>Ga0209698_10002492_pt1 | contig 20865 bp, 15 predicted proteins | sample LitLauG_LLR_2012_FD_187203 | JGI IMG/M metagenome (GOLD analysis project Ga0209698, IMG submission 187203) | Freshwater sediment microbial communities from Pennsylvania, USA - Little Laurel Run_MetaG_LLR_2012 (SPAdes) (version 2) | ecosystem: Environmental > Aquatic > Freshwater > Creek >...
CGACGGCGACGTCGCCGTCGTCGTCGTGGCCTGGAACGCTGCCCACCGCCTGCGGGGCTGTCTGGACGCCCTGGCCGCCCAGACACTGGCCGCGCCGGTCTGGGTGGTCGACAACGGCTCCCAGGACGCAACAGCGTCAGTGGTGGCCGACCTGGCCCGCGAGAGGCCAGGGCTGCACCTGCTCCGCTGCGACACCAACCGCGGCTTCGCCGGGGGGGTAGCTCTGGCGCTGGCCCGTGTCACGGCCCCCTTCGTCGTCCTGGTCAACGATGACGCGGTGCTAGACCCCGGCTGCCTGGCCGCGCTGGCCGAGGGCTTCCGCTCGGCCCCCGACCCGGCCAGGGTGGCCGCGGTGACCGCCCGGGTGCTGCTGGACGCACGGTTCGCCGAGGCTTCCCCCGGCACGCCGGTACCGCCCGGTGGGTGGCGCCGGGAGGACGGGACGGTGCTGCTGCCGGCACGCGACGCGCCGCCCGGCTCGGCGCTGGTCGACATCGTGCACTCCACAGGCGTCGAGCTGACGGCGAGCGGCAACGGCGCGGACCGCGGCTGGCTGGAGCGCGCGGACACCCACCACCCGCCCGCGGACGTGTTCGCCTTCTGCGGTGCCGTGGTGATGCTGCGTGCCGCGGCCGTCGCGGCGGTGGGTGGCTTCGACCCCGCGCTGTTCCTCTACTACGAGGACACCGACGTGGCGTGGCGGCTGCGGTTGCACGGCTGGACTGTCCGCTACGCGGAGGAAGCGCTGGTTCGGCACGCGCACGCCGCCAGCTCGGCCGGGCAGGCCTCCAGGGCCCGCTACTTCAACGAGCGCAACCGACTGCTGGTGGTCGCCCGCAACGGGCCGGCGAGGACCGCGGCGGTCCTCACCGCCCTGCACCCGCTGGGCACCCTCGCGCGCCTCGCGGGCCCGGGGCGCGACCCGGTAACCGCTGCGGCGCGGGCCCGCGCCTACCGCGACTACCTGCGCCGTCTACCGGGGGTGCTCGCCACCCGGCGGACCGACACCGTCACCGCACGTGTCCGCCGCGTCACGTTCCAGGGTGCTCGTTGCGCCATTCGGGGCAATGGGCTTTAGACGGGCACGGCCAAAGGTCGACGCTGACCACATGGCCCCCCCGCTCTCCCCTTCCTCACGCCCGGGACGCCGACGTTGGCAGCGGGCCGCGGTGGCCGGGTCAGCAGCTGCCGTGGTGATCACAGGCCTGCTCGGGGCACCCGCGGCACTGGCCAGCGCCCCCCCGGACTCCCACGTGGTGGCGACCAGCAGCCCGGCCGTCGGGGTCGCCTCCTCAGGCTGGGCAGGCAACGACTACGCGTCGACGGTGTTCGGCCAGGCGTGGAACTTCCGCAGCGGGTCGGACCTGCTCACCGACACCAACGGACCCACCGAGGCGATAAGCGGCCAGTCCATCCACGCGGTGGGCTCGGCGGAGGGCTCCTACGCCGGCACGGTGACCCACCAGGGGTACTTCTCCCCGGTCTGGGACGGGTACCCGGGCTCGCTCTACAACGGCCACGACGGCAACCTGGCGGCCAACGCGATTAACGCCTCCTACTACCGGGTGCTGTCCTTCCAGGCGTACTCCACGGGCAGCATCGGGGCCGGCATCTTCTGGTTCAACTGCGCGACGGTCTCCTCGGCCTGCGAGGGCGGCATGCCGTTCAGCCTGCAGGCCGGTTGGCACACCTACTCCTTCCCGCTGGCCAACAACCCCTTCTTCCACCTGCCGGCCGCCTGGGGCGGCTGGGAGCACGGCCTGCGCATCGCGCTCAGCGCCCCCGGCACGGACAGCTTCCAGTTCCACTGGCTGCGGCTGTGGGCGCCGGGCACGAGCCTGGTGGCGACGTTCGGCACCGCGGGCCAGACCGAGACGCTGAAAGCGGCCAACCCTGCGAACGGTGAGTGGTTCACCATCCCCTGCCAGGCCACGTCGGCGTGCACCGCGACCGGTGCCGGCACGCGGGTGGACCTGGGCCTGCTGCCGCCCGGCACCTGGATCCTGACCGCGCAGCACGCCAACGGCAGCCCCGCGGGGACGGCCACCGTCCAGATGGTCGGTCCTGACCTGGCCACGGTCACCTCGCCCAGCCCGCTGGGCTGCGCGGACTACGCCACCACCCACCTCGGCCACCCCTGGGGGCCCGGTGACGTGCAGACCCACCCCAACGCGACGGTCACCGCGATCCCGGGGGGTGTCCTCGGCCAGAACACCGGACCGATCACCAACGACCCGCACCTGACCTACCGCCTGGGCGTCGGGGGCATCGACCCGAACACGTGGCACATCGCCACCTACACGATGACCTACTCGGGGACTTTCAACCTCAGCGGGGCTCCCGGGGGGGGCACGATGGCCCGGCTGGGGTGGTCGCGCAGCGACACCGGGACCCGGATCTGGCAGTCCGACGACCTGCTGAGCTACCAGTCCGCGCCGACGTACACCGTCGACCTGGCCCGTCCCGACATCCTCGAGCCGACCATCCCCGGCGACCAGCCGTTCGTGTCCAGCCACCGCGTCACGATGTTCCGCTTCGACCCCAACGAGGACCCCGGCAACAAGCGCTGGACCGTGACCGGCATGTACCTGCGGGCCACCTGCCGCGCCACCACCACCAACACCCTCGCGGTCACGTGGTCCGACCCCTCCGCCGCGCCGGGCACCCTGGTGACCATCTACGCGCACAGCGGGACCGGCGCGACGACCAGCGGAGGCACCGTGCTGGCCTCTGGCCTGGCGGACAACGGGCGGGCCACCGTGTCGACGGCGCACCTACCTCGCGGCGGCTACTTCCTTTACCTGGTCCTGGCGCGCAACGGGCTGCACAACGCACGCCCCGGTGGCCCGTTCCTCGTCGACGCCGCCCCCTTGGACTAGCTCGCCGACCCGCCGCGGCACGGGGGCCCCTCGGCCCTGGTGGGGACGCCGCCCGGCGGCCAGGCTGGGGCTCGGTGGCGCAGCCACGACGACGTGGCCCGCCGGTTGGCGAGGGGGCGGGGATGGCCACGCACAGCGCCGACGCCACCTCCGCGGCGGGCTGGCGGCCCTACCTGGCGGCCGCCGGGGACGGTGACGAGGCCAGTGCGCGCGCACTGGTGCTCGCAGCACTGGACGCCGGCGTGGGGCTGGACGACGTGGTGGGCGACATCGTGAGCCCCGCCCTGGCCGAGGCGGGCCGCCGCTGGTTCGACGGGACGTGGGACGAGGTCCATGAGCACCTGGCCTGCCAGGTCAGCGAGCAGGTGCTCACCGCCGCGCTCCTGGCCAGCCCCCCTGCCCCCGGCCCGGCTCCGGTGGTCTCGGCGCTGGTGGTCTGCCTACCCGGTGACGGGCACCTGCTGGCCGCCCGGCTGGGGGGCGCGCTGCTGGCGCGTTGCGGGGCCACTGTCACCGTGCTCGGCTCCCCCGTGCCGGCGCCGGCGCTGCGCTCCCGGCTGGCGGCGACCCCGCCCACCGCCGTCGTGGTCACCGCCACCTACCCCCTCGCCCTGCCCGGCGTCCGGGAGGTGGCCACCGCGGCGCACGACGCCGGCGTGGCGGTGCTGGCCGGCGGCGCCGCGTTCGGCGCCGACGACCGGCGCGCCCGCGCGCTGGGCGCGGACAGCTGGGCTGCCACCCCGGCGGCAGCCGCCCGTCAGCTGCGCCGCTGGGCGGGCCGTCCGCCCCGGCTGCGCCGGGTGCCGGCCCCCGACCGGGAGGAGGGTGCGCTGCTGCGGCTGCGCGAGCCGTTCGTCGACGGGGTGCTGTATGCCCTGTCCGACCGGGTGGCGGTCCGCGGCCAGCCCGACGAGGCCACCGTCAACGAGGCCCGCCGCCGGATCCGGATGCTGATGGACGGCCTGGTGGCCGCCATCGCCTGCCAGGACGACACCCTGGTCACCGAGCTGGTGGCCTGGCACGCTGGTCGCGCGGCGGCCCTCGGGGAGCCGGCGGCCGTGCTGGCCGCGACCTTGGACGCGCTGGCGTCGGAGCTGGACGGGGGGTACCCGGCCAGCCGGCGTCTGCTCGCCGCGGCCACCCAGGCGCTGCCGGGACGCGCCACCGGCTAGCCGGTGCGGCCCAGCTGACGCCGCAGGCGTCCCCAGGCGCGGGTGCCGACCTCGCCGACCCCGCCCTCGGAGAGGTATTTGCGCGCCAGCTCCCAGTCATCACGCAACGCCGAAGGCCGCCGTAGCTGTCGCGCCATGGGCGGGCGGAACTCCGCGGGGCCGATCGTGTGGGCGAGATCGGCCGCCCTGGCCGGTTGGCGGCAGAACTCCACCAGCGGGGCCAGGGACCTCTCCCAGGTGAACTGCCGCGCCAGGTCACGGGAGTGCTCGGAGCAGCGGGCCGCGAAGTCCGGCTCGGTGAGTACCCGCTCCAAAGCGTTGGCCAGCGCGGTGACGTCCTCCGGCGGCACGGCGATTCCCACACCCTGCGCGGTGATCAGGTCGGCGAAGGAGTCCCCCTCGGTGCACACCACCGGCAGCCCCGCCCACAGGTAGTCCAGGATCCGGGTGCGGAAGCTGAACGCCGTCTCCACATGGGGAAAGTGGCAGGACACGCCGACGCTCGCGTCGAGCAGGTAGTTCCCGCGCTCGTCGTAGGGCACCCAGGCGGAGGTGAAGAACACGTGCCGGTCAGTCAGGCCGAGCTCGTCGGCCAGAGCCCGCACCCGCACCGCCATCTCCATCTGCGGGACGCCGGGGTTCGGGTGGCGCATCCCGAGGAACACCAGGCGCAGGCGGGGCAGCCGCTCGCGCAGCGCGTCCACCGCCCGCACCAAGGTGAGCGGATCGAACCAGTTGTAGACCCCGCCTCCCCACAGCACGACGTCGTCGCCGTCCTCGATGCCCGGGACCACCCCACGCAGCGCCGGGCCGGTGCGCCGCGGGGGCGCGGCCGGCAGGCCGAACGGGGCGACGGCGATCAGGCGGTCCAGGCTCTCGTCGTCGTCGTAGGTGAAGGGGTTGATCCGTCCCAGCCCGGCCAGCTGTCCCAGCCAGAAGTCCCGCTGCTTGGGCGAGGCGCACAGCACGAAGTCCGCCCGCGCCAGCTGGCGGTTCAGCGCGTCGACGGTGTCCTCCGACGTGCGGGTGCGGAAGGCCTCGTCGCGTGAGCGGTACTGCTCCAAGACCTCCAGGTGGAACGGGTCGTAGACGTCGGCGACCAGCACGGTGGCGGTTTGGGCGATCCACGGGTGCATGCTCAGCAGCAGCCCCTGGAAGATGACGACGTCCGCCCAGTCCACGACCTGGTGCATCTCCCGGCGCCCGGCGGCGCGGATCGTCACGTCGGGGTCGGTGATGCTCGCCGTCCCCATGGTCACCAGCTGGACCTCGTGCTCACGGGCCAGCAGGCGCGCCATCTCCAGTGCGCGGATCGCCGGACCGGCCAAGGTGCCGCTCAGCGGCTCGCCGGTCACCACCGCGATCCGACGCCGCGACGCCACCAGCTCCTCGACCCCGAACGCCTCGACCAGCGCGTCGTGGGCGTCCCGGTAGCCCTCATAGCCGTAGGCCGGCTCCAGGCTGTCGCCGAACAGCGGCAGCAGGTCGGCGTCGCTGCGCCGGCGCCGGGCCTGCAGGTCGGCGCGGTCCGCGGCGAGCTGCGGGAACTGCTCGACCAGGTAGTCGATCGCCATCGGGCCGGCGAGGACCGCCTTGGGGACGCTGACGCTCGCCTCGTCGTCCCCCCCGGGGCGGGTCTGCAGGTCCAGCAGGCGGGCATCGAAGTCGGAGCCAGCGACCGAGCGCCGCACGGCGAGCATCATGGCTGCGGGCAGGGTGCGGGCCAAGGTCTCGTCCTCGTAGTTCTTGTACATCGAGATCAGCGCGTTGCGCTCGTGCAGGTAGGTCTCCCGGTAGGCCCCGTACCGGGCCATCGACGCGTGGTGGCGGTGGTAGGCCACCGAGGTCGGCTCGTAGCGGACCCGGTACCCCAGCAGGTTCAACCGCCAGCCGAGGTCGACATCCTCGTAGAACATGAAGAACCGCTCGTCGAAACCGCCGACCTTCTCAAAGACCGACCGCCGCATGATCATCGCCGAGCCGGTGGCGAACAGGACGTCCTTGGCGCGGTCGAACTGCCCGGTGTCGTGCAACCCCACCTCGAGCTTGTAGCCCATGCCGAACCAGGTCAGCGCCCCGTTGACGTAGTCGACGGTCTGGCCTTCCCAGTCCAGGACCTTGCTGGCCACGCAGGCGACGTCGGGCTCGGCCGCCAGCACCTCCACCGCTGCCGACAGCCACGCCGGATGCGGCCGGGCGTCGTTGTTCAGGAAGGCGACGTACTCCCCCCGGGCGTGGGCGACACCCAGGTTGCAACCGCCGGCGAAGCCGGAGTTGGTCGTCGACTCGATGACAACGGCCGTCGGGACAGCAGCCCGGATGGCCTGCGCGGAGCCGTCCCCGGACGCGTTGTCCACCACGATCGCCTGCACCTGCCCCGCGGGGTAGTCCAGGTCCGCCACCCCCTGCAGCGCGGTGATCGTGTCCGGGGCGCCCTTGTAGTTGACCAGGACCACGCTGACCACGCCTGGTTCGTGCAGGTCCGTGCTCATCGCCATGCCTCCGGCTCGTCGGCCAGCGCGCGCACCAGCGCCTGGTCCCATGCGGTGGGCTCGGGCAGCCCGGCGGCTGCCCACCGGGCGCGGCCCAAGACGCTGTAGGCCGGCCGCGGTGCCGGCCGGGGGAAGTTCTCGGTCGTCGTGGGCAGGACCCGGTCGGGGTCCGCGCCGACGGCTGCGAACACCGCCCGCGCCAGGCCGTACCAGGTGGTCTGCCCGGCGTTGGTGTAGTGGTAGACCCCCGGTGCCGCATCGGCCGCTGCGAGGGTCAGCAGCGCCGCCGCGAGCTCGGCGGCCCAGGTCGGGCTGCCGGTCTGGTCGTCGACCACGGACACGGTCTCCCGTTCGGCCTGCAGCTGCAGCATCGTCTTGACGAAGTTCGGCCCGTGGGCGCCGTAGACCCACGCGGTGCGCACGATGTAGGCCCCCGGGTGGACGGCGAGCACGGCCAGCTCGCCGTCGCGCTTGGTGGCCCCGTACACGCTCCGGGGGTCGGTGGGGGCGTCCTCGGGGTAGGGCACCGTGGCGTCACCGGCGAAGACGTAGTCGGTGGACACGTGCACCAGTCCCACTCCGCGGGCGGCGGTCGCCGCCGCGAGCACCGCGGGCCCGGTCACGTTGCCAGCCCGCGCGGCTGCCTCGTCGGTCTCCGCCGCGTCCACCGCGGTGTACGCGGCCGCGTTGATGACCACGTCAGGGGTGTAGCGGTCCAGGACCGCGGCGACGGCGCCTTGGTCGGTCACGTCGAGGTCGCCCCGCCCGAGCCCTAGTGCTGCGGCGCCGCCGAGGCGCACGAGCTCGTGGCCCAGCTGACCGGTGGCGCCGGTCACCAGGTAGCGCGTCACGACGTCTCCCCCGGCCTGGCGGCACAGCCGCGACGGTGCTCGGCCGCCTGCCGGGTCCGGGGTCGGCCCCACGGGCGGGGACCCCCGCGGCTCACCGCCCGGCGCGCCGCTCGCATCACGAGGCGGCGGTGCGCGCCTTCAGCGGCTCCCACCACGCCCGGTTGTCCCGGTACCACGCGACGGTGGCTGCCAGCCCCTGCGCAAAGGGGACCTGCGGGGCGTAGCCCAGCTCGGCGGCGATCTTGGATATGTCCACCGAGTAGCGCCGGTCGTGGCCCTTGCGGTCCTCGACGGCCACCACCCGGTCCCAGCCGCAGCCCATGGCGTCCAGGAGCAGCCCGGTCAGCTCCTTGTTGGTCAGCTCGGTGCCGCCCCCGATGTTGTAGACCTCGCCGGGACGCCCTGCGTCGAGCACGAGCTGGATGCCACGGCAGTGGTCGTCGACGTGCAGCCAGTCACGGACGTTGAGGCCGTCCCCGTACAGCGGCACCGTCTTCCCGTCCATCAGGTTGGACACGAACAGCGGGATGACCTTCTCCGGGTACTGGTAGGGCCCGTAGTTGTTGGAGCACCGGGTGATCCGCACGTCCAAGCCGAAGGAGCGGTAGTACGACCGCGCGACGAGGTCGCTGGACGCCTTCGACGCGGAGTACGGCGAGTTCGGCGCCAGCGGCTGGGTCTCGGCCCACGAGCCCTCGTCGATGGACCCATACACCTCGTCGGTGGACACATGCACCACGCGGTCCACACCTGCGTCCAGCGCTGCCTGCAGCAGCTTCTGGGTGCCCAGCACGTTGGTGAGGACGAAGTCGCTCGCGCCGGTCAGCGAGCGGTCGACGTGGGACTCTGCGGCGAAGTGCACGACGGCGTCGTGGCCGGGCACGACCCGAGCCAGCGACTCCCCGTCGCAGATGTCGGCCTGGACGAAGGTGTAGCCCGGGTGGTCCGCCACCGGAGAGAGGTTGGCCAGGTTGCCGGCATAGGTCAGCTTGTCCACGACGGTGACGGCGGTATCGGCGTGCCCGGGGTAGTCCCCGCCGAGCAGGTGGCGGACGTAGTTCGATCCGATGAATCCGGCGCCGCCGGTGACAAGGACGCGCATCAGGCCAGCTGCACCTTGGAGTGGTCGCCCAGCATCAGCCGGTGCGCGCGCGGCTGACGGTCCGCTGGGGTGACCTCCACCTGCTTGCCGATCAGGGAGTCCTCCACCCGCCCGACGCCGCGGATCACGCTGGAGGCGAGCACGATCGAGTGCTCGATCTCGGTGTCCTGCAGCAGGCAGCCCGCAGCGATGGAGGTGAACGGGCCGACGTAGGCGTCGATCACCCGGGTGCCCCGTCCGATGATCGCGGGGCCGCGCAGCGTGGACCGCTCGACCACCGCACCCTCCTCGATGACCACCCGGCCGCTGATCCGGCTGGCGGCATCGACCGTGCCGTGCACGGCGGGTTCCAGGGTCTCCAGGACCTGCCGGTTGCACTCCAGCATGTCCTCCAGCCGGCCGGTGTCCTTCCAGTAGCCCCGCACCAGGTGCGAGCGCACCGACGCCCCCGAGTCGACCAGCCACTGGATCGCGTCGGTGATCTCCAGCTCGCCCCGGGCACTCGGCTCGATGGACTCGACCGCCTTGTGGATCGCCGGACCGAACAGGTAGACCCCCACGAGGGCCAGGTCACTGGGAGGGTCCTTCGGCTTCTCGACCAGGCGAACCACGGCACCGGCCTCGTCCAGGACAGCGATACCGAACTGCTCGGGGTTGGGCACCTGGGTGAGCAGGATCTGCGCGTCGGTCGGCGACTCCGCGAACTCCCGCACGAAGTCGCTGATGCCCCCGATGAGGAAGTTGTCCCCCAGGTACATGATGAAGTCGTCGTCACCGAGGAACTCGCGCGCGATGAGCACGCAGTGCGCCAGCCCCAGCGGCGCGGACTGCGGGATATAGGTGACGGAGATTCCCAGGGCGCTGCCGTCGCCTACCGCCTCCATGATCTCCGGGGCGGTCTCACCGACGATGATCCCCACGTCGGTGACCCCGGCGTCGCGGATCGACTCCAAGCCGTAGAAGAGCACCGGCTTGTTGGCCACGGGCACCAGCTGCTTGGCCGAGGTGTGGGTGATGGGCCGTAGCCGCGTCCCTGCCCCCCCGGACAGCACCAGTGCCTTCACGGTCGTTGAGGCTATCAGCGGCCGGCCGCCCACCCGACGCGGCGGTGGCCGGCGCGGCGCCCCGCAACTGTGCCCACCCGGGCAGGCCGCGCGTCAGGTGGCGCTCAGCAGGTGCAGATCAGCGTGCGGTCCCCGCGCGCGTTGTCCACCCGGCCCACCGGCGGCCAGTACTTGCGGGCCCGCACCGCGGGCAGCGGGTACACCGCCTCCTCGCGGCTGTAGGGGTGCGCCCACTCCCCCACCAGGGCGTGCGCGGGGTGCGGGGCGTTGACCAGCGGGTTGTCCTCGCGTGGCCACCGGCCCGCGGCGACCGCGTCGATCTCGGCACGGATGGCCAGCATCGCGTCCACGAAGCGGTCCAGCTCGGCGAGGTCCTCGGACTCGGTCGGCTCCACCATCAACGTCCCGGCCAGCGGGAAGGACATCGTCGGGGCGTGGAAGCCGTAGTCGATCAGCCGCTTGGCGACGTCCTCGACAGTGACGCCGCTGGCCGCGGTCAGCGCTCGCAGGTCCAGCACGCACTCGTGCGCCACCAGACCGTGGGCGCCGGTGAAGGCGATGGGGTAGGCCGTCGCCAGCCGGGTCGCCAGGTAGTTCGCCGCGGTGACGGCCGCCCCCGTCGCCGCGCGCAGCCCGGCCGGCCCCATCAGCGCCAGGTACGCCCAGGCGATCGGCAGGATCAGTGCCGAGCCCAGGGGCGCGGCGCTGACCGGCCCGACGGGGCCGGAGCGCCGGTCGGGGTCAAACGGGTGGCTGGGCAGGAACTCTGCCAGGTGCGCGCGGCAGGCGACCGGGCCCACGCCGGGGCCGCCCCCGCCGTGCGGGATGCAGAAGGTCTTGTGCAGGTTGAGATGGCTGACGTCGGCGCCGAAGTGCCCAGGGCGCGCGACCCCGACCAGCGCGTTGAGGTTGGCGCCGTCCACGTACACCTGGCCGCCCGCCTCGTGAACCCAGTCGCACACCTGGGCGATGGACTCCTCGTACACGCCGTAGGTGGACGGGTAGGTGACCATGATCGCGGCGAGCCGGTCGGCGTAGGCGTCGATCCGGGCGCGCAGATCGGCAAGGTCCAAGGACCCGTCGTCACTCACCGCGACGGCGACCACCTCGAAGCCCGCCAGCTTGGCCGACGCCGCGTTCGTGCCGTGCGCGGAGGTGGGGACCAGGCACACGTCGCGGTGCGGCTGCCCGGCAGCGCGGTGGTAGCCGCGGATTGCGAGAAGTCCCGCAAGCTCACCCTGGCTGCCCGCGTTCGGCTGCAGGCTGACCGCGTCGTAGCCCGTGACCCGCGCGAGCCCGTCGCACAGCTCAGCGACCAGGGCACGGGTCCCCGCCGCCTGGGACGGTGGGGCGAACGGGTGCAGGTCGGCGAACGCGGGCCAGGTGATCGGCTCCAGCTCGGTCGTGGCGTTGAGCTTCATCGTGCACGAGCCGAGCGGGATCATCCCGCGGTCCAGCGCGTAGTCCTTGTCTGACAGGGCCCGCAGGTAACGCAGCATCTCGGTCTCGCTGCGGTGAGCCTGGAACACCTCCTGGGTGCAAAATGCCGACCCGCGCAGCAACGGCGCGGGCAGCAGGTCCGCCGCGCTGGCGTCCAGGTCGTCCGGGTCGAGACCTTCTACGCCCAGGGCGCGCCACACGGTGGCGACGTGCGTACGCGTGCTCCGCTCGTCCAGGCTCACCCCCAGGGTGTCCTCGTCGATGCGGCGCAGGTTCACCCCGGCGGCCGCGGCGGCGGCCAACGCCTCGTCCGCGCGCCCCGGCAGCAGCACGGCGAGGGTGTCGAACGCCGCGCCGTGGACCAGCGGGACCCCGGCTCGCTCCAGGCCGGCCGCGAGCACGGCGGTCAACCGGTGCACGCGCCGCGCGATCCCCGTCAGGCCCTGCGGGCCGTGGAAGACCGCGTACATCGCCGCTACCACCGCCAGAAGCACCTGGGAGGTGCAGATGTTGCTGGTCGCCTTCTCCCGCCGGATGTGCTGCTCGCGGGTCTGCAGGGCGAGCCGGGCGGCCGGCTCCCCATAGCTGTCCACCGACATCCCGACCATGCGTCCAGGCATCTGCCGCTCCAGCCCGGCGTGCGCGGCGAGGAACGCGGCGTGCGGGCCGCCGTAGCCCATGGGGACGCCGAAGCGCTGGGTGCTCCCGACGGCGATGTCGACGCCGAACTCCCCCGGAGGGCGCAGCAGGGTCAGCGCCAGCAGGTCGGTGGCGGCGACCACGACCGCTCCGCGGTCATGCGCCGCGGCGACCAGGTCGGCGTCGTCGCGCAGCCGTCCGGTGCTGGTCGGGTAGGACAGCAGGACGCCAAAGAAGTCCTCGCTGGGAAGTCCGGCGCCCAGGTCGGCGACGACCAGCCGCACACCGGCCGCCTCGGCCCGGGTAGCCAGCACCGCGAGGGTCTGCGGGTGGGTGTCGGCGTCCACGACGAAGGCGTCGCTGTGCCCGCGGGCGACGCGGTAGGCCATCGACATCGCCTCGGCCGCTGCCGTCGCCTCGTCCAGCAGGGAGGCGCCGACCACGGGAAGGGAAGTGAGCTCGGCGACCATCGTCTGGAAGACCAGCAGCGCCTCTAGCCTGCCCTGGGAGATCTCGGCTTGGTAGGGGGTGTACGCGGTGTACCAGCCCGGGTCCTCGAGGATCCCGCGGCGGATGACCGCCGGGGTGATGGTGTCGTAGTAGCCCATGCCGATCATCGACACCATCGGGGTATTCGCGGCGGCGAACTCTTCCAGGCGTGCCCGCACCGAGGCCTCCGTCGCGGCCCCTCCCGGCGGGACGGGGGGGTCGATGATGGACGCCGGGACGGCTGCCGCCAGGAGCTCCTCGGCGCTGGAGTAGCCGAGAGTCGTCAGCATCTGCCCCAGCGCCTGTGCGTCGGGGCCAATGTGTCGGGCAGTGAACGGGACGCCTCGCTCAAGCTCGTCCAGGGTGCGCCGGTCAGGGCCGGGCGCGCCGGCGGACATCGGGGGCGTATGCAGCAGCGTCATCGCGGGGGACCTCCGCCTGGCAGGGCCGGACGCGGTTCGCGCCCTCGGTCCCCCTCTGTCGCGCCGCTGGGGCGCTCCAGAGTGATCCGCCGCCCGGTCCTTGGGCCTGAGAGGTTCCGGGGAGGTTGCCCCTTCGGCGCCCCGTACGCCCGAAGGCGCCGGGGACTCTCCCGTGCGGCTGGCTGTCGCTGTGGAGGTGAGTCTACGGCCCCCCGCGGGGGATGCGACGCGAGCGGCACGCCGGCGCGAGGGGTCCTCGACAGGTCCGGCCTAGTCAGCGGTCCCCACGCGGGGGACCCATGCGACTCCTGCGGCCGGCGGTGACAGCGTGGCGGCGGGCGCCGCCGTCAGCCGGTCCGCGCCCGACGGCGGGCGCTGAGCTCGTCGCCGGGCACCACACCGGCCCCGGAGTCCACGTCCGTCTCGGCCGCAGCATCCACGGGTGCGCCCGCGTGCTCGCCGGGCAGCGCGGCCAACGACCCCTCCACCTCACGCCAGACCCGGCCCACCGCGATGCCAAAGACACCTTGGCCGGCCTGCACCAGGTCAACGACCTCGTCGGGGCTGGTGCACTCGTAGACGCTGGCCCCGTCACTCATCAGCGTGATGCCGGCGAGGTCGCCGACGCCCCGCTCGCGCAAATGGGTGACCGCGGTCCGGATCTGCTGGAGGGAGACCCCTGTGTCCAGCAGGCGCTTGACGACCTTGAGCACGAGCAGGTCCTGGAAGGAGTACAACCGCTGGGTACCCGACCCGGTCGCTGGTCGCACGCTCGGCTCCACCAGGCCTGTGCGGGCCCAGTAGTCCAGCTGCCGGTAGGTGATTCCAGCGACGGAGCAGGCGACCGGCCCCCGGTACCCACGGTCGGCGGGCAGCTCGGGCACGTCGTCGAACAGGGTCTGTTGGCGCCCACCGCCGGGGACCTCGCCTGTCGCCACACCCGCCTCCTCGGCTCGTCTGGCTGAACCACACCGGTGCAGTTTCAGACATCTCGACCGTAGGGTGACCCCCACCCCCGGTCAACACGCGAGCCTCGCGACACGCAGACGGAAGTATCGACCTCAGGTTGAGCATGATCACCCGGTCGGTCTACTCGGAGAAGTCCTCCGGTGAGATCTGGTCGAGGAACTCGCGGAACTTCTCGACCTCGTCCTCCTGCTCGTCGGGGATGTCAATCCCGGCCTCGGACATGACGTCCTCCGCCCCGAAGATCGGCGTGCCCGTGCGCAGCGCGAGCGCGATGGCGTCCGACGGGCGGGCACTGACCTCCACGCCGTCGGAGAACACCAGGGCGGCGTAGAAAACTCGGTCCCGCAGCTCGGTGATCTGCACCTGGGTCAGTGTGGCGCCCACCGCGGCCAGCACGTCGCGCAGCAGGTCGTGGGTGAGCGGACGGGCCGGGACGACGCCCTGCTGGGCGAACGCGATGGCTGTGGCCTCCACCGCCCCGATCCAGATGGGCAGGTAGCGCTCGCCGTCCGCCTCGCGCAGCAGCACGATCGGCTGGTTGGACGGCATCTCCACGCGGACGCCGACGACGTCCAGGGCGATCACGTCCCCAGACTACCCGCGCCCCGCGGGGGCGCACCCCCTCCACGACGCCTCCCGTGGTCCGGCACCCCAGAGACGCGCCTAGCGCAGACCAGCCGCCAGCAGCCCGGCACGCAACAGGGCCGCGTGCAGCCGCACCGCGAGGGTCGCCAACTCCGCGGCCCCCTCGCCGGGGCGACCCCGTCCGTCGGCCCCGCGGGCGGCGCCGACCGGTCCGACGGCCTGCTCGATCAGCCCGAGCTCGCGGTCGGCGGCGTTCTTGAACGCTCGCAGGTGGCGTGGTCCCAGCCCGTACTCCCCCAGGGCGGCGGCGACCCGCGCAACCTCCAGGGCGTCGGCGTCGTACGCCGTCCCGGTGCGGGTGACCAGGCCGAAGCCCTCCAGCTGGTCGAGCACGTCGGGACTGAGGCCCGCCTCCCCGGCCAGCTCGTCGCGGGTGTAGCGACGGGCCGCACCGGCGCGGCTAAAGGCGTGGGCAGTGGGCAACCCCGAGCGGTCGACCAGGGGATGCACCCCCTGGCCCGCGGTCAGGTCAGGGGGTAGCTCTCCGCCCGCCTCGGCGACCTCCAGACGTTCCCGGATGACGCGCAGCGGCAGGTACTCGTCGCGCTGGGCCCGCAGGACGTACCGCAGCCGGGCCAGGTCGGAGTCCGTGAACTTCCGGTAGCCGGATGACGTCCGTGCCGGTTCGACCAGCCCCTCGGTCTCCAGGAAACGGATCTTGGAAATGGAGACGTCAGGGAAGTCCGGGCGCAGCCGAGTCAGCACCTCCCCGATAGACAAGGTGGCGGTACTGGTCGCCTCTGCGCTCACGGTCCAGGCTCACCCGCCGGAGGCGCGAGGTAGGTCAGCCGGTACTTCCCGATCTGGACCTCGTCCCCCCCCGCCAGCCGGACATCCTCGATGCGCGCGCGGTTGACGTAGGTCCCGTTCAAGCTCCCCACGTCCTTCACCCGGAACCCGTCCCCCTCGCTGACGAACTGCGCGTGGCGGCGGCTCACGGTGACGTCGTCCAGGAAGATGTCGCTGTCAGGGTGCCGCCCCGCGGTCACCAGGTCTTGCTCGAGCAGGAACCTGCTGCCAGCGTTCGGCCCCCGACGGACCACCAGCAGCGCCGTCCCGACAGGCAGGTGCTCCGTCGCCGGCTCCGCGGGCGAGCTGTCGGCGTCGCCGACCGGCGGCAGGACCATGGTCGCGCTGACATCCGCGGCTGAGTCCGGCGCCAACTGCTCGGTGGGCTGCTGCGGCGCGTCGATCGGCGCTGGGCGCGGCTCCTCGCCGTCCGGGTTGCCCGGGCCGGTCTGCGCGGTCATCCTGCTCCTCGTCGGTGGCGCCTCGACCCGCGGTCGAGGGCGTGCCGAGACCCTACGAGCCGGTGCTCCTAGGGGTCAACACACCCATGACGGAGCCCGTCCGCCGTGCGGGCCGGCTACGCCGCGCAGCTGTCACCGTAAAGGTAACGGTCAGTCTCTACCCGGCCTCGATGTGGGCCGCGTAGTCGGCCGCGTCGAGCAGGCTCTCCAGCTCCACGCTGTCCTCCAACTGCACCTCCACCAGCCACCCACCGTCGTACGGCTCGGCGTTCACCGTTTCCGGTGCGGCCGCGAGCGCCTCGTTGCGGGCCACGACCGTTCCCGACACCGGGGCGAACACCTCGCTGACGCTCTTCGTGGACTCCACCTCGCCGCACACCTGGCCAGCGGTGACCGCCGAGCCAACCTCCGGCAGGGAGACATAGACGATGTCCCCCAGCGCGGCCTGCGCGAAGTCGGTCAGCCCCACCCGCACGGTGCCTTCCGCGGACGGCCCCCGGACCCACTCGTGCTGGTCGGTGTACTGAAGGTCGTCGGGGATGTCGCTCATCGGACCCGTCCTCCTCCGCCACAGCGGTGGTCGCGCCGGCACCGTCGCACCGGTCCGCGGGAATCTTCCACCCGATCCGGGCATCGATGTGCACCGGGGCCACTACCGGGACGCGGACTCGACCTGCGCCGTCCACTCCTCCAGCAGGTCCTCGGCATCCTCCAGGCTGCGCCCCTCGGCCCACAACCGCGTCACCGCCTCGGCCGGGTCCGGCAGGATCAGCGTCCAGCGCCGGGGACCCTCGACCACTCGGACGCCGTCGACTAGGTCGACCGTGCGGTCCGCTGCCGCCTCGAGCACCGTCCGCATCACCTGACCCTTGCGGGCCCACGGCGTGGGCACGTCCCGGCGCACCACGTGCGCGCGGGGGATGCGCGCGTCGATCTGGCTCAAGGTGAGCTGGGCCCGAGCGACCAGGCCCGCGAGGCGCACAAAGGCGGCGAACGCGTCGATCGAGTCCCCGAGCTCGGGGACCACGAAACCGCCACGCCCGTCACCTGCGAAGACCAGGTTCTCCAGCTCGGACGCCCGCGCCAGCCCGCCCGGCGCCGTGACGGTCCAGACCACCTCCACGCCGTGGAAGCGGCAGACGTCCTCTGCCACCCGAGTCGTCGTCACCGGCAGGGCCACCTTGCCACCCCGGCGCTCCGCCGCGACGAGGTCCAACGCGACCAGCAGCGCACGCCCGTCCTCGATAGCCACCCCGGTGTCGTCCACCAGCGCCAGCCGCTCCCCCACCGGGTCGAACCGGACGCCGAAGGCCGCCTTGGACGACGCCACTAGGCCCCCCAGGCGGGCAAGGCCCGCGACCCGCATGCTCGCCGTCTCGGTGGGCAGCGCGTCGTCGAGGTGGTTGTTGACCACCAGCGCCTCGACCGGGAGGCGGCCCAGCAGCATGGGCAGCACCGTGGCGGTGATGCCGCCAGCAGCGTCGACCACCACCCGCAGCCCCGCCTCCTGCACGCCGGTGGTCCCGATCCGGTGGATGAGCTCGTCGACGTAGGACTCGACGGCCCGCGGGGGGTAGGTGAGGTCGCCGATCTCCCCGGGGAACGCCCGTCGAAAGTCCTGGCGCTGGAAGATCTGCTCCAACCGGCGTGCCGCCGGACCGCTGAGATCCGCCCCGTGTTCGTCGAGCAGTTGGATGTCGACACTGTCCGGCACCCCGGGCGAGGTGCGCAGCAGCATCCCGCCAGCCCCTCCCTCCCGGCCGACTTCAAGCCGGGTCACCGACGGGGGCGTGGCCTCCAGGTCGCGGCAGTTGATCGCTGACGCGTTCAGCGCGCTCACCGCCGCCCGAGTAAGCGCGCGCGCGGCCCGGGAGTGGTCGCGGGACAAGGTGACGGTGGCCCCCTTGGGCAGGGTCGTGGCGTAGGCGCTGGCCAGGCGCACCACCAGGTCCGGGGTGATGTCGACGTTGACGATGCCGCTGACACCCCGTGGCCCGAACAGACGACGCAGGCCGCGCGACTCCCAGATCACCGAGGTGTGCAGCACGGCACCGGCCTCGATCGTCTTGAACGGGTACACCTTCACGCCGGCGGCGAGGATCGCCTCCTCTTCCACCACGCACTCGTCGCCGACCACCGACCCCTCCTCCAGCCGGGCGGCGCGTTTGATGTCGGTGTTCTTGCCCACCACACAGCCGCGCAGGTTGGCGTGCGGGCCGATGAAGACGTTGTCGTGCACAACGCTGCGCTCGCAAAAGGCGCCCGAGCGCATGACCACGTTGGTCCCGAGGACGCTGTAGGCGCGCAGCTCCGCGCCGGCCTCCACCTTCGCGAAGTCCCCGATGTACAGCGGACCCACCAGCCGCGCCGCCGGGTCCACCTCGGCGCCCTCCCCCACCCATACCCCCGGGGAGATCTCGAAGCCCTCGATGGGCACGTCCACCCGACCCTCCAGGACGTCAGCCTGGGCGGACATGTAGCTCTCCAGCGTGCCGACGTCCTCCCAGTAGCCACCCGCCACGTAGCCGAAGACCGGCAGTCCCTTCTCGATCAGGGCGGGAAAGACGTCGGCGGCCCAGTCCACGACCTCGCCGGCCTTGACGTAGTCGAAGACCGACGGCTCCAGGACGTAGATCCCCGTGTTCACCGTGTCGGTGAACACCTGCCCCCACGACGGCTTCTCCAGGAACCGCTGAACCCGTCCGTCGTCGTCCAGGATGGTGATGCCGAACTCCACAGGGTCAGCGACCCGGGTCAGGCAGACGGTCACCATCGCCTGGCGGCTGCGGTGGAACTCGACCAGTGCGGTGAGGTCGATATCAGTCAGAGCGTCACCACTGATCACCAGAAAGGTGCCGTCGCGCAGCGCGTCCTCGGCGTTCTTCACGCTGCCGGCAGTCCCGAGCGGCTCCTCCTCGGTGGCGTAACTGAGCTGCATGCCCAGCTCCTCGCCGTCCCCGAAGTAGTTGCGCACCAGCGACGCGAGGTACTGCACCGTGACGACGACGTCGGTGAGCCCGTGCCGCTTCAGCAGCAGGAGGACGTGCTCCATGATGGGCCGGTGCACCACCGGCAGCAGGGGCTTAGGCATCGAGCTGGTGATCGGGCGTAGCCGGGAGCCTTCGCCACCGGCCATCACCACCGCCTTCATCCCGCCCCCCCGGTCGCGGCATCCGCTCGGCGCCCCGGGCTGATCAGGACCCACACCTGCCACAGGTACAGCGTGCCGGCCCACCAGTACAGGAGGGTGCCCCACAGCACGAACGCCCACCCCACGACTCGGCAGGCGACCTGCCAGCCCGCGTCCCCCGCGCCCAGCAGGACGAGCGGGAACGCGTAGAGCAGGCAGAAGGTGGCGGCCTTGCCGAGGTAGTGCACCGGCAGGGCCGTCATGCCACGGCGACGCAGCGCGGGCAGTGTGGCGGCCAGCACCACGTCGCGGGCAAGCAGCAGGACGACAAGGGCCCAGGGCACGATGCCGCGCCATCCCAAGCCCAGCAGGGTGGCGAGGATGTACAGGCGGTCAGCGATGGGGTCTAGCTGCTTGCCCAGGGCGGAGATCTGGTTCAGCCGTCGGGCCAGGTACCCGTCCGCCCAGTCAGTGACCCCGCTGAGCATCAACAGGACGGCGGCTGCGGTGTCGGCCTGCTGCACCAAGAGCAGCCACAAGAAGACCGGCACGCCGATCAGGCGCAGCACCGACAAGGCGTTGGGGATCGTCACCAGCCTGTCGGTGTCTACCTCGGTCCTTTGGACAGACATCGCGTCCTCCCGACCCTTGCGGCTGCGCCCAGCGTATAGCGAGGACGGCGATGCGGTCCCGGGGCCGGCGCCCCGGCCTGCACCCGCGGTTGGGAGGGCTGGATGGCAGACAGCAAGGGGGACGCCGCCGAGGTGACAGCGCCCGGCCCGCTGGTCTGCGCGCGGAGTCAGGCGACGGGTGTCCGCACGATCGGCGGCGCTGGTCGTCGGGGTCCTCGTCTTCCGGCTGGCCTTCATCGCCAGCTACCGGGGCGCGCTGCACGACCCCACGCCCCACCGCATCCCGCTGGCCGTGGCAGCAAGGGAGCCTGCAGTCCGAGCGGCCGCGGACCGTCCGCGCTGCCCGGAGACCCCCTGTCCGCACACGCGGCCACCCCCTCAGCCCAGTCGCGAGGACTGCTGGCCACCGGGCAGTCGACGGAGCCCTCTGCTCAACCCGACCGGCACCCAGGACCAGCTCCTGGTGGCGGGAGCGGCGGGCAGCTCCCTAGCCGTCGCAGTGACCAGCGTGGCCGCCGAGGCGGAGGCAGGGCAGGGTGGACCGTCTCGGTGAGCGACGTCCACCCGGCGGGCAACCGCGACGCGGGGGGCTATCCCCGTTCTACCCGGTGGTCGGGTCGGTGGGCGGCTACCTGGTGTCGACCATCCTGGAGTCAGCGTCGGGTCGCGTCCGGCCACCCCGACGCGGGCCGGGATCCGGGTCGTGGCGGCCGCACCCATGGCCGCCGTGGTGGTGCTGGGGATCGAGGGCGTCGGGGTGATGATCCTGCTCTTCGGTGTCCTGGGCAGCCGCCGTGCCGGAGGTGCCTGCCCCGGCCCGCTGCTGCCGCCGCTCTGACGTTCGATCGGCCTTTTCCTGCCCCCAGGCGCCGGCACCACGGGCGTGCGGTGAATCGTGGACCTCCCCCTGGCCAGTCTGACCCGTCCCGTCGCCGTCCTCGCCTGCTACGCGGTGCTCGGGGGCTTCGCGACCGTCGTCGGGTCGCCGGCAGTGCGTGGGCGCCACCCCACCGCGCCCCGCGGCACCCTCGCCACCACCCGTTGCGGTGGCTGCGACGGTGGACACAGTGTCACCCCCTCGTTACGCCACGTAGTACTTCCCGTCAATTTCGCGGCAGGTGCATCCACGGCCACACCCGGGGAAGAACTCCCTGACGACCGCACGCCGGCCCTCGGCCGGCTCACCCAGCGCAGGGAGACAAGTGGGATGACGATGACGAGACGACTCACAGCAGGCGCACTCGGCGCCACGGTGGCACTGGCCGCCCTGGTAACCGCGGGCCCCGCGTACGCGGCGAGCTCACGCACCACCATGGCGACGCCGATGGGCGGCCTCACGACGGTGACCCTGGACCCGACCGCGCTTTCCGCCCTGGTCAGCCTTGGGGTGGCACCGATCGGGCCGACGCGCATCTTTGCCCAGGGCGGAGCCACGGTTGCCACCTTCCCGATCGCGGGCCAGCCGTTCGGCACGTTTGTCGCGCACAGCGGCGGGCTGTCCTTCTCAGGCCCCGGTGTCCGCATCTCGAACTTCCTGGTGAACACCTCCAGCGGTTTCCTCACGGCGCAAACCTCCGTCAAGGGCACCCAGCTCGGCGCGCAGCGCATCTTCACCCTGGGTGCGGCCCAGCCGATCAGCGGGAGCACCCCGTGGTGCTCCGGGATCGCCGCCGGTCTCACGCTGACCAA
>Ga0209698_10002493_pt1 | contig 20863 bp, 19 predicted proteins | sample LitLauG_LLR_2012_FD_187203 | JGI IMG/M metagenome (GOLD analysis project Ga0209698, IMG submission 187203) | Freshwater sediment microbial communities from Pennsylvania, USA - Little Laurel Run_MetaG_LLR_2012 (SPAdes) (version 2) | ecosystem: Environmental > Aquatic > Freshwater > Creek >...
GTCGTGGGCTTTTCGTAGAACTCGCGGGCCCGCAGCTCGGTCAGCAGGCCGCTCTTTTCAATGGTGCGCTTGAAGCGGCGCAGGGCAACTTCAAAGGGTTCGTTTTCTTTGACGCGAATTGTCGGCATTAACAGCTCTCAGTAACGCTCGTTCAGTCGGGTTTGGCAGGCTGCCGGCCTTGTGTGCTGACGGCAAAGGCGCCGCAACCGCACCCAAATTGCGCCGCACACGGCCCAAGTTTTCCAGCGCCACCGCCAAAAACGCAGGCAGCGCAGGAAAGCCGCCGATTATATCCCAAGACATCCAACCCCGCCAAGGCCCCCCAGAAGCTGCGCGGACCCGGCATGGCCGATATCACCTGACGGAATGACTGGGGCCAGGATGCCGGCCGAAAACCGCCATGCCCTCCCGGCCGTTTCCGCCAGGCGCCAGCAGGGATTCCCAACCCGCACTATTCTCGGACGCTGTTCTTCCCGATTTTTTCATCTGGCGGCCCCGGAGGCCGGGACAGGAGCAGCCCCCCATGAGGACCCGCGCATACTGCGAGATCGATGTCTTCACGGACGAAGCCTACCGCGGCAACGCCCTTGCCGTCGTGCTGGACGCCGCGGACCTGGACGGTGCACGCATGCAGCAGTTCGCGCGCTGGACCAACCTGAGCGAGACGAGCTTCCTGCTGCCGGCCACCGATCCGGCAGCCGACTACCAGGTGCGCATCTTCACGCCGACCAGCGAACTGCCCTTTGCAGGCCACCCCAGCCTGGGATCCTGCCACGCCTGGCTGGTCCAGGGCGGCGTGCCCCGCCAGGCGGGGCACATCGTCCAGCAATGTGCACTGGGCCTGGTGGCGCTGCGACCGGAAGGCACCGCACTGGCTTTCTGCGCGCCGCCCATGCAGCATGCTCCGGCGCAGCCACGGTTGCTCGAGACCGTGCTGGCGGCGCTTGGCCTGCCCCGGACGGCAGTGCGTGCCGTGCAATGGCTGCAGAACGGTCCGCGATGGCTTGCCCTGCTGGTCGATGATGCCGAGACGGTGCTGGCGCTGGAACCGGACCACGCCCGCCTGCGGACCCTGGCCAATGTAGGACTCATCGGGCCATACCGTGCCGGGGGTCCGGCTGACTTCGAGGTACGCGCCTTCGCCGACCCGGAGAACATCCCCGAGGACCCGGTAACCGGCAGCCTCAATGCGGCGCTGGGTCAATGGCTCATCCCCGAGGGTTTGCTGCCCGCGCGCTACCGCGTATCGCAGGGCACCCGCCTGCAGCGCGCCGGACGCGTCACCGTTGCTGCGCAGGACGGGGAGGTCTGGGTGAGCGGCAACAGCGTCACCTGCGTCATGGGCACCGTGTCGCTATAGCTAGAAAGCGGCGGGGCCGGCGCCACGCACTGCGCCAGCGCAATTGCTGCGCACGACGCGACGCGCAACACCGGCGCTTTGGCCCGGCCCGCTACACTGCCGGCATGCGCGTTCTGGGCATTGAATCCTCCTGTGACGAAACCGGCGTCGCCCTCTACGACAGCTCCAGCAGCGCGCTCGTGCATGCCCTGCACAGCCAGGTGGAACTGCATCAGGCCTACGGCGGCGTCGTGCCGGAACTGGCTTCGCGCGACCACGTGCAGCGCGTTGTGCCGCTCATCCAGGCGGTGCTGCAGCGTTCGGGCTGCCAGCTCCGGGATATCGACGCCATAGCCGTGACGGCCGGCCCCGGCCTTGCAGGCGCCCTGCTCGTTGGCTGCGGCGTCGCGGCGAGCCTGGGTTTTGCGCTGGGCAAACCCGTGGTGCCAGTGCACCACCTGGAAGGCCACCTGCTCTCCCCGCTGCTCGCCGATCCGGCGCCGGCGTTTCCCTTCGTCAGCCTGCTGGTATCGGGCGGCCACACGCAGTTCCTGCAGGTGCTTGCGCCGGGGCGGTATGTCCTTCTGGGCGAAACCCTGGACGATGCCGCGGGCGAGGCCTTCGACAAGACCGCGCAGATGCTGGGCCTGGGATATCCGGGCGGGCCGGAAGTGTCGCGGCTGGCGACGGCGGGCCTACCCGGCGCGCTGCGGCTGCCCCGCCCGATGATCGACAGCCCCTCCCTCGATATGAGCTTCAGCGGGCTCAAGACAGCCGTACTCACGGCAGTACAGCGCATCGATCCGGACAACAAATCGGCGCATGCGGACATCGCGCGCGCTTTCGTCGATGCCGTGGTGGACCTTCTGACCGCCAAGGCCGTGCAGGCACTGGCGCGCACGGGGCTGGCGCAGCTGGTGGTGGCCGGTGGCGTGGGCGCCAATGTGCAGCTTCGCGCCGGGCTCGATCAGGCCATCCATGCGCGCGGCGGCCGGGTCTTTTATCCGCCGCCGCAGCTGTGCACCGACAACGGCGCGATGATCGCCTACGCGGGCTACGTGCGCCTCGCCCGGGAGGGTGCCAGCGCCACCCGCTCGGGCGCGCACCCCCTGCGGGTGCACCCACGCTGGGACCTGTGCAAGCTGGATGCGGACTAGGGCCGCCGGTCGATTGCGCCGGCAACCGGCGCTGCCGGCGCGGCCGCGCCACCATCTGGCGCCGCGGTGGCCTGCGCCGGACGCTCGCCGATCTTCGATTCCGTTCCCTTGAAGAGCTTGCCGATATTGGCCCGATGCCGCCATACCAGGAAGGCCGCCATGACCGCCACGGCCGGCAGCACGCCGGGCGCCCCGCCAACCCGCGAGAGCGCCAGGGCGGCGGCGGCGGCGCTCACCATCGAGGCGACAGACGAATAGCGTGTGAGATAGGCCACGCCGACCCAGAGCATGCACGTTGCCACGCCCACCAGCGGCGCCAGGGCAAGCAAGGTGCCCAGAAAGGTGGCCACGCCCTTGCCGCCGCGAAAGCGCAGGAATACCGGGTAGAGGTGACCCGCGAAGGCCGCGGCGCCGGCCCATGCCGCCGAGGTGGGTGCCAGATCCAGGGATTGCGCCAGCAAGCGGCACAGCAAGACTGCAACAGCACCCTTGGCGGCATCGCCAAACAGGGTCATGGCAGCGGCAGCCTTGTTGCCGCTGCGCAGGACGTTGGTGGCGCCCGGATTGCCCGAACCAAAACTGCGTGGATCCGCAAGGCCGAACGCGCGGCTGACCACGACGGCAAACGGGATGGAGCCCAGCAGGTAAGCGGCCAACAGCACCGGCGCCAGACTGGCCGCCAACGCAAGCGTGCCGTTGCCGGCGCTCACGTTGTCGTGCCCTCCTGCGGCGTATCGGACGCACGCGCTGCGGCGCCGCCGCCCAGGCCCTTGGGCAGGGGAAAGACGATGTCCTCGACAACGCCATCGATGGTACGCACCGAGCGCGCGCCAAGTTCGCGCAGGCGCGCAGCCACCTCCTGGACCAGCAACTCGGGGGCCGATGCGCCCGCCGTGAGGCCGACGCGCGCCGCCCCTGCGAGCCACGCCGGGTCAACGCCGGCAGCCCCGTCGACCAGATAGGCCGGAACGCCCATGCGCTCGGCAACTTCCCGCAGCCGGTTGGAGTTTGAACTGGTGCTGCTGCCCACGACGATCACCACCTGTACCTGCGGCGCGATGACCTTTACCGCGTCCTGACGGTTCTGCGTGGCGTAGCAGATATCGGCCCGCTTGGGCTCGACGATCGCCGGAAACCGCGCCTTGAGCGCGGCGATGATGGCGCTGGCGTCATCGAGCGACAGCGTGGTCTGGGTTACGTAGGCCACCGTCTCGGGGTTGGCAACCGTCAGCCGTGCCACATCCGCAACCGTCTCGACCAGCGTGATGCCGCCGTCCGCCTGGCCCATGGTGCCTTCGACCTCGGGGTGTCCGCGATGGCCGATCATGATGATTTCACGGCCCTGGGCACGCAGGCGCGCAACCTCGACATGCACCTTGGTCACGAGCGGGCAGGTGGCGTCGAAGATCTGCAGGCCGCGGCGCCGGGCGTGCTCCTGCACCGAGCGCGCCACGCCGTGCGCCGAGAAAACCACCGTGGCGCCCTCCGGCACTTCGTCGAGGCTCTCGATGAAAACAGCACCCTTGCCACGCAGGTCGTCGACGACATAGGTGTTGTGGACGATTTCGTGGCGCACGTAGATGGGAGCGCCGTGCATGCGCAGGGCCCGTTCGACGATCTCGATCGCCCGGTCGACACCGGCGCAGAAGCCGCGCGGCTGGGTGAGCAGTACTTCCATAACGGAGCCTTCCTCCTGCGGCATCGCCGCGACCATTGCGCCGTGCCGCCCGCATGCACAGGGCCGCGCGGGTTCAGAGTATGCCGATAACCGCCACGTTGAGGCGCATGTCCCTTCCCGCCAGCGGATGATTGAAATCGACCACCGCGCTGTCGTCGTCGCAGCGGGCAAGTATGCCGCGAACCGGCAGCTCGCCCATGAATTGCAGCTCAACCGTCTCGCCCGGTGCGTACACCAGGTCCGATCCGCACTGCTCCTCGAGCTGCTCCCGGTCCAGGGCATACACGAGATCGGGATTGTGCTCGCCATAAGCCTCGGCCGCAGGAATCGCCACGTCCAGCGTCGCGCCTTCGGCAAGGCCCAGCAACCGTCTTTCAAGGTCCGGGGACCATTGCCCCACTCCCATCTGCAGCGTTGCCGGTGCAGAGTCGAAGGTATTGACTAGCTCCCGTTCCTCGCCGTCGACCAGCACCGCCATGCGGTAATGCAGCGTCACGTGGGAATCGGCCGCAATTTGCGTGCGGCCGCCCGCCGCGGCCCGCCCGGGGCCGCAAGGGCCGCCGGCGGATTCACGCGGGGTTTCGCTGCTTTCCATTCCCGAATTCTATCCAAGGCGTGCCCGCGTGACGCCGGAACGCCTCCCGGCAAAGGAAATTGCATCATGCCCATCAAGGACTGGCCCGCTTCGGAACGGCCGCGCGAGCGGCTGCTTGCCCAGGGGCCCGCGGCTTTGAGCGACGCGGAACTGCTCGCCATGCTGCTGGGAACCGGCGCCGCGGGACGCTCGGCGCTGGACAATGCGCGCACCGCGTTGCAGCAACTGGGCGGCGTACGCGCCCTGCTCACAGCGCCACCCGATCGCATCGCCGCCCTCCCGGGCTGGGGTCCGGCCGGCTATGCGCGGCTGCAAGCCGTGCTGGAACTGGGCAAGCGGATGTTGCGCGAGGACGCCCGCAGGAGCCATCCCATGGGTTCACCGCAAAGCGTGCGCAGCTACCTGTGTATGGCACTGGCGCAGCCCGGCCACGAAGTCTTCGCCGTGCTGTTTCTCGATGCCCAGCACCGGCTCATCGCCTGCGAGGAAATGTTCCGCGGCACGCTGACGCAAACCTCGGTATATCCGCGTGAAGTGGTCAAGCAGGCCCTGCGACACAACTGCGCCGCCGTGATCCTCGCCCACAACCACCCGTCCGGGGTGGCCGAGCCCAGCCGCGCCGACGAGGCGCTTACCCGGGCGCTGCAAAACGCCCTGGCGCTGGTGGACATCCGCGTCCTCGACCACATCGTCGTTGCCGGGCCGCGCAGCGTGTCCTTCGCCGAGCGGGGCCTGCTTTGAGGGGGTCCGCGCGGCGGCGCATCGGGTCACTACGCCAAGCCGTGCAAGCGTACCCGCCTGCGGCCATTGTCCTTTGCTGCGTAGAGCGCCCGGTCGGCCGCATTTCTTGCTGGTTGTACTCTCGGCGGACGAAATCCGGGCCGCAACCCCTGGCGGCCCGGTTCCGGAAGAATTTGGCACCACTGCGGCATGCCGAAAAACGGCGCGCAAAGGACTGCCTTGTGCTCATTTATTCCCATTGCGATCCACGGAATTCCGGGCGGGCGGGGTTTGATTTGCGTTGTTCCACCACCGCCCCGGGCAATGGCCGCAGAGGCCGGCAAATCGACCCCGCCACGCCGTGCTGGAAATTAGGCGACGCTTAGGCTAAAATCGCGGGCTTTGCTTTCATATGTCCGGTTAGGGTAGCGGTGCAAGAAGGCCCGGCACGCATGCCAGGCAGGCCGCCGCAGCAGCTGTTGCCGGCGCAGCCGGTACCCGGCCCGGGCAGGAAGCGATTGAATCGCGTACGGATTACATAATCGGTTTACGACAGGGCGCTCAAAGACCGCGCCAGAGGAAAGCATATGTCCCGCGTCTGTATCGTTACAAAAAAGCGCCCCATGGTCGGCAATCGCGTCTCGCACGCGAACAACAAGACCAAGCGCCGCTTCCTGCCGAATCTGCAGTACCGCCGCTTTTGGCTCGAGGACGAGAAGCGCTGGATCCGCCTGCGCATCACGAACGCGGCGCTGCGCACCATCGACAAACTCGGCATCGAGACCGTACTTGCCGACCTCGTCGCCAAGGGCGAGATGTAAGCATGGCCCGGCCGCGCGCGGGCGCGGACAGCGGGTTTGCCGGACTCCGTAGCGGATGCCGGCGCGAATGTAGGCGGAACCATTAAGCGGAAAGCTCCGCAAGAGGAACGGAAATGGCAAAAGGCGGACGCGAAAAGATCAAGCTGGAGTCCTCGGCGGGCACCGGCCACTTCTACACCACCAGCAAGAACAAGCGCACCAAGCCCGAGAAGCTCGAACTCATGAAGTTCGATCCGGTGGCGCGCAAGCATGTGGCCTATAAGGAAACCAAGCTCAAGTAAGCAACGCGTTGTCCTGCGGCTGGCAATAAAAAATCCCGGCACTGCCGGGATTTTTTATTGCCAGCGCGCGCGCTTCAGGCCGGGCTGGGCTCGTAGCCACGGATGCGCGCCGCAACCTGCTGCAGGCTGCGGATGCCGCTGGCCTCGGCACGGGCGATCCAGTCCTGCAGGCGCGCGAGCATCTGTTCGCGCGAAACGCTGGACTGCTGCCAGATGGCGGCCAGTTCCGTGCGCATTTCCACCACCGTGTGCAGCATGCGGCTGCGCGACAGCAGGTCCTGCAGCGTGTCCTTGTGGGGCGCCGGGATGGCTGCCACGTCCCTGGGCAGCCAGCGCTTGAGCCCGGCAAAGCGCCGCTGCTCGGCGGCCGACAGGGCAGCGGACTGCCGCAGCTTGGCCAGTTCCTCGAGGAATTCACCTTGCATTTCCCGGGCAAATCGCGCCAGCAGGTCATAGCGGTTATTGATGAGGCTCTGCAAGGTGTGCAGGTCGACCTGGCGCAGACCAGCTGCGCCCGACGCGACGCGGGCAACGGGCGCTACCCGCAGAACCTTGGCCAGTCCCATCATCTCAAGGGCGCGGATGTAGGCCCAGCCGATATCGAACTCGAACCACTTGTTCGACAGCCTGGCCGACGTGGGATAGGTGTGGTGATTGTTGTGCAGTTCCTCGCCGCCGATCAACAGCCCCAGGGGCGAGATATTGGCGCTGGCATCGGCGCTGTCAAAGTTGCGGTAGCCCCAGTAGTGGCCAATGCCGTTGATGACGCCGGCAGCAAAAAACGGTATCCAGATCATCTGCACGGCCCACACGGCGATGCCGGCGACGCCGAACAGCACGAAATCGGTGATCAGCATGACGGCGCAGCCGTGCCAGACAAACCGCGCATACAGATTGTGCTCGATCCAGTCGTCTGGCGTGCCGCGGCTGTAGCGCTCAATCGTCTCGGGGTTGGTGCGCTCAGCCATGTAGAGCTCTGCCCCTGTCCACAGGACGGCGCGCAGCCCGCGGGTCTGGGGGCTGTGCGGATCGTCGGCGGTTTCGCACTTGGCGTGATGTTTGCGGTGCACGGCCACCCAGTCGCGCGTCTGCATGCCGGTGGTCAGCCACAACCAGAACCGGAAGAAATGGCTTGCGGCTGGATGCAGGTCCAGGGCACGGTGCGCCTGCGCCCGGTGCAGGAATATGGTCACGGACGCGATGGTCACGTGAGTGAACAGCAGCGTGACCAGCACGAGTTGCCACGCTGACAGCCCCAGCAGGCCGTTGGCCAGAAAATTGATCAGACTATCCATTCAGACTCCATAAAACGGGCGGATGCGGGCGCCCGGCCCAGTGCATTTTCATGAGCGCCGCCGGCCGGCACACCACACGGGGAAACGGCGCCAGGAACCGAGCAGGAAAGACTTCGGGGCCGGCCCGTGCCCTGGACAACCGCCCGCGCCAAGCGTCGGCCGTCACTTGGCGGTCATATTGTAACCGCGCTAGCGTGGGCCGCGGTGCGGGAGGTATGCGCCGCGCAACAAGACAGTAGCCCCAAGCAATGGCCACCGGGCATTGATATACATGCCGTTAGAGGGCTTTTTAGGCCGTTCGTTCGGGACCCGAACCCCGCACAGCCGTCACGGGCAGCGGGCGCAGCGGTTCCACCGGGGAATCGGATATCCCGGCCGGCGGCGTCCCCGGGGACGCCGCCAAGGCATATTCCGCGCGCGCCACCGCCAGCGCAATATCATTGGCACGAAACAACCGGTGGATGGCAATAGCGACATCCGAGAGGATGTTCTGCCGGCCATTTTGCGGATCGGCGATCCAGAAATCGCATTCGAGCACCAGGTTGCCGCCCTGGAATTCGCGCAGCAGCGCCGCCGGTGCCGGCGCAGCCAGCACGCGGGGCTGGGACGCAGCAGCCTCGCGCAGCAGGCGCAATGCCAGATCGAGATCTTCGTGGGGCCCGATGGTGACGGACAGGGCGAGCACGATCCGCGGATCGCCCAGCGTGGCGTTGACCACCGGCGATGAAACCAGCATTTCGTTGGGAATGACCGCCTCGGTACCGTCGGCTGCCCGCAGTACGGTGTAGCGCGTGCTGATCTGGGTGACCTGTCCACTGTACTTGTCCACGGTGATAACGTCGCCGATGCGCAGGCTGTGGTCCAGCAGCAGGATGAAACCGCTCACGTAATTGCTGGCGATGCGCTGCAGTCCCAGGCCCAGGCCCACGCCCAGCGCACCGCCAAACACGGATAACACCGTGAGATCGATGCCCGACAGGCCCAGCGCCAGCAATACGGCCAATACGAGCAGCAGTGCCCGGACCACCCGTCCCAACACGGTGCGCAGGTTCGGGTCCATCCCGGTTTCCGTCGACAACCGGTCTTCGAACAGTGAGCCCAGCCACATTGCCGCCAGCAGGGCGACCAGGGTGGTGGAGCTGCCCACCAGAACCGACCAGAGCGTGACGTGGGTGCTGGCGCCCAGGGGTATCTGCGTGCCTTCGAGCCAGGCGACGACGTCGCCCAGTACGCCGGTCAGGTAAAGGCCTGCTATGAGAAGCGCCCCGGCGCCAATTACGCGCTCGAAGCGCGTCATCCACGTGCTGCTGCTAAAGACGCGGCGCAGCAGCGCGAGCAGCACCCGTACCACCGCCAGGGTTGCGAGCAGCGACGCTGCGAGCCGCAGCAGGCGCGCATCGGCTGTCCCGGCAACGACATGGGTCAGGCGCAGCGCGAGCTCGCCCGCTGCGAGCAATGCCAGTGCCATCAAGGGAAACAGCAAGCGACGAACGTGGACGGGGTCCGCCGCCAAACCACCTTGTGCCAGTGCCTGCGCACGCCGCCGCGCCACGGCGACGGCCGCGGCGCGTGCCAGCAAGAGGCCGCCGGCCAGTGCCAGCACGATCACCAGCGCTTCGCCCTCATGGCGCGTCCGCCACAGGCCTTCGGCAAATGCCTCTACCAGCGCGCCAAGCGGGGTTGGCGCCGTCATCGCGGAGTGTGGGTAAGGCGCATGCGAAGGCTCACGCGGTGTGACCGGCCCCTGGCATCAGCGCCGCCGTTCGAGCACGGCGGCGAAGAAACCGTCGCTGGCGTGCAGGTGGGGGAGCATCACGAACCACGGCGCAAAGCGCGCGGCGTGGTCGATGATGATGTCCTGGGCGGCCAGTATGGGAGCAGCCTCGACGACGCTGAAATCCGGGTGGGCCGCCAGGAATTGCGCGACGATCCCCTGGTTTTCCTGCTCCAGCACCGAACACGTGGAATACACCAGGCGGCCGCCGGGCTTGAGCATGCGCGCCGCCCCGCCCAGCACCGCAAGCTGCACGCCGTTCAGCCGTTCGAGCTCGGACGCGTCGAAACGCCACTTGAGGTCGGGATTGCGCCGCAGCGTCCCGGTCCCCGAGCACGGCGCGTCGACCAGCACGCGGTCGATCTTGCCCGAGAGGCGCTTGACGCGCAGGTCGTTCTCGCTCGCGATCGCCGCCGGATGCACATTGGACAAGCCGCTGCGGGACAGGCGGGGCCCCAGGCCGGCGAGCCGGCGCGCGTGCACGTCGAAGGCGTAGATGCGGCCCGTGCTGCGCATCAGCGCGCCGAGCGCCAGGGTCTTGCCGCCGGCCCCGGCGCAGAAATCGACCACCATCTCGCCACGCTTGGGCGCCACCAGCCGCGCCACCAGTTGGCTGCCCTCGTCCTGCACCTCGATGAGACCGTCCTGGTAGAGCGGCCAGCGCGTGAGGGCCGGCTTTTCCTGCAGGCGGATGGCATCGGGACTGTAGGGCGTGGCCCGCGCCGGCAAGGGCGCGTGCAGGCGAGTGGCGCTGCACAGCTCGGTCAATATTCCGGCCCGGTCGGCCTTGAGGGTATTCACCCGCAGGTCCAGCGGTGCCGGCATGGCCAGCGCCGCAAAGAGCTCGGTAGCGTCCGGATACTGCGCTGTCACCTTTTCAAGCAGCCATTGCGGCACTTCGGCCTGCACCGCAGGCGGCGCGTGGCCGAGCTTGGTCTCCAGTGCGCCCTTGACGGCGCGCTCATCACCGCGCAGCGCGCGCGGCGCGATGCTATCGAGGCCGTACTGGCGGGCCAGCACGATCAGCGCGGCCAGCCGCGGTGCGCGTGCCGGATCGGCGGTCTGCATCACCCAGCGCAGGCTGGCAAGGTGGCGCAGCGCGTCGAAGGCAGCCTCGGCAACCATGCTGCGGTCACGGCTGCCCAGTTGACGGTCGGCCTTGAAATGCCGCGACATGATCGCGTCGGCGGGCCCCTCGAACTGCAGCAACAGCGTCAGCAATGCTGTCAGGCTGTCGACCACCTGGGAAGTGACCCGCGCGTAGGGGTCGGACGTGGCGCGCGCCGGCGCCGCGCGGGCGGCGCTGGGCCGCTGGCCGGCATTGCGCGCCGGCGTCCTCATGACGCCACCCGCAAGAGCAGCGCGGGATCGAAGCCGCTGGCAACGACGCGCCGCCCCTCCAGGCAGACCTTGCCTTCGAGTATCCACCGGATGCAGCGCGGCAGCAGCTCGTGCTCGAGCGCCAGCACGCGGGCCGCCAGCGCGGACTCGGGCTCGCCCGGCCGCATGGCCAGCGCGGCCTGGGCAATGATGGGCCCCGCATCGAGTTCACCGGTGACAAAATGCACCGTGGTACCGTGCACGCGAACGCCCGATTCGATGGCGCGCTGGTGCGTATGCAGGCCGGCAAAGGCCGGCAGCAGGGACGGGTGGATATTGATGAGCCGCCCCTGGTAACGCGCGGCAAAGGCCGGTGTGAGGACGCGCAGAAAGCCCGCCAGCACCACCAGCACCGGCTCATGGCGGTCGATCAGCGCAGCCAGCGCCGCGTCGAACGCCTCGCGGCTGGGAAATTCGCCGTGGGCCAGCACCTGGGCCTGGACGCCGTGGTCGCTCGCGATGGCAAGGGCGCGAGCATCGGCACGATTGGAAATCACGGCGCAGATGCGCGCGCCCAGTTGCGCTCCCCACTGCTGCTCGCGCTCGGCCCGCAATATGGCCTCGAGGTTGCTGCCGCGGCCGGAAACAAGACAGACGATATTTTTCATGAGTGGCGCAATTGTACCGGCCCGGCGCCGAGTGCCCGGTGAAAGCACCGGAAAATCAATATGTTCCGCACCCGGTCGGTATACTGCCGGCTTGTGTGCATGGCGCTGCCCGCGGGGCCGCTGCCCGATACTGCGGCCACCCGGGTGGTTGCGGGGTGGCTGTCCGACGCGGCATTCGCGCGCCGGCCGCCAGCAACCATGTCTCTGAATCCACTCGTGCCTTCCGCCACCAGTATCGAGGTATTCCGCGGTTTGCCGCCACCGGCAAGACGGGAGCCGTGCGCCCTCGCCATCGGCAACTTCGACGGCGTGCATTGCGGTCACCGTGCCCTGCTCGAGCGCGTCGTCGCAGCGGCCCGTCAGCGGCGGCTGATCCCTGCGGCCATGACTTTCGAACCGCATCCACGGGAATTCTTCGCGCCGGAGCTTGCCCCGGCGCGCATTGCCAACCTGCGCGACAAGACCGAGGGCCTGCGTGCCTGCGGCATCGAACGCGTCTTCATCCTGCATTTCAATCGTGCGCTGGCCAGCCTGAGCCCGGATGCCTTCATCGGGCAGATCCTGCTGGGCGGTTGCGACATGCGCTGGTTGATCGTGGGAGATGATTTCCGCTTCGGTGCGCGGCGCGCCGGCGATATCGACCTGCTGCGCGCCCGAGCCGCCGCAGGCGGCTACGAAGTCGAGCAGCTGGGGCCGGTCTGCCAGGGGGATTCCCGCATTTCCAGCTCGGCCGTGCGCGCGGCGCTGGCTGCCGGGGACCTTGCCGGCGCAGCGCGCCTGCTGGGCCATCCCTATCGCATCAGCGGCCGCGTGCTGCACGGCGCCAAGCTCGGCCGCAAGATCGGCTTTCCCACGCTCAACCTGCGCCTGGCCCACAAGCGACCGGCGGTGCATGGCATCTACGCCGTGCGGGTGCTCGGACTCGGCGCACCGCGCCCCGGCGTCGCCAGCGCCGGGCTTCGTCCAACGGTCGACCAGAGCGGGCGCTGGCTGCTTGAAGTGCACCTCTTCGACTTCGCCCAGGAGGTCTACGGCCACCTCGTGCAGGTCGAGTTCCTGCACAAGCTGCGGGACGAGGAAAAATTCGACACACTGGCGGAACTCACCGCCGCCATACACAACGACACCGAGCAGGCACGCGCGCTATTGGCCGCGCAGCCCGGCGCCTGACGGCGCCGCCCTATTACCCAACATCGACGCAATACCTAATGGCCAACGCCAACGACCCCAAGCCCGCTCCCCGGTATCCGCTCAACCTGCCGGATACGCCGTTCCCGATGCGCGGCGACCTGCCCAGGCGCGAGCCGCAATGGGTTCAGGCGTGGGAGCAGGACCGCGTCTACGAAGCGGTCCGCGCGGCGCGCCGCGGCGCGCCGCGCTTCATCCTGCACGACGGCCCGCCCTACGCCAATAGCGAGATCCACCTGGGAACGGCTGCCAACAAGATACTCAAGGACATGGTCGTCAAGTCAAAATCGCTGGCCGGTTTTGACGCCGCCTACGTCCCGGGCTGGGACTGCCACGGCATGCCGATCGAGATCCACATCGAGCGAAAGTTCGGCAAGCAGCTGGCGCGCACCGAAGTGCAGGAAAAGGCGCGCGCGCATGCCACCGAGCAGATTGCCCTGCAGATGCGCGGCTTCAAGCGCCTGGGTGTCCTGGGCGACTGGGAAGATCCCTATCGGACCATGACCTTCAAGTCCGAGGCCGACGAGATCCGCACGCTGGGACGGATGATGGAGCGTGGTTTCGTCTACCGCGGCCTCAAGCCGGTCAACTGGTGCTTCGACTGCCAGTCGGCCCTGGCCGAAGCCGAGGTCGAGTACGCCGACAAGGTATCCCCCACCGTCGACGTCGCCTTCGCGCTCGCGCCGGGACAGGACGGCCGCCTGGCCCAGGCCTTCGGCGTGGCGGCCCCCGTCAAGCCCTGCAGCACGGTGATCTGGACCACCACGCCGTGGACACTGCCGGCCAACCAGGCGCTCAATTTCCACCCCGAATTGCGCTATGCGCTTGTCGATGCGGGCGACCGGCTGCTGATTCTGGCCGAAGCGCTGGTCGCCGCCTGCCTCAAGCGCTATGGACTCGACGGCACGGTCATCGCCACCACCGCCGGCAGCAGCCTCGAGCGGGTCGAATTCCTTCACCCTCTCGCGGACCTTCACCCCGGCTATGCGCGTACCTCCCCGGTGTTTCTGGCGACCTACGTAAGCGCCGAGGACGGTACGGGGATCGTGCACGCGGCGCCGGCCTACGGCGTGGATGACTTCCAGTCGTGCAAGCATTACGGCATGGCCAACGACCAGATCCTCAACCCGGTACAGGGTGATGGGGTCTTCGCGGGCGACCTGCCGCTGTTTGGCGGTCTGAAAATCTGGGATGCCAACGCCCGCATCATCGATGCGCTGCAATCGGCCGCAAGCCTGCTGCACGCAGCCCGGCAGAATCACAGCTACATGCATTGCTGGCGGCACAAGACGCCCCTTATCTATAGGGCCGCGCCCCAATGGTTCGTGCGCATGGACGGCGCCACGGCGGACACCCGCGGCGTCATGCAGACCGAGACGGTCGGTGAAACCCTGCGCCAGACGGCACTGCGGGCCATCGAGCACACCGAGTTCTATCCATCCTGGGGAAAGGCGCGGCTGCACAGCATGATCGCCAACCGGCCCGACTGGTGCATCTCGCGGCAGCGCAACTGGGGCGTCCCCCTGCCCTTTTTCCTGCACCGTGCGACCGGGAGCCTGCACCCGCGCACGCTCGAGCTGCTCGAGATCGCGGCGCAGAAGGTCGAGCAGGGCGGCATAGAAGCCTGGTCGCGCACACGCGCCGCGGATGTCCTGCCTGCGGCAGAGGCGCAGCAGTATGAAAAGGTCAACGACATCCTCGACGTCTGGTTCGACTCGGGCTCGACGCACCGCACGGTCATGCGCGGCTCGCACGCTGCCAAGCTGGCCTACCCGGCCGATCTTTACCTGGAGGGCTCCGACCAGCATCGCGGCTGGTTCCATTCCTCCTTGCTGATCGGCTCGGCCATCGACGGCCGCGCGCCCTACAAGGCGCTGCTGACCCATGGTTTCACCGTCGACAGCCAGGGCCGCAAGATGAGCAAGAGCCTGGGCAATGGCATCGACCCGCAGCAACTGGCCGGCAAGATGGGCGCGGAGATCATTCGCCTGTGGGTCGCCGCCACCGATTATTCGGGCGAGATGTCCATCGGCGACGAGATCCTCAAGCGGGTGGTCGAGTCCTACCGCCGCATCCGCAACACGCTGCGATTCCTGCTGGCAAATACCAGCGATTTCGAGCACGCCACGCAGGCCGTGCCGCTGGAGCAGATGATCGAGATCGACCGCTATGCGCTTGCGCTGGTCGGCCAGTTCCAGGCAGAAGCGCGCCAGCACTTCGAGCGCTTCGAGTTCCACCCGGTGGTGGCCAAGCTGCAGACCTTCTGCTCCGAAGACCTGGGGTCCTTCTACCTGGACATCCTCAAGGACCGCCTCTACACCATGGGCGCGCAGTCCGTGGCCCGGCGCTCGGCCCAGACCGCGCTTTGGCATATCACGGCAACCCTGCTGCGGATCATGGCGCCCTTCCTGTCGTTCACGGCCGACGAGGCCTACCGCATCTTCCAGCGCAACGGCACGGCGACGATATTCACGCAGCTATTTCACGAGCCGCCGCCAGTGCCGGGTCACGACGCCCTCCTCGCCAAGTGGACGGGCATTCGCGCCGTGCGCGCCGACGTGCTCAAGCGGCTCGAAACACTGCGCGAGCAGGGCGCGATCGGCTCGTCCCTTCAGGCCGAAGTCGACGTTCACGTTGGTGCCGAACGCCATGCGCTGCTGCAGAGCCTGGGCGAGGAACTCAAGTTCCTCACCGTCACCAGCCGTGCCGGACTGCAGCTGGCAACTGCAACTGCCGACGAGCGGATCGACGTGCAGGCAAGCGCGCACGGCAAGTGCGAGCGCTGCTGGCACTACCGCGCGGATGTCGGCGCCGAACCGGCGCATCCCGGGCTGTGCGGTCGCTGCGCCGACAACCTCTTCGGCGCCGGCGAAGACCGGCAGTTCGTCTGATGGCCGGCTCCGCATCCGCCAGCGTGCGCGGCATGCTGCCCTGGCTGGCACTGGCCGTTGGCGTGGTCCTGGCCGACCAGCTCGTCAAGGCGGCGATCCTGTCCGTGCTGTCGCAGCCGGGCGATGTCATCCCGTTGACCTCGTACCTCACCTTGGTCCTGGCCTACAACACCGGCGCGGCGTTTTCGATGCTCAACAATGCCGGCGGCTGGCAGGGCCCCATGTTCGTGGCAATAGCGTTCATCGCGAGCGCGGTCATCGTATGGCTCATAGCCGGGCACTGGCAGCAGCGCCTGCTGGCCCTGGCGCTGGCGCTGGTGCTGGGCGGCGCGGTAGGCAACCTGATCGACCGGCTGCACCACGGCCACGTTGTCGACTTTATCGATTTTCACTGGCCATGGCTCGCCTGGATGTTTCCCGGCGGGCATTTTCCGGCGTTCAACGTGGCCGACAGCGCCATCAGCTGTGGCGCCGGCCTGCTGATCATTGAAGAGCTGCGGCGTGGCCTGCGCCGTTCGCGTGCCTGAGCGGAGCGCCGCGCACATGGATCTAGCCGATCGCAGGATCATCCTGGGCATCACCGGCGGCATCGCCGCATACAAGGCGTGCGAACTGGCCCGCCGGCTGCGCGATCATGGCGCGCAGGTGCAGGCCGTCATGACGCGCTCGGCACAGCGATTCGTGGGTGCGGCCAGCCTGCAGGCCCTGACCGGGCGCCCGGTGTACGACGACCTGTGGGACGCGCGGGTCGCTGACGGCATGGCGCACATCGCGCTGACACGCGACGCCGATGCGATCGTCGTGGCGCCGGCCAGCGCAAATTTCCTGGCCAAGCTGGCCAACGGCCAGTGCGACGATCTGCTGTCGACCCTGGCGCTGGCGCGCCGCCCCGAACAGTGCAAGCTGCTGGTGGCCCCGGCGATGAACGTCGAAATGTGGGAGCAGGCGGCCACCCGGCGCAATGTCGCGCAGATCGTCGCCGACGGCGTTCTCGTGCTGGGGCCCGCCCAGGGCGATCAGGCCTGCGGCGAAACCGGCGCCGGGCGCATGCTCGAGGCCGACCAGATCGTCGCCGACCTGATAGCGGCCTTCCAGCCCAAGAGCCTGCGGGGCCGCAAAGTGCTGATCACGGCCGGCCCGACCTTCGAGGCCATCGACCCCGTGCGCGGCATCACCAATCGCTCTTCGGGCAAGATGGGCTACGCGCTGGCGCGCGCGGCGCGCGAGGCCGGCGCCGCCGTCACGCTCGTGAGCGGGCCCACCGCACTGGCCACGCCGCACGGCGTTCAGCGCATCGACGTCGATGCAGCGGCGCAGATGCACGAGCAGGTTCTCGCACGGGCCGACGACGCCGATGTGTTCATCGCGGTCGCGGCGGTTGCCGACTGGCGCGCCGCGGCGACCAGCACGGTGAAGATCAAGAAGCAGCCCGGCGTATCGCCGGCGCCGCTGGTGCTGGCCAGCAACCCCGACATCCTGGCCAGCGTCGCCGCCCTGCCCTCGCCTCCGCTGTGCGTCGGATTTGCCGCCGAAAGCGAACGGCTGCTCGAGAATGCCCGCGCCAAGCTCGCTGCCAAGGGCGCGGCGATGATCGTCGCCAATCAGGTCGAAGCCGCCCTGGGTGCCGATGCAGTGGAACTGGTTTTGGTCGATGCCAGCGGCGCGCGCACCCTGCCACTGGCCTCCAAGCTGGAGCAGGCGCGCCGCATCATCGCCGCAATCGGGCAGCGCCTGACGGGCAAAAGCGAAGGCACGCAATGACGCCCGCCACGCCGTCCATAGAAGCCGGGCTGCAGGTGCGCATTCTCGATGAACGGCTGCGCGAACATCCGCCGAGCTACGCGACGCCGGGCTCTGCGGGCATCGACCTGCGAGCCTGCATCGATGCACCGCTCGAGCTGGATCCGGGCGCCAGTGTCCTGGTGCCGGCGGGCTTTGCCATCCACCTTGCGCACCCGGGATTGGCCGCGATGATACTGCCGCGATCGGGACTGGGGCACAAGCACGGCATCGTGCTCGGAAATCTGGTCGGACTGATCGATTCCGACTACCAGGGCCCCCTGATGGTGTCGCTATGGAACCGCAGCGGCGCAGGCTACCGGATCGAGCCCATGGAGCGGGTGGCGCAGCTCGTGGTGGTGCCCGTGCACCAGGTGCATTTACGCATCGTCGACGCTTTCGAAGCCAGTGCGCGGGGTGCGGGCGGATTCGGCAGCACCGGAGCGCGTTGATCGGGCAGTCTGGCAGGAGCGCGCGTTACTCCTTGCGTACCCAGGTCTGGGTCCTGCCCAGCAGGGAAAATCCGATGTAGCCGCGCACGTCGAGCCGCTGGCCGGCACCGGTCACCGTGAGCTTGCACGAATAGACCTTGCCATTGTCCGGATCGAGGATCTCGCCGCCGCCGTAGTGCTCGCCATCGCGGCGGATGCCGGTAAGAACGGTCATTCCCAGCACCGGCTGGTCGTGGCGTGCGCCCTCGCACTTTTCGCAGTGCTTGTCGCGCTTTTCCGGGTCGATGATGTCCTCGATGGTCCCGGTGTATTCACCCTGATGTTCGCGAATGCGGATGTACGCCTTGGGCTTGCCATCGACATCGCTGATGGTCTGCCATAGCCCCACGGGGGAGGACGCGTTCAACGCCTGCGCAAAAACAGGCGCGCAGGCGGCCAGCAGGCCAAGGAATACGCCGCGCAGTGCCGCCCGCGCGGCGTGCCCGAACGACGATTGCCAGGCGACCTGGAACACGCAGGCGCGGCCGGGGCGTCCTATTCCGACAGCACCGGCTCGCCGCGCTCCGGAGCCGGCGCATCGCCGCTGTCGGCCGGGGGGAAGTCGAGCTTGACGGCGTCGGCGTCGTCGACATCGACCTCCACCTTGCCGCCATTGACCAGGCGGCCAAACAGCAGCTCGTCGGCCAGCGCCTTGCGAATGGTGTCCTGGATGAGCCGCGCCATGGGCCGGGCGCCCATGACCGGGTCAAAGCCCTTCTTGGCCAGGTGCGCACGCAGCGCCTCGGTGAATATGATGTCGACCTTCTTCTCGTGCAACTGCTCCTCGAGCTGCATGAGGAATTTGTCGACGACGCGCAGGATGATGTCGCGTCCGAGCGCGCCGAAGCTGATGGTCGCATCGAGCCGGTTGCGGAATTCCGGCGAGAACATGCGGCGTATCTCGGCCATCTCGTCACCGGCTTCGCGACTGTTGCCAAAACCGATGGAACGCTTGGTCAGGGCCTCGGCACCGGCATTGGTGGTCATGATCAGGATGATGTTGCGGAAATCCGCACGCCGGCCGTTGTTGTCGGTGAGCGAGCCGTGATCCATCACCTGCAGCAGGATATTGAAGATGTCCGGATGGGCCTTTTCGATTTCGTCGAGCAGCAGGACCGCGTGGGGCTTCTTGGCGATGGCCTCGGTGAGCAGTCCGCCCTGGTCGAACCCGACGTATCCGGGGGGCGCGCCGATCAGGCGGCTGACCGCGTGGCGCTCCATGTATTCGGACATGTCGAAGCGGATCAGCTCTATACCCAGGGTGAAGGCAAGCTGCTTGGCAACCTCGGTCTTGCCCACGCCGGTGGGCCCGGAAAAGAGGAAGGCGCCAATGGGCTTTTCGGGCTTGCCCAGACCGGAACGCGCCATCTTGATGGCGGCCGACAGCGCTTCTATGGCCGGATCCTGGCCAAATACGACGTTCTTGAGGTTGCGCTCCAGATTCTTGAGTTGCGCGCGGTCGTCGCTCGAAACCGTCTGGGGCGGGATGCGCGCTATCTTGGAGATGATGTCCTCGACCTCGTTCTTGCCGATGGTCTTCTTGCGCTTGGACAGGGGCAGGATCCGTTGCGCGGCGCCGGCCTCGTCGATGACGTCGATGGCCTTGTCCGGAAGATGGCGGTCGTTGATGAACTTGGCCGAAAGCTCGGCAGCGGCGGTGATGGCACCGGAGGAGTACTTGACCCCGTGATGCTCCTCGAAGCGCGACTTCAGGCCCTTGAGGATCTCGATGGTCTGCTGCACCGTGGGCTCGTTGACGTCGATCTTCTGGAAACGGCGCGATAGCGCGTGATCCTTCTCGAAGATTCCGCGGTATTCCGTGTAGGTGGTGGCGCCGATGCATTTGAGCTGGCCGGTGGACAGCGCCGGCTTGAGCAGGTTGGAGGCATCCAGCGTGCCGCCCGATGCCGAACCCGCACCGATGAGCGTGTGGATCTCGTCGATGAAGAGCACGGCGTGGGCATTGGCCTTGAGCTGCTTGAGCACGGCCTTGAGGCGCTGCTCGAAATCTCCGCGGTACTTCGTGCCGGCGAGCAAGGCGCCCATGTCCAGCGAATAGACGTTGGCCTTTTCCAGGATTTCCGGCACTTCATTCTTGACGATGCGCCAGGCCAGACCCTCGGCAATGGCGGTCTTGCCGACGCCGGCTTCGCCGACCAGCAGGGGGTTGTTCTTCCTGCGACGGCACAACACCTGGATGACGCGTTCGACTTCCGGCTCGCGGCCGATCAGCGGGTCGATCTTGCCGTCGCGCGCCAGCGCATTGAGGTTCTGCGTGTACTGCTCGAGGGGGGAGACCTGCTCGCGGTTCTCGCCGGCTTCCTGCTCGGGCTCGCCCTGCGGCTTGGCCTTGTCGTCGGCCACCGGCGCCTTGGTGATGCCGTGCGAGATGAAGTTGACGACGTCCAGCCGCGTGGCGCCCTGCTGGTGCAGGTAATAGACGGCGTGGGAATCCTTTTCGCCGAAAATGGCGACGAGCACATTGGCCCCGGTTACCTCCTTCTTGCCATTGGAGGTGGACTGCACGTGCATGATGGCCCGCTGGATCACCCGCTGGAAACCCAGCGTGGGCTGGGTGTCGGCCTCGGAGTTCTGCGGCAGGACGGGGGTATTGTCGGCGATGAAGTTCTGCAGGCTCTTGCGCAGGTCCTCGATGTTGCAGGCGCACGCACGCAGAACCTCGGTGGCCGAGGGATTGTCCAGAAGCGCCAGCAGCAGGTGCTCTACGGTGATGAACTCGTGCCGGGCCTGGCGGGCCTCCACGAATGCCATGTGCAAGCTGACTTCCAATTCCTGCGCGATCATGCTTCCTCCATCACGCACTGCAGCGGGTGCTGGTGCTCGCGTGAAAAACTGCAAACCTGCT
>Ga0209698_10002494_pt1 | contig 20861 bp, 15 predicted proteins | sample LitLauG_LLR_2012_FD_187203 | JGI IMG/M metagenome (GOLD analysis project Ga0209698, IMG submission 187203) | Freshwater sediment microbial communities from Pennsylvania, USA - Little Laurel Run_MetaG_LLR_2012 (SPAdes) (version 2) | ecosystem: Environmental > Aquatic > Freshwater > Creek >...
AGACAATTTCGTTGGAACTGCGGGGTCCCACCTCGGAACTGTCCCGGGTCGGGGATGGCCGGCGGCCCTCGGTGGTAATCGACATGGGCGGCGTAACGGTGGGCCAGCATACCTTCACGGTGGGCGACCGGAACGTCAACCTGGCCCGCGGCGTGAGGCTGGTGCGCGCCATTCCCTCCGAGGTACGGTTCGATTTCGACCGCCACCAAGTGCGTGCCATCCCCATCCAAGTGCATTGGACGGGCGAAGGCACGAACGGCTATGTAGTCGCACGCTATTCCGTTTCTCCGGAGAATCTGGTAATCGCCGGACCCGCCAGCCACGTGGCCCGAGTCCCGGCCGCCGTTACGGATCCGATCAATGTCGCGGGCGTGGTAGGCACCGCTCAATTCCGTGTAAATGCATTCGCCCCGGATTCCTACGTGCGATTCCAATCCTCCGCGCAGGTAGTCGTCACGGTCACCATGAGGAAGAAACCAATTGGGTAAAGAGCTGTTTGGAACCGACGGGATTCGGGGGATAGCCGGAGAGTATCCGCTCGATCCGCGCACCATCCATGCATTCGGGAGGGCGCTGGCGGAGGACGCCGCGGCGTCCGCGACCCACCCCGAGATCTTGATTGGAACCGATACGCGCGAATCCGGTCCGTGGATCGCCGGCATGGCCGCCGAAGGGATTCAAGCCGCGGGCGGGCGGGTCCGCTTCGCGGGAGTAATCACCACGCCCGGAGTGGCTTACCTCACGCGCACCGGCCCCTTCGCCGCCGGCGTGATGATCTCGGCCTCCCACAATCCTTACCAGGACAATGGCATCAAAGTGTTCGGTCACTCGGGGTTCAAGTTGCCCGATGAAGAGGAACACGCCATCGAGCAGCAGATCTTCCGTCTGCGGGACCAGGGCATCGAACCCCAGGCGGCGAAAATTACCGTGGACGAAGGTCTCGACCGGCAGTATGCCGACTACCTGGCTTCCACGATTCGGGTCCGGTTCGATGGCCTGCGGTTGGTGCTCGACTGCGGGAACGGCGCCGCCTACCGGCTGGCTCCCGAACTGTTCCGGCGTCTCGGCGCGGAGGTAACGCTGCTGGGCTCGGAGCCCAACGGACGCAACATCAATCTGAATTGCGGCGCCCTGCACGTCCAGAGTCTACAGGCGGCGGTGGTCGCCCAGGCAGCCGATGGCGGGGTGGCATTCGATGGCGACGCCGACCGCGCCATCTTTATAGCGGGCAGTGGCAAGTTGGTCGACGGCGACGCGGTGCTGCTGGCTTCCGCTCGTGCGCTGCAATCCGCCGGCTGCCTTCCGGGAGGCACCGTGGTAGCCACGGTGATGTCGAACCTCGGGCTGGAGAAAGCGCTCGCGCGCGAGGGCCTGCGCCTGACACGCACATCCGTGGGCGATAAGTACGTCCTCGAGGAAATGGTGCGGTTGAATGCCCCTTTGGGCGGTGAGCAATCGGGGCACATCATCTTCCGCCAGTACGCGACTACGGGAGACGGCATGCTCACGGCGCTGCAGGTATTTGCGATGGCACGCCACTCGGGTGCGGGCCTGGACGAACTGACAGCCGGGCTCGAAATCTATCCGCAGAAGCTGGTGAATGTGCGCGTCCGTGAGAAGAAGGATCTTACGGAAGTGCCCTCGGTAGCCCGGGAGATCCAGCGGGCGGAGGAGGAATTCGGCGGCGCCGGGCGCGTGCTGGTGCGCTTCTCCGGAACCGAGCCATTGGCGCGCGTCATGGTGGAAGGTCCCAATCTGGAACAGGTGGAACGCTTCACGGCGCGCATCGCCGAAGCGATCCGGCACGCGATGGGGGCGTAGCGCGGGCCTGCTGCGGGGGGCGACTCGCTACGTTCCGGACGCGCCGCCGGCCTGGCTGATTTCGCCCAACTTTCTGGAGAGCGACTCGCGGCTGAAGGGCTTGGGCAGAAACTCCACACCGGACTGGATGCCGTGGTGGATTACGGTGTCTTCCGTGTAGCCGGAAAGATACAGCACCTTCAGATCGGGCCGTGTGGACAACAGCGCGTCGGCCACCTGCCGCCCGCTCATTTGCGGCATCACTACATCCGTGAGCAGCAGGGAAATCTTGCCGGCGTGGGACTGGCTGATCTCCAAGGCTTCGGCGCCCGAAGCCGCGGAGAGCACGCTGTAACCCAGTTGCCGCAGCATGCGCACCGTGAGGTCGCGAACCGGCTTTTCGTCTTCCACCACCAGCACCGTCTCACTGGCCGCAACCGCGGGCCGATTCGACTCTCCGGCCCGAATTCCCGCTTCGCCCTCAGCCACCCTGGGGAAATACAATTTGAAAATGGTGCCTTTCCCCAGTTCGCTGTACACCCAGATATCCCCGCCGCTTTGCTTCACCATCCCGTAGACCGTCGCCAGGCCCAGGCCGGTGCCTTTACCACGCTCCTTGGTAGTGAAGAAGGGTTCGAATATGCGCTGCCGGGTGGCCGCGTCCATACCATGCCCGGTATCGGTCATGGCGATCATGACGAAGTCGCCAGGTTTCACTCCCAGGTGGTTCATGGCGTAGTCCTCGCCGAGCTGAGTGTTCTCCGTCTCGATGTTGATTCGGCCCCCGGCTGGCATAGCGTCGCGCGCATTCACGGCCAGGTTAACAATGGCTTGCTCGATCTGGTTGGGATCGATGCGGATATTGCCCACCCCTTCGCGCAAGTTGAGAGTGAGTTGAATATCTTCGCCCAGCAGGCGGCGCAGCATCCTTTCGGTTTGCCCGACGACCGTGTTGACATTGATCACGCGCGGCTGGATGACCTGCCGCCGGCTGAACGCCAGCAGTTGATTGGTGATCGCCCCAGCCCGGTGGGCGGCGTTGCCGATCTCGTCGGCGTATTCGCGTAGCGGATCCAGTGGGGAAAGCTCGTCGAGGATCATGCGCGTGTAGCCGGAGATCACGGTCAGCATGTTGTTGAAATCGTGCGCCACTCCTCCCGCCAGCCGGCCTACCGCCTCCATCTTTTGCGCATGCACTAACTGTTCTTCGAGTTGCTTACGCTGGCTGATGTCGCTCACAAATGCAATGGCGAAGAAACCTTCGCCGGTTTCGATGTTGCTAAGGCTCACCTCGACTGGAAATTCGGTGCCGTCCCGCCGCCGTCCCGCCAGGTCCATTCCGATTCCCATGGGACGAACCCGCGGCCGCGAGAAATACTCATCGCGCTGCCGTCCGTGGACCGCACGCTTCCCCACGGGAAGCAGTAGCTCGATAGACGCGCCCACCAACTCCTCGCGCGTGTAGTTGAACATTTCTTCGGCGCGGCGGTTTGCCAGAACGATCCGGCCGGTACGATCGATCGAGATGATCGCCTGGGAGGCCGACTCAAGCAGAGCGACCACCATGCTCTCGCTTTCTTGCAAGGTACTCGACATGTCCTTGTTAACCCTGGTTTCGCCGGTAGCGTTGCTGCCTGACACGGATATCCCTGTGGCGTAGCCATTGTCCAACACCCCAGTAGGCGAAAGCAAACGGGATTCTCAGGTTTCTTTTGCGGTTATTGGAAACGAGCGGAAATTACCCGGTACCAGGGCCGGCCACTGGCGTCATCGGCGCCCCAAAACTCAAAGTACTGGCTGCCGTTGGGAAACACGCCGTTCGCGGTGAGCGAAGCCTGGATGGAGCTGTTGGCATCGATGTGATCGCTGCCGAACCAATACGTAATGAGTGACGAGTAATCCACGCCGTCGACCTGGATCGCCGTCACGTGCGTAGCGACGCCACCCATCTCTGTGAGCGAGACGGTGAACTGCCACTGTCCGTTGGAGGAGACCACCGGGCTGGGCGTGATGGAAGCCTGCACATTCGACTGAGTGGCGCGCACATCCGCGGTGACGTTGATGAATCGCGGCGCGGCGGCGCCGGAGAGAATGGTGACCGTGCTGGTGTAGAGATCCGGCCGGTCGAATTGGGAGGCGTCCACCGAAATCTGCACCTGCGCCGGCCCGTTCTGGGAAAGCGTGCCGGTCACTGCCGAGAGCTGGATCCAGGGGGCATCGGCGCGAAGTTTGAAATCGATCTGGCCCGGCGATTGTGTGGTGAGGTTCACCGTCTGCGCGGGCGAGGCCTGCTGGCTGGCCACGGTGAAGCGCATATCCGATTGCGTAGGTTTGACTTCCGCCGCCGGCAGATTCTCGAAGTAATCGCGCAGTTGCAGATAGGCGTTGCTGAAGCGGGCGTAGCCGTCGATGGAAGGGGAGATCTCACAGGCCGAGAGCGTGGGCGAGGCCGGGCCATAGGTTAGCGTGCCCACGACTACGCCCGGACTGGAAAACAGCGGCGAGCCCGAAGAACCGGGTTCCGTCCTGCCCTGGGCCCAAAGCACCTGAACGTAGAGGTTGGCCGGGGCGAGCGCGCCATCGAGCTGGGCAGAGGCATCCGTTGTGCGACTGCCGAACGAGATGCGCTTCCACGAGCCTTTGGGATGATGAATACCTGTCAGGGATGCGCCGGTCTGGGGGTCGGCCATGTCCCAGCCAGCGAACGTCACTCCGGACGGGACGTCTTTGAGCAGCACCAGGCTATAGTCGCCCTGCTCCAGGCTGCCGCTGCCGAGGAGGTGCGCCCCTAACGTCGACTTCGTGCTGGTGTTGCGGCTGGCGGGGGGAGGGGCGCCACAGGAAGCCGTCTGGTAAGTCCAGAACGTCTCCAGCGAGCGCGCGGCGTCTTCGCTGTGAATGCAGTGGCCCGCGGTCAGCAAATACGGTATGAAGCTGTCATCGCGCGTGGCGATGGCCGAACCCGAACAGGCGTACTCGGAGCCGCTATCTTCGAACAGCAGTTCCGCCACCATGCTCATGGCCGGCTTCCAGTCGGGGTAGCAGTTCGGATCGAGGTGGCAGTAATCCGCCGGGTCGGTGGCAGTGGCTTGTGGAGCATCCCCAAAGAGCCGCCCCGCAGCGGGCCGCCGGCCGCGGTGCGCGATGCCCCGGATCTCGAAGGGAAGCGCGGCATCCGCCGGAGCGCCGGCTTCCGGCTCGTACTCTACCGTCACGGATTCGGAAAATACGGTTGCGCTCCAGAAGTGCCCGTCGTCAAACAGGCCGCGCCCCGAGTAGGGCCCAGCCACCTGGCTGCCGTCGTGCAGCCAGACCTTGCCGCTGCCCGCGGAAAAATTCCGGAATTCGACGCGCACCCCTTCCGATCCGGGAGAGCGAATCGCCATGCGCCAGACGCGTCCGCCGTCTGGTGTGGTCTCCCAGGCGCCCGCCGACAGCGCGGCCGGAGGCACCGCCCGGTGAATCCCGACTCTCTGAAAGATCCCCGGCTCGGCCAGTCGCGCGGTCTCCGCTTCGTTCAACGGAGCGAGAGCGAATTCTCTGGCTCCAGGCAGCCTAAGGCGAATCCCCGGTGGCGGCGGCGATACCAGCGAGGACTGCCCCGTTCCCGCGTAAACCGCGGGCTCCTTGCGCGTAAAGCTCTGCGCACCCGCGACTGTGGCGCACCCTATCGTGAGCCATACCGCACCAGCCAGACGACGCTTCATGATACTCCGCACAGTAAGCCGGACCGGGGAGCGGGACAAGGTTGGAAAAGGAGGATAGACAAGCGATAACCCAAGATAGGGGCGAGGGTCTAGCAAGGCAGGTACCCGAGCGGACCGTCTTTTACCGGTTAACGGCCACGGCACGTTGGTTTCCAGAAATCCGGATTCCGGCCCTCCATAATCTGGAATTCGAGAGTGCCCGCGAACCACCACTGCGCTGAGGTTATAACGACTTGTGATTTGGAGGACGAAGTGCTAGCGTTGTTTAGTCACGCCATTTGAGGTTAAATTATCCGTTAAGGGGTTTCTGCGTGAGAGGAATCGCCGAGGATGACGGGGTGAGGGACCTTTCCGGAAAGCGGTTTCCAGCCGGCAGCCCCTCCAGGGAAATTCGAGTTCTAGTCATGAGTTTCAGATTCGGCCAAGAGTAAAGAGGAGGGTGAAATGAAGAGCTTCGTTTCCGGCATCGCATTCGTAGGATTAGCAGCCCTGCTGGTCCCAATCGCGGTAGCGCAGGACGTTAGCAAGGGATCCATTGCGGGGATCGTGCGAGACGCGACCGGCGCTGTAGTCACAGACGCCACCGTGACGCTGAGTTCACCGACGGGCGAACGGAAGACCAAGACCAATTCGTTAGGCGAGTACGCGTTCGCCAACCTGAATCCCGGTCCGGATTATTCCGTGTCCGCGGAGAAGACAGGATTCTCGACGGGCAAAGTCAGCGGTGTCCAGGTAGGCTTGAACCAGCGCGCGACGGCCGATATCACGCTTCAGGTAGGCGCGACGGCCCAAAGTGTCGAGGTAACGTCGGGCGGCATCGAGACGGTCGATCTGAGCAGCGCCGGCGTTGGCGCAAACCTCAACGAGGCGCTCTATAAGAACGTGGCCGCCGGCAGGAATATTTCCTCGATCATCAATTTCGCTCCGGGTGTAACCGCCAGTTTGGGAGCGGGTACCGCCAACCCGTCGATCAACGGAGCTTCCGGGTTGGAAAACCAATACATTATCAACGGTTCGGACGTCACCGATTCCGGGTTCGGTGGATTTGGCACCTATAGCCGCGTCTTTGGCTCCTTGGGAACCGGTGTCAACTTTGACTTTATCCAGGAAGTGCAGGTGAAAACCGGTGGTTTCGAAGCGCAATATGGCCAAGCCTTGGGCGGCGTTGTCAACGTCATCACCAAGTCCGGCACCAATAACCTGCATGGCTCGGTGTACGGCTACTTCGCGCCGGAGCAGTTCGAGGCCACGCGGCCCAATCCCAATCTTCTGCGTGTGACCAAGAGCACGTACCGCGAGAACCAAGGCAGCTACGATTTCGGCGCCGACATGGGGGGAGCGATCAAGAAGGACAAGCTGTTTTTCTATGGTGGCATCAATCCCACCTTCAGCCGCAACTATGACATTGCCGATCCCTCATTTGCGAATTACGCGCTCGGCACCCAAGTTCTGAAAATCTTCACACCAAACTATACCGGCAAGCTCAATTGGAATATCAGTAATAAGCACAGCGTGGAAGGTACCGTATTCGGCGATCCAGCTACCACCAACACCCAGTACTGGCGTGGGCCCAACGGCTCGCCGGTCGGAAGCCCGACAGATAACTTACGAGTCAGTTCTCTGGACTACGGGTCCCGCACCTGGTCGGGCCGCTATACCGGGGCGCTCACCCCGAGTTGGATCGTGACGGCTGCTTATTCGGATCACTACAACCACTTCAGTGAAAATCCGCTGCACAACGGCTACCTGGTAACGGACAATGCGCTGCACCAGGAAAATCCTGCTGTTGGATCGTTGACTTATGCGGGTCTCGGATCTCTGGAGAACTACGAATCGCTCAACCACCTTTTCAGTGTCAGCAGCTCCCATGTTTTTACTCTGGGGGGCGGCCATGCCATCGATTACGGCTACCAATTTGAAGACCAGCCTTACAACGACGTGATTCTGTTCTCGGGACCCTCTTTTGTACTGCCGAATAATCCGGTGTTCCAGACGGCTTCCGGTCAGACCCAATACGGCGCCACGGTGACGCGCACCCATTACCTCAATAATCCGGCCAATCCTGTTGTGGAGCGCGTGACCCGCGGCAACTACTCCAACCCCAACGTGCAAGTAGGAAGCCGTTATAATTCCGGTTTCCTGCAAGATTCCTGGACGATTGGCAAGCACCTTACAATCAAGCCCGGACTGCGGTTCGAACAGCAGTCCATGCACGGCGAGTTCCTGCACTACACGTTTGCGCACAACTGGGCTCCGCGCATCGGTGTGGTTGTCGATCCGACCGGACAGCGCAAGTCGAAGTTTTTCGCCAATTGGGGCCGGTTCTACGAAAAAGTCCCATCCGATATCTCGATCCGCGCGTTTTCCTTCGAGACCAGCGTGATTGGCGCTTTATACAAAGATGCCGGAGTTGGCAATAGCCCCGACCTCTCGGCGGCGAATTGGTGCGGAGCTGCCACCCACCCCTGCGGCGCGTCCGTACCGGGCGGCAGCCTTTCTTTCCAGGGCGACCCGTCCTTCGCCGAGCTCGTTTATGGCGGAACCGGGGCGGAATACCAGGATGAGGCGGTCGCCGGCTTCGAAAAGGAGTTCAACAACAAGTTCACTTTCAGCGGCCGTTTTGTCTACCGCCACATGCGGCGGATCATCGAGGACATCTCGGGAGTCAACGTAACGCAGGCCAATGCCGGCGTTCCGCAACAATATGTGGTTGCCAATCCGAGCGCCAAGTTGGACATCTTCAAGAACTTTACCCCCTGCACCTCGGGGCCAAACTGCGATACGGACAGCGGCTATAACGACCTGAACCAGAATATTCTCGGCTCCGACGGTATCCCCGATGGCTTCCCCAATGCCAGCCGGATTTACAAGTCCATGGAATTGGTAGTCGGCCGGCGCTTCAGCAGCGGGTTGCAGTTGTACGGCAGCTATGTGCTGTCCAAGCTTTATGGGAATTTTCAGGGCAGCTTCCGTGGCGACAACGGCCAGACCGACCCCAACATCAGCTCGCTGTTCGACTTCACAAACAGCGACGGACAGCTCACCGGTCAAACCACGCCCGGCATTTTGCCCACGGACCGTACGCACCAATTCAAGTTTTACGGCAATTACGCATGGAAGAACGTGAACTTTGGATTGTCCTGGCAGATATTGAGCGGCACTCCGATCACCAAGCTGCTCGACCACCCGGTCTACGCCAATTCGGGCGAGATTCCGGTTTGCCCGGACGGAACCTTCTCCTGCCCGGGAGGCCCTCGCGGCGCGTTTGGCCGGAGTCCCTGGCAATATCCTCTCGACTTCCACGCCGACTATACGTGGAAGGTGAGCGAGAAGTCCAACTTGAAATTCCTGGCGGACCTGTTTAACGTTTTCAACACGACCTTCGTGCAGTACGTCGACCAGAACGCTGAAATCAACAACTCGCCCGGAACCCCCAGCCCCGATTTCCTGAAACCCGGTGGCATCAGTATCCGAGACGCGTATACTCGCCCGTTCTACGCCCGCTTGGGCGTGCGGTTCGAGTTCTAGACGGCCGGTATTGATAGCAGAAGGGGCAGGCTTCGGCCTGCCCCTTTTTGCATCCGAACGGCCTGATAAAATTGGTGCAATGAGCAATGCTCAGATTCAGACGATCGTGCTTGCGCTGGCAACGTCGTTTATCGCCGTCCTCACTGGCGTGCTGTGGAACAACACTCGTTTGAACGATGTAAAGGATTCGGTCAATGGCCGCGTCGATAGTCTGAAGGAGTTGCTGGAAGCTAAGATGGAGAGGAACCAGTCGCAATTACAATTGCTGATCGAGAAAAATCATTCTGAATTGCTGCTGAAGTTTAGCGGGACCGACACTCGCTTAGCCCGGCTGGAAAACGAACGCCGGATCGTGCAGTAAGAGCACTTTATGTTGCAGTATTCGCGGTTTGCCGTCGTCACTCTCGCTTTGTTTTGCCTCCTCCCCTCTGCCCCCGCCCAGAAACGCAAAGACGGCCTGTCCCCTCAGCATGCCAAGTGGCTGGAGGAAGAGGTCACCTACATCATCACCGAGGAAGAAAGAAAGGCCTTTCTCCGGCTGGGAGAGGACAAGGCGCGCGACCAGTTCATCGAGGACTTTTGGGCCGTGCGCAACCCGTCACGCAATTCCGGGCCTAATCCCTACAAGGACGAACATTACCGCCGCTTGGACTACGCGAACGAGCACTTCGGCCGGCAGTCCAATACGGCGGGCTGGAGGACCGACATGGGACGGTCCTGGATCCTGTTTGGCAAGCCCGTCTCGCAAGCGCGTTTCATCGGCCAGAGCGAACTCTACCCTTGCGAACTCTGGTTCTATTCCAATACCATCGGAGACCCCGCGCTGCCCCCCTTTTTTTATCTGATTTTTTATATGCCCGGCGACATCGGCGAGTACCGGTTCTACCGCCCGTATCTCGATGGTCCGATGAAAATGGTTCGCGGAAGCCAGTTCAACTCCAATAAAGATGTGTACAACTTTCTGGGGCATTATGGAGGCGATTTAGCGCGCGCGGCATTTAGCCTGATTCCCAACGATCCGATCGACACTCAGCAATTCACGGTCACCATGACCGGCGACATGCTGGTCAGCCGCGTGCAGAACCTGGCCAATGATAGCTACAACGTGAGGCGCATCCGCGAGATGCGTGCTCTCCATGAAAATGTTCGTTCCTTCTTCCTGGTGGCCGACCAGCGGCCTCTGGAAACGAGTGCGGTCGTGGTGACCGATCCGACTGGGCAGTCTTGGGTCGATTACTCGGTGTCGGTGGACGTACCGGAATTGGGTGTGCCGGGCGAAGACGGAAAGACCCTGATGGTCACTTTGTCGTACCAGCTCAAGTCGGAGTCCGGCGACGTAATCGTAGAGGATGTGCAGGAGCGTGCCTATCCCGCCTATGAGGGTAGCGAAGGGGGGAGACATTTCGTGCCGTTCCAAATCGCCAACCGGCTTCCCCTCGCACCCGGCAAATATAGGCTCGATGTGGAACTGCACCAGAAGCAGAGCGGCAAAAGCTTTCGGGGGTTCCAAAATATTGCGGCCGGTGCGCCCGCTGCGGTTTCGGTCAATGGGCCGTTGCTGGTGGCATCGGTGGAGCCGGTGGCGAAACCGGACGGGGCCACGCCATTTCAATACTTTGGTTCGCAGTTCCACCCTTCCGCGCGCCGCCAGTTCACTGCGGATTCGGCGCTGCGGGTTCTTTTTCAACTGGGGATCCCGGCTCCGGCCGCCGATTACGAAGTCGAATACCTGTTGGCTCATGCGCAATTGCGGGACGCGCGGCGCACGATCACGGAAACGATCCGGGCATCCCAGTTCCGCGATAACCGGCTGCTCACTTCGAAATCGCTTTCCCTTGCCGGATTGCCGGAAGGAGATTACCGGCTGGTCTTGAACGTCCGGCGGGCCGACAATTCCAACGTGGTTTTGGCCTCTTCCAACACCGGATTTCATCTCGTTCCCGCCGCAGCCGATTCTACTCTGTATTTCGATCCGAATACGCAGAAGCTGTCGCAGCCCGGGGTGGCCGCATACGTGCGCGCGCTCGCCGCCATCGTGCTCAAAGACCAACCCGCGGCGGTCACGTATTTGCGCCAGGCGGTGGATCAGAATCCCGGCAATGTCTTCGCCGACGCCAACCTGGTGGACCTCTATTACCGTTTGCGGCAGTACGCGGAAATCACGCGGCTTTATGACAAGTTAGGGATGATGCCTTTTGAAAGTTCCGCCGAATCGCTGGCGCAGATCTCATTGAGCCTCTGGAACCAGGGCCAGCAGGATAGGGCGCGCGACGTCCTCAAGTCCGCGCAAGCCACGTTTCCGGAGAATCCGCTGGTCACCGCGCTCGCCAAGACGGTTCGTTGATCGGCTGCAGGGCAGCGCCAAACGCTCCGGAGGGTCCAGCCTGCCGGCGCCAAATGCTACCATTTGAGCGGGAGCCGGCAGCCTGTCTCGCGGCACCGGTAAACCGACTCGTCCATGGCAAGCGGCGCTCAAGTCGCAATCGGTCTCGTCGCAGCCTGGTTCTGGTGCGGAGGCGCCCTCGCTCAGGTAACCGTCTCCGGCCGAGTGGTGGATGAGACCGGCGCGGCCGTGGCGGGCGCGCGCGTGGAACTCCGAACCTCAGACGAAAGTACCGCGGCAGTCGCCTCCTCCGATCCTGCGGGCAACTTCAACCTGAGTCTGGCGGGCGCGGGCGATTACCAGATTCGGGCCGAGCGGCCAGGGTTTTATCTCTATCAGGGCAAGCATCAGGCGTTAACCGAGGGTTCCAGCCAGCTCACCATCGTTCTCAATCATGTCCAGGAGTTTTCCGAGAGCATCGATGTGAAGGCGTCCCCGCCGGTGATCGACCCCCAACAGCCCTCCGAACGGAAGGAGCTCGATAATACCGAAATCCAGTCGATTCCCTATCCCGCCCCGCAGGACTATCGGAACGCTTTGCCGCTGATGGACGGCGTGGTCGAGGACAATGCAGGCCGCGCCCATTTCAACGGCGGCGCGACCTCGCAAACCAATTACACGCTGGACGGTTTCAATATCTCCAATCCGGTGACCGGCGATCTGGATACGCGCGTCAACATCGAGACGATCCAGTCGATGGATCTGGAGAGCAGCCGTTTTTCGGCGGAGAACGGGCGCGGCTCAGCCGGCGTGCTCGATCTGAAAACCAAGATGGGGGATGACCGCTGGCGCTTCGGCGGCACCAATTTCATCCCCGGGGTTTCCACGGAGGGCGGTTTCCACGTGAACAAGTGGACGCCACGGCTGGAAGTGTCCGGGCCCCTTGCCAAAGGACGCGCCTGGTTCCATAACGGGTTCGACGCATTTTACGATGTGAACGTCATTCACGGGCTGCCCAACGGACAAAACCGTACCAACGGGCTGACCACCAGTAACCTGAGCCGCTTCCAGGTGAATCTGACGCCGGCGAATATTCTCTCCGCCAGTTTTCTGTTCAACGTGGCCGATCTCGATCGCTCGGGATTGAGCTTCCTGAACCCGGCGGAAACCACGACCAATCACCGGCAGACGCTGTTCATGAGTACGATTCGGGACCAGGCCTATTTCGCCGGAGGCGCGCTGCTGGATCTCGGCTTCGCGGACAGCCGCAGTGCGCTGCGGGACATTCCGCAGGGCAACAGCCTCTATCAAATTACGCCTTTCGGCGATCGCGGCAACTATTTCGTGAACCTGGACCGCCACTCGTACCGGCAGCAGTGGATCGCCAATCTCTTTCTTCCCACCCTGCATTTAGGAGGCACGCATCAACTGAAGTTCGGCATCGACTTCGAGCGCGAGTCCTATCATCAAGACATACTGCGCCACGATTACGAGGTGTTGCGCGAGGACAACTCCGTGGCGCGTTATGTGCAGTTCGTGGGCAGTCCCTTTCAGGCGCGCAAGAACTTCGAAGCGGCGCAATATATCGAGGACCGCTGGACCCCACGCGAGGGCCTGCTGCTGGAAGCCGGCGTTCGGGCCGAATGGAACGAGATCGTGCGCGACCTGGAACTGGCGCCGCGCTTTTCGGTAGCCTGGGCTCCGGGATTTCTGCGCAACACGAAATTCTCCGCCGGCTGGGGCGTATACTATGATGCGATCAGCCTGGGCTTGGTCACACGGCAACAGGATCAGGCCAGCTTTTCGACCTTCTTCCCGCCCGGCGGCGGAACGCGCGGACCGGTGGAGACATCGTTTTTGCTGAATGAGCACGCTCTGGAAGTCCCGATGTATCACAGCGCCAGTGTCAGCTTCGAGCGCAAGTTACCTTTCGGGTTCTATGGCAAAACCGGGTACGTGCACCGTTCGGGGGCTCGCAGCCTTACGTTTGTGCCGGTCGATCCGCAAGCCGTTCTTTCGGAATCCACGAATGTCGTCTATGCCCTGCGCAATGCGCGCCGGGACCGCTATGACGCCTTCGAGTTCAGCATTCGCCGCACCTTTGCCGGGCAATTCGAATGGTTCGGCGGGTATACGCGGTCCAGCGCACGCTCCAATGCGGCCGTGGATTATAGTCTCGAGAACCCGATTTTCTCGTCCCAATTGCCAGGACCCTTCCCCTGGGATGCGCCCAACCGCTTTCATATGTGGGGCTGGGCGCCGCTGCCGAATCGCGCGCTGCCCGGCTTTTTGCGGTTCCTGACTCACGAAACGACGGCCGCCTACCTGGTGGAGTACCGGACCGGCTTTCCCTTCGGCGTCGTAGACCAGGATGCGTTTCTGGTGGGGCCGCCGAACTCGAGGCGCCTGCCGGGGTACTTCGACATCAACTTACATTTCGAGCGTAAGTTTCGCGCATTGCATTATCTGTGGGCCTGGCGCTTCGGTTTCAATAATGTGACCAACAATGGAAATCCGAACTTTGTCAATAATGTGCTGGGGACCCCGCAGTTCCTAACGTACGGCAGAGGACAAGCCCGGGCGTTTAGTGTTCGATTGCGCATGTTAGGCCGGAAGTGACCCGCGCGCTACCATAAAGTAGATCCGATGTCCTCTCCGCCTATCCCGCCGCCGCTCGAGCACCTGGGAACACGCCCCTTCTCGTTCTATCCCGCCATAGTCAATGTCGATCACAACGAGTGGCTGTTCCGCAAGGCCACTTGGTCCGAAGTGCTGGTGGTCAATTGCAAGAGCTCCGAGGAGATCTGGATTCCGCGACGTTTTTTGGGGGAGATTTCCCGGGTGGATGATCCGGTGCTGATTGTCGGCTTAAATAAGGAACTGGAATACAAGGGTGGTTCAGTCTGGCCGTTCCAGCGGCGTCTGATCCCTATGCCTCTGGCGGTGGGGGGCGGCGTGACTTCGACCGGCAGTGAAGCCGAGCGGACCGAGCCGGCCCGCGTCGTCGGGATTCGCGTTCCGCCGAACACCGAAAGCCGGATTTTCCGGCTGATTGCGGGCGCGTTGTTGTTCAGCATTCTGCTGTATCTGGGCGTCGTGAGCCTGACGCGGATCGGCGAAGTGAAACAGCGTGCGTCTTCCACCGCCAATGATCAGGCTTACCTCGATTTGACCAGCCGCGATGATTTCACTGCGGTCTTGGGAAAACTGGGCGAGCCCGGCCGGGACCGCTGGCTGAGCGAGAGCGGCGAGATCCAATACCGCGCCCTGGAGTACCCGCAGCGCAAATACACCGTGATCCTGATGGGCGGCACGCGCACCCAGGCTACCTATATCGGGACCATGGATGAGAACTGGCGGCCGCTGCATTCGGTGGAGCTTCACGCGGGCGGAACCACCGCCTCGCTGCTGCGCGAACTCCCGCGGTTTTAGTAGACTCTAGGACGTGAAACTTTTAGGGCATCTGGTCTGGGCCGCGGTGGCGGTCCTGGGCGCATACTGTTTGGGCGGGATCGCCATCAACCGCGGCGAACCCATTAACAGCATCTGGCTGGTGGTGGCTGCGGCCTGCACGTACGCCATCGGTTTCCGCTTTTACGCCAAATTTATTTCCGCCCGCGTGATGGCGCTCAACGACAAGCGCGCCACCCCGGCGGAGCGTTTGCGGGATGGACTCGATTACGAGCCCACCAACAAGTGGATCGTGTTCGGGCACCACTTCGCCGCGATTGCCGGACCAGGACCGCTGGTGGGCCCGGTGCTGGCGGCGCAGTTCGGATACCTGCCGGGGACGCTGTGGATCATTATCGGAGCGACGCTGGGAGGCGCCGTGCAGGACTTCGTCATCCTTTTCGCTTCCATGCGCCGCGACGGCAAATCGCTGGGGCAGATGGCGCGCGAGGAAATCGGCAAGGTGGGGGGCTTCATTGCGCTGCTGACCGTGCTGCTGATCATGATCATCCTGCTGGCGGTGGTCGCGCTGGTGGTGGTGAACGCGCTTAAAGGAAGCCCGTGGGGCACCTTTACCATCGCCGCTACCATGCCGATCGCGCTGTTCATGGGCATCTACCTGCGTTACTTGCGGCCGGGAAAGGTGCTGGAATGCTCGATGATCGGCTTCGCGCTGGTGATCGCCAGCATCTTCGGAGGCCAGGCGGTCGCGGCCTCGGCCACCTGGGGGCCGATATTTTCTTTGTCGGCCATGGGCCTCGCCCTGTCGGTGGTGATCTACGGGTTCTTTGCCAGCGTGCTGCCGACCTGGCTGTTCCTGGCGCCGCGCGATTACCTGAGCACTTTCGTCAAATTGGGGGTGGTGGCGGCGCTGGCAATCGGTATTCTCTTCGTACGGCCGGAACTGCAACTGCCGGCCTTCACCCGCTTCACAGACGGCACCGGGCCGATTTTCGCCGGCAAAGTTTTCCCGTTCTGCTTCATTACCATCGCTTGCGGCGCGGTCTCGGGCTTTCACGCACTGATCTCGTCGGGGACCACCCCCAAAATGATCGCCAAGGAGTCGCATGCCTACCCGGTGGGATACGGCTCGATGCTGATGGAAAGCTTTGTCGCCATCATGGCGATGATTGCGGCGTGCGTCCTGCAGCCGGGGGTATACTTTGCGGTCAACTCGCCGGCGGGGGTGGTGGGAACGACGCCGGCCGCGGCCGTGGCGACGATCTCCAGTTGGGGCTTCCCGGTTACGGCGCCGGAAATGGCTACGCTCGCCCAAAACGTTGGAGAGCAGACTCTGTTCTATCGGACGGGCGGTGCGCCGTCGCTGGCGCTGGGGATGGCGGCCATCTTCGCGCGCGGCATCGGGGGGCAGGCCGTGGTGGGGTTCTGGTATCACTTCGCGATCATGTTCGAGGCGCTATTCATCCTCACGATTATCGCGGCGGGCACACGCGTGGGGCGCTTCATGCTGCACGATCTGCTGGCCCAGATGTCCACGCGCGCCAGTAAGATGGGAGGGATCAGTTGGGTGGTCGTAAGTACCATCCTCGTGGTGGCGGCCTGGGGATACTTTCTCGTGCAAGGAGTGCGCGATCCGCTCGGCGGGATCAACTCGCTCTGGCCGTTGTTCGGCATTTCCAACCAGTTGCTGGCCTCGGTGGCGCTGTGCGTGGCCACCACTATCCTTCTCAAAATGCACGGCCCGAAGTATCTGTGGATCACCTGCGTGCCCCTGGTCTGGCTGGTGGTGGTAACGTTCACCGCCTCGTGGCAGAGAATCTTTTCGCCGCAGCCCTCTCTGGGATTCCTGGCACAGGCGGAGCAACTGGCCGCCGGGCCGCAGACGGCGGCTACGCAGGCGCTCATCTTCAACGCCAGGCTGGACGCCGCGGTCTGCGGGGTATTGCTGCTCCTGGTGGCGATCATTCTGGTGGACTCGTTGCGCGTCTGGTACGGGATCCTGAAGGGCACCCGGGATTCGCAGGTATCGGAATCGCCGTTCGTGGCCTCGCAACTGCGGGCGGAGGAGTTATGAGGAGCGCGGCGCGGCGCTTTGGGCGGCTGTTGCTGGCGGTGTTGCGCGAGATATCGGACGAGAGTGCGTACCAGCGGCACCTGGCGGCACGAGGACGCCCGCACTCGGGGGCGGAGTGGCGCCATTTCTGCGAGCACCGGCTGCGGGCGAAATACGCGCGCGCCAAGTGCTGCTGAGCGCTCCATTTCCCCACCAATGACCCCCTGCCGCACGTTGGGGGGATGGCCGAAATCTTTGAGAAGTGTTCCGGCCATCCGGCACTAGCGGATATAGCCATGCAACGATCAGTTCTGGGGTTATGGAGCGGGATACTACTGCTCCTACCCCCGCTGGCTAGCCAGCCAGGTTTCCATGCCCAGTTTGTGGGCGGCACGCTTCCGGGAATTGCCGCCAAGTCGAGCACCCGCCTGGATCTGAGCGGCAGCGAGTCGCTGGCGCTGCGCAGCGGAAAAATGGAAATCCGCATCGAGTACGGCAGGGTCAACTCCATCGAGTATGGGCAAAGTGTGAGCCGGCGGTATGCGGCGGCGGTGCTGATCTCGCCTCTACTGCTGCTCAGCAAGTCCCGGAAGCATTTCGTGACCATGGGATATATCGACGCTGAAGGCAGGCAACAGGCCCTGGTGTTCCGGGTGGACAAAGGGGATATCCGGTCGGTGCTCGCCAGCCTGGAGGCGCGCACGGGCCGGCGTATCGAATATCAGGATGACGAAGCTCGCAAGGCGGGCCGGTAGATGAAACCGATTCTACTGTTGGCGGTGTGGGGCCTGGCGGCCCGCGCACAGGATCCGCCGGCGCCGGCGGCCATCGAAGAAGCGGGCCTGCGGCAATTGCGTGGGGTGCGGCGCGTGTTTGTCGACCGGCTCACGGGCGGAGAGACCGCCGCCCAGATGCGCGACATCCTGATCAGCAGCCTGGAAGGCGCCAAACTCTTCATCCTCACCGAGAATCAGGAGCGGGCGGATGCGATCTTGCGCGGCGCGTCCGAAGATCTGGTGTTCACCGAGGTTCACACCTCTTCCGATAGTCTGAACGCTCACGCGAACCTGGGGACGGGAGGACGTTCGTCGGGCAGTTCGCGGGGAAGTTATGGCGGTATGGGGGTGGGCGAGAGCGAATCGGAGCACTCCTCTGAGCGGCGCCACGAAGCCCTGGCCGCGGTGCGCCTGGTGAACAAGGAGGGCGACGTGATCTGGTCCACCACGCAGGAGAGCCTGGGCGCGAAGTTCCACGGGGCCAGCGCGGACGTCGCCGAGAAGATTACGGGGAAGTTGAAAGACGATTTTGAAAGGGCGCGGAAGCTGAGGTAATGAGCTCGCCGATGGCCCGCAGCAGGTCCGGCAGCGGGACGGGCTTGAGCATCACGCACGAGACCAGTTGCCGTTCGGGGCGGCCTTCCAGGTCCGCGGGCCATCCGGAGATCACAATCACGGGAGCGAGGCAGCCGGACTCGCGAATGTCACGGATCAGAGCCAAGCCCAGGGCCGCGTCGGCGCGCCCCTCGGCGTTGGGAAAGCGGAGGTCGGTGATCACCAGGTCGGCGGCAGCCAGTTGCCGTAGGGCTTCGGAAGGGCAAAACGCCACCATTACCTGATGGCCGTTGGCCTCCAGCAGGCGGCACCGGAGGTCCAGTTGCGCGGCATCGTCATCGGCAACCAGAATCCGAGCCATTCCTTATCTTAATAGATCCTCGAGTTGAATCCGGGCGTCGGTCCTGCTGTCGCGGTACTTCACGATGACGGGTGTATAGATCGATACACCCCAGTCCTTGCCGGGGCCGCTGGAGACGGCGCGTGAGCCGGCGATGATGACGGCCTCTTCGGGGATGACGAGCGGCTCGTCATCGGTCGCCTTGTAGACGGCGTTTCGAACCAGGTCGTAGACCGGGGTGGAACGGTTGAGGATGGTGCCGGTGCCGAGCACGGCGCGGCGCTTCACCACCGTCCCTTCATAGATGCCGCAGTTTCCGCCCACCAGGACGTCGTCTTCGACAATCACGGGCATGGCGCCAATGGGTTCGATGACACCGCCGATCTGGCTGGCGGCGGAGATGTGGCAGTTCTTGCCGACCTGGGCGCAACTGCCCACCAGGGCGTGGGAATCGACCATCGTATTTTCACCGACGTAGGCGCCCACGTTGATGTACATAGGGGGCATGCAGATGACGCCGCGGCCCACATAGCTGCCGTCGCGTATGCTCGATCCGCCGGGGACGATGCGGACTCCGCTGGCGGCCGTGAATTGCTTGACTGGAACGGTGTGTTTGTCGAAGAAGGGTTGGCGCTCGGAATCGATCGACATATCGACAATCGAACCCATACGGAGGCCCAGGAGGATGCCCTTCTTGACCCACGGGTTGACGCGCCAGCCGGTGGGCGCGGAGGGGCAAGGCTCGGCAGCGCGCACCCGGCCGGCGTTCAACTCGGCCTTGAAGGCGGCGAAGAGTTGGAAATGTTCGTCCGTGTAGGCCGACGGCTTATTGTCGAAAAGCTGCTCGATTTCAACTTGCAACGCGCACTCCTCTCAAAAGGCCCACCGAGTCCAGGACCTTTTCGATGCGGGCTAGACTGGCGTCGCTGGCCGGGCACATGGGGAGGCGGTAAACGGGCTCCAGCAAACCCATCATCGCCATGCCCGCTTTGACCGGGATGGGGTTGGCTTCGATAAAGTTCACGTTCATAAGAGGTAGATATTTCGCCTGGAGTTGACGGGCGGCGGCGAAATCGCCCTGCAGGCAGGACTGCGCGAGCCGGGTCATTTCGCCGGGAATCTGATTGGAGACCACGGAGATGACGCCTTTTCCGCCCAGAGCCATGAGCGGGATGGTGATGGCGTCGTCGCCGCACAGGACGATGAAGGCGGGTGGGAGCAGGTGTAGGATGTTGGCCATCTGGGCGATGTTGCCGGACGCCTCTTTGACGCCTACGATATTCTCGATTTCCGCCAGACGCGCGAGCGTAGCGGGCTCGACATTGATGCCGGTGCGGCCCTGGATGCTGTAGACGATGATGGGCAGGTGGATGGCGGAGGCGATGGCCCGGTAATGCTGGTAGAGGCCGTCAGGGCTGGGTTTGTTGTAATACGGCGTGACGGAGAGGACGCCGTCGACGCCCATGCGCTCGAGTTCGCAGGCGAGTTCGACGACTTCGCGCGTGTTATAGCCGCCGGCGCCGGCCACGACGGGGACGCTTCCCTTGGCTTCTTCGAGCGTGATCTCGACTACGCGCAGGTGCTCGGCGTGGGTGAGCGTGGGGCTCTCGCCGGTGGTTCCGCAGGGGACCAGGAAGTTGATGCCGGACTCGATTTGGCGGCGAACCAGTTTCCGCAGCGTTTCTTCGTCGAGCGATTGGTCGCGCCGGAAGGGAGTCACCAGCGCGGTACCGCATCCTGTGAACATGTACCACCTCCTCAATTCAGTCCGCTCCCTAATGGTCGCGGCCCGGTAACCGCTCCTATTTGGGGGTTTCGTAGCCTGTACCCGAAATAGGGTCGAATTCGTGGAACCCTTTCTTGCCTACGATCCATTGCGCGGCCTTCAACGCGCCGCGGGCAAAGCCTTCGCGGCTCCGCGCGGCGTGGCGGAGCGTGATCGTGTCGGCCGCCGAATCGAAACCGATTTCGTGCGTTCCGGGAACCGTACCGGCACGATTGGAACCGGCGTCGATGGGGCGCGTGTAGCCGGACTTCTTCATTTCTTCCACCAGCTTCAGTAGTGTACCCGAAGGCGCGTCCTTTTTGGCGGAGTGGTGGATCTCCCAGGCCCAGGCGCCATACTCGGGTTGAGACGACAACAGGCGCGCCGCTTCGCTTACGAGGCGGAAAAAGGCATTCACGCCAATCGAAAAATTGGGGCTCCATATCAGGCCCGTGCCGTTCATCTCGACGGCCTGTTGGACGGCGTCGAGGTGGCGCAGCCAGCCGGTGGTGCCGATCACGAGGTTCACGCCGAAGGCGGCGAGGGTTTCCACGTTTACGGGTACGGCCTCGGGGACGGTGAATTCGACAGCCACATCGATCC
>Ga0209698_10002495_pt1 | contig 20851 bp, 17 predicted proteins | sample LitLauG_LLR_2012_FD_187203 | JGI IMG/M metagenome (GOLD analysis project Ga0209698, IMG submission 187203) | Freshwater sediment microbial communities from Pennsylvania, USA - Little Laurel Run_MetaG_LLR_2012 (SPAdes) (version 2) | ecosystem: Environmental > Aquatic > Freshwater > Creek >...
CTATTAAGTCTCCGGTACCTACCAATGTACTATGACTAGTGCATCCCTTGTTTTTATGCTCCTGTCATAGTTCAGGCTTTGTATCAGCAGCGCTACCGTAGCGTCGGCAAGCTCTGCAGGACACTGGGTCGGTAGCGCTTTGCCGTCCACTATCGAATTGATGTCTTGCCCACGTCCTTGCTGGCTGTCTTCTCAGAAGACGTGCGCGTCGCGGAGTACGCCGGCTGATCCTGGCTGAAGTTCGTGCTCAGATAATCGATCAGCGCGTCCCGGTCATTCGCATCCACAACAGCACCCCACTTCACCATCTTGTCCACTTCCTTGGTCCATGTAGCTTTGCTCAGGCGTTGCTGAACGATGATGCGCGCTTCGTGGCATTCCAGGCACGCGGTCGTGGCCTTCTTTTGCATGACCCCATCAGGCAGATCCTCATTGAGCTTCGCGCGGTTCTGCGCCGGGATCAGTGCCCGTGTGCTGAGGGCAATCAGCAAAAGAAGCATGAATGAGTTTTTATGCGACATGGATCTTCACTTGGTCGACGGCGTTGTAAAGATAGCCGCTCGGATTCCACATCGCTTCACTCGGCTGCACGCGAACCTGACTGTCGGTGGCACGAGACTGGATGATGTAATCTCCTCGTTTTGCATTCCAGGCGTAACTCCACAGCCGCCACGCGTAGCGGGATTGTTCACGCCCGAGCGTTGCAGGATTCCATGTTGAGCCACCGTCGACAGACATGTCTACTTTGACGATGTCGGACTCCCCCGCCCAGGCGACACCATGCACCGTAATCCTGCCCGACTTCAAGCTCGATCCATCGAGCGGCCCGGAGATCACCGACTTCACATTCAAGCTTGTAAGCACGTGTGTGTCCTCCGGCTTCACCGAATCGCCAGGCTTGACCGGCTCATTGGGGAAGCGATAGCCCGGACTCATGAAGTTCCCCACGAACTCCGATTCCAGAACTTTGATCTCCGTAAGCCATTTGCACGACGCCGCGCCAACCCAGCCTGGCACCAGCGCGCGGGCAGGGAAGCCGTGGTGCTTCGTAAGGGGACCGCCGTTCATGTGCGTGGCGATCAGCGTGTCGGAGTCGAGCGCCTTCTCGATCGGAATACTGCGAATGAACGGAGGCACTTTGCCCGGGACTTCGTCGAGCCCGCGGAACATAACGTGTTTACCTTTCGATTGGACACCTGCGCGGTGAAGAGCGTCAGCCAGCCGCGGCCCGGAAAAACGCGCCGTGCTCACCGCTCCTTTCTGCCACTGAATACCAGGGACTTGCGGACGATAAAATCCACGTCCGTTGCCCGCGCATTCCAGGGTGTTGACAACGGAATGAACCGGAAGCTTTGCCAACTCCTGCAACGAGAGGGCGCCAGGTCTGTCGACTTCTCCGCCCACGGCCAATCGCCAATCCTCAGCGTTGAGCTCGACCGGTTCGTGCATGTGATTGCGAACAAAAAAGTGCGGCACCGGCGTGAGCCAGGTATTGAAGGACTCAACCGGCGTTTCAAGGTCAAGGAATCGCAGGGAGCGCACGATCATCCCGTCCTCACCGGGAAGTTCGATCGACCGGCTCCGATCCGTGATCTGCGCCCAGGCGGGCCATCCTGCTAAAGCTGCCGCTCCCACCGCAGCTCCCGACATTCTCTTTAGGAAAGTTCGTCTTGAATCCATGGGTATTGTGCCCAACGTAGTTTCAGACAGGGTACATTAGACCGCCGGTCCGGAAAAGGAGAGAAGACAAACCGGACCCGCGGCCGTCTGAAGGAACGTCTCTTCAGAAGGTTTCATTGCATTTCGTCGACTAGAAGATGTAGATCGTGTCGAACTGCAAGCGGGTAAGCCACGGCTCGGTCGTGGCCAGCGGTCGACCAACCAGGGCCGCGAATCCCAGCTGCACATTCTTGTCGAATTGATAGAACATGTCGAACCGGTGCTGGCTGACGTTCGTTCCCTGGCGGATGTCGCTGTAATTAAAGTTCCCCAGCACGGCCTCGCGCTCGATATACATGCGTGTGTAGCCAAACTGGAAGTCGTTCTTCTCCTGCAGTCGTCCGACTCTTCCTTCCGCCCAGTAGCCGCGGCGTTGATTCGAGGCGCAAGGCGCGTTCAGCGTCTGTTTGTAAGTCTGGGTGGCAGAGTTTGGCGGAGATGCGACAATATTGCGAAGATTGGCGCAAGCCTCGGTGTTCTGGACATAGTCGCCGATAAGGGTCACAGGGAAGCGAGCGTCACCAGTATCAATGTCGATCTTGGCCAGGTTGTCGAACAGAGCGAACTTTGAAGCGAACTGCGCATTGGTGACGGAGGTGACTCCCGTCGGGTAAGCCGTACCATTCACCGTGATGAGGGTGGCCGCCGTTGTTGTATAGGTGGAATCCTGAACCGGGTTGCCGGAACCCAGCGGGAGCAGGCCTGTCAAAGGAGTCTGAGGATTTTTGGAGTTGGCGCGGGCCAGGGCAAGGGCGATCGAATCCGCGCCCCGATAGTCGTAAAACCCGGAAAACGCGCTCAAGATCACACGCTGGCCAAGCTGCCAGGCCGTCTGCAATTGGCCACCGTAAGTGATCTGCTGGGCAATGCGTCTGTTGGTGGATGCCGTGCCGGCAACCTCCGCGAAGGGCAATTGGAAGCCAACCAGCGCGATGCGCTTAAGGACCGGAGTGTTCAGCTTGAATCCCAATGTTTCGGCCGCGCCCTCCGGGTTCAGGTCCTTATCCCAGGTCAGTTCGGTATTGAACCATGGGTAGCGAAACTTTCCTCCGACGACGGTCAGGTGCTTGAACTGGTCGGGCGTGAATTCCACAAAGGCCTGATCGAGCGCGATAGCCTTACGGGAATAGAAGCCCGTCAGGGTCTGGTTTGTGGTCGTCGGATCGTTGATGTCGCCACTGGCCAGTGTGACGCCGGCTCGGAACTGCGAGCCGAGCGTGGCCAGCGCGTTGAAACGCACGCGAACACGGGCGCGCGCGCGGTCCATCGATTGATCTGTGGGGCCGCCAAAGATAGGTTCCGCGCGAAGGCGGACGTCGCCGCTGAACGAGACTGGCCCCAGGCCCTTAATCTGGCGTTCCAGATTGCGAATGCGCTCGTCGGAACTTCCCGCCTGGACTGTCTGGGCTTGGGACACATTTTGTGTCTGAGGAGAGTCTGCCTGCGCCGTCGCGGTCGAAACTTGATCGGGGACAGGAGCGCAGGCAACCGCCGCCGAGGCGACCACGGCGGCCGGCTCCGGCTCTGCTTTGCGTCCGGTCTCAAGAGCGTCAATGCGCCGCTGTTGCTCACTCACTAGCTGCTTCAGTTGTTCAAGTTCGGAACGGAGTTGTTGGTCCGGCGTCGGTGCCGGTGTGGTGGGCGCCTCTGCCGAGGGCGCTGCCAGAGCTACATTCGACGCGGTCTGCGTTTGAGCCCAGGCTCCTGCCGTCAAAGAGGCAAGAGTCAGAGCGGCTAGGAATTGTTGGCCTGTTGCGTTCATGGGAATACGGCCCTCTCCTTTTGGTGTGTGTTGCACTCGTGTTCTTAGGGGACACAACTGAAAGATTCCTCGTCGCTCAACAGGCGACAAAGGAATCTCTCTGACTCCGAGTGGCACCGGCAGCCTGCGAGTTTGTTGATCGCCATTGTACAAAGTAATACAATAAACATAATAGACATTATAAGGTAAAAGAGGAAGCAAACGATGCACCACTCGCCTCCGGCCGAAAATTCGACTACGGGGCGTTAAATCAGAGAGTTAAGGGAGCCGAAGGTGGTTCGGAAACAGGACCGATGTGCAAGCGGTTGCCGTTTTTTCTCGCATCTGGCCGCCTTCCTTGTGGAAAATCGCGCACTCCGCAATTTCTTGCACACGGGCGGCTGGGAGCCAGCCTCAATTGGCTGCGACGCGGAGAATGATGACCGTGACGTTGTCGGGAGCGCCGCGCTCCAGTGCTGCATTCACCAACTTCAGGCAGGCTTCGGCCGGTGGTTCAGCCAGCGCGACGCGGGCCAGTTCGGCCTCTCCCACGACGCTCCAGAGTCCGTCGGTGCAAAGGACGAGGACATCGCCCACTTCGAGGGATACGGGCCGTTCAGGAGTATGAGGGATAACCTCCTGGCCAGATCCGAGCGCGGCGGTGAGGATGTGGCGCTGCGGATGCGACTCGGCATCTTCGGAGCGGACGATGCCGCTTTCCACCAGCCGTCCAACGTAGGAATGATCGCGCGTAAGCCGCGAAGTCGCCCCGGCGCGAAGAAGGTACAAGCGGCTGTCTCCAATATGGGCGAAACAGAGCTGGCGTTCGACAATCGAAAGGGCGGTGCAGGTTGTACCCATCCCGGCGAATTGAGGATGTTGGGCGGCGAAGCGCTGAATCGTCTCATGGGCGGAGCGAAGTCCACTTACCAAAGCATTCTGCGCATCATCGTTAAAGTCGCGGTCATATACGAAGCGCACGGTTTCGACCGCCAGACGGCTCGCCTCCTGTCCGCCTTCATAACCGCCCATTCCGTCGGCGATCACGGCCAGCCGGCCTTTCAGCGCGAATTCTTCGTTGGAATCGGGCTCCCAGTAGAGGCACGAATCCTCGTTGTTGACGCGCTGGCGCCCGATGTCAGTCAGGCTCGCAACTTCGAGTCCGGGTTTGGAGTTGATGCAATCAACCGGCATAAACGCGAAGAGTGAGCGGCAGAGCCTGGGATGAGTTGGCGATCAGTTGAAACTCCGTGTAATTCCCCGCCATTATAAAGGAGCCCATCTATGCCGATTCCGCCCTCATTTCAGGATTCCGGACAAGAATTGTGTAGCCTACCACTTTCGCTAGTAGTTTGGACACATCGATGATTTTTGTCCGAAAAAGAAAAAAGCCGCGAATACTGCGGCTCTCTCTTCTACCAGCTTTTCGGAACTCGGGAGGATCAGTCGAAGTTATTTTCCACTGTGCTTATCTTTGTAGATGCGCTTGCTCATGTGGTTGGCTTCCTTGTTGAGCTGGCGCTGGTTCTGCTTGGTCAGATGGCCGTTGTCCTTGGCCATGTCTTTCTTTTCATTGTTCTGCAGACGCTGCTCGCCCTTTTCGAGACGTGCGGTCTGTCCAGGCGTCAGTTTGTCGTTCTTCACACCGTTGGCGATGCGGTTTTGCTGGTTTTGTTCGCGCTGATTGATCTGGTTGACGCGCGGATGTCCGGGATCGACCTGGCCTGCGCCGGCGCCGGAAGTGTTGTCTTGTTGGGCAGCGGCGGATCCCAGGAACATCAGACCACCCACTGCAAGGACTGCGAGCGACTTCATAATTTTGTTGGTCATGTGAGAGTGAACTCCCGCGAAGAAGTTTAGTTTTGCTCTGCCCGTGGATTCGCGTTACCAAGGGGAACCTTACGAATGTGCGCAAAGGTAACGACTGGTAGTAATCAAGTAGGTGATTACCTGCGGAACACATTGATTTGGCAAGGTGCCGCGGAACGAGTTAACATCGTCCACTTCCGAGGACCTGCTCATGAGACTGCTTTTCGAGATGCGTGCGGTGTATGCGCTTGCCGTTCTACTCGCCGGTTCCCTGTATTCGCGGCCTTCCACCGCTCAGCAGTCGGACTCTTTGCCCAGCGAGAGCCCGGCGAAATTCGAACCCGTCAGCGATAGCTTCGACTACATCAAGCGAGATGTAATGATCCCGATGCGCGATGGGGTGAAGCTGCACACTGTGATCGTCGTTCCGAAGGGCGCCAAGAATGCGCCGATCCTGCTTACGCGGACTCCCTACAATGCCAGCGCTCAGACTAATCATGCACCGAGTGCGCACCTCGGTCCCATTTTGAATGGATATGACAATCCGCTCGAAGTGATCCTCGAAGGCGGATACATCCGCGTCGTGCAGGATGTCCGCGGCAAGCACGGCTCGGAAGGCGACTACGTAATGACTCGGCCGCTGCATGGACCGCTGAATCCAACGCCCATCGATCACTCCACTGACACCTACGACACTATCGACTGGCTGGTGAAGAACGTCCCCGAGTGCAATGGGAAGGTCGGCATCCTCGGGATCTCGTACGACGGATTTCTGCCTCTGATGGCGCTGGTGAATCCGCATCCGGCGCTGAAAGTCGCGGTGCCGATGAATCCGATGGTCGATGGTTGGATGGGCGATGACTGGTTCCATAACGGAGCGTTTCGCGAACAGAACATGCCCTACATCTACGAACAGGAAGCCACGCGCTCCAACACCGAACAGTGGTGGACGAATCATTTCGACGACTACGATCTCTACCTGGAAGCCGGATCGGCTGGCGAATTAGGGCGGCGGCATGGCCTCGAGCAGGTTGGTTTCTGGCGCAAGCTGCTGGAACATCCGAGTTACGACTCGTGGTGGCAGCAGCAGGCTATGGACAAAATTCTCGCCGCCCAACCGCTGAAGGTCCCGACTATGCTGGTCGACAGCTTGTGGGACCAGGAAGACATCTATGGTGCGCCGGCCGTGTACAAGGCGCTTAAGCCGAAGGATACGGGCAACGACAAAGTGTTCCTGGTCATGGGCCCGTGGCATCACGGGCAGGAAATCGAAGACGGCAGCTCCCTGGGTGCGATCAAGTTTGGCAGCGACACCGGGCTTTATTTCCGGCTGAAGATTCTGAAGCCATTCCTGGATCAGTATTTGAAAGATGCGGCGCCAAAGGCCGATGTCGCGCCGGTGACTGCGTTCGAAACCGGTACGAATACGTGGCGGCGTTTGCCCTCGTGGCCTGCCGGGTGCGAGTCAGGTTGCCCAGTTCATCCTAAGCCGCTGTATCTCAAAGCCGGACTGAGGGCGGCCTTCGATGCTCCGAAGACTGGCGACGCCGCATTCGACGAGTACACTTCCGATCCAGCGAAACCGGTGCCGTATCGCGCGCGCCCGAGCCAGCCGGTCGGATACAGCGGCCGTTTCACCTGGCCGCAGTGGCTGGTCGACGATCAGCGTGAGGCAGCGGGGAGAACCGACGTTCTCGCGTTTACATCAGATGTTTTGAAGGAGCCGGTGAAGATCAGTGGGCAGCCCGTCGTGAATCTGATTGCCTCGACCGGCGGCACGGATTCGGACTGGGTGGTGAAGGTGATCGATGTTTATCCTGACGAAGTGCCCGCGCAGGAGGAGATGGGTGGATATCAATTGATGGTATCGGCCGACATTTTTCGCGGCCGATATCGTCAAAGCCTGGAGACGCCAAAACCGATCGCACCCGACCAGCCGCTGCTCTATCGCTGGACCTTGCCGACTGCGAATCACGTCTTTCTTCCCGGACACCGCATCATGGTGCAGGTGCAGTCGAGCTGGTTCCCGCTCTATGACCGCAATCCGCAAACGTTTGTGCCAAACATCTTCTGGGCCAAGCCCGAAGATTATAAGAAAGCCCTGCAGCGCGTGTTCCATTCGCCCGAGCAGGCCAGCTTCGTAGAATTGCCGGTAGCGGAAGTGAAGTGAGGTCGGGGCTTTGCGATATGCATCCATCGTTTTCTCCCTTGGGCGTTCGCGTTGAATGACGAAGTGCGAACCACCACTAGCTGAGCCGCGTAGCGTCGGAATATGAAAGCCCGGCACGGAAGTGCCGGGATAGCGAAAATAGAAAGGCATGAGTCCGCTTTAGCGGACGGCACTGGCTGGTTCCAGAACGTTTTGCCGCATGCGGACAACATCGCCAATTTGGATCGCTCTGCTGTTGATCACTCCCTCCCTTTTCGCGCAGACCAAGCGTCTGTGGGTTCTGCGCCCAACGGGCGAGATGGTCGAGTACGATTCCACGACGTTTGCACTGAAGCAGACGGTTAAGGTTCCCGCCGACGCCGTGAAGTCGCCGGCCAATGTCGCAATCAACCGCCTGGGACAGATGCTGTTGGCTCCAACTATCCCCCTACCTTTATCCGAGGCCGATGCCGCCAACCCGCACAAAATCTGGATTTGGAACGGGAACGCCGCGACTTCCATCGATCAACCCGTCGATCACAAGGTCGAAGACCATGGCTCGAATCAAGCAGTGACCGAATCGGCGCCAGCCCTTTATCTTTCGGCTGATGGAAATCATCTGTTCTGGTTTGCCAATGAGACGAGGACCTTGCAACGCGAAGAGGTCGATCTTTCCACGACGATCGCTTTTCAAGCCTGGCAGACCGATCTCGAGGGCAAGGCGCGGGAAGAAGTCGCTTCTACGAAGCTGCCGGACTGCCGCTGTCCGACAGGAACATGCGAGGAGAGTTGCCCATCATTCGCCGCCTGGGCGCCTGAGGGCGGAGTCCAGAATTTCTTCCTGACTACGCAATTCGTGGCTGGGCAGACTACAACCACGTACAAGGAGAGCACCCGATATCAACTCCAAGGTGGTAAGTGGACGGCCAATGCACTCCCCGATCCCCTGCAGCGCGTGCTCGACGCGAACCAGAGTGGCAGCGTGATCGTCGAAGCAATTCCCGACACCGGCTGCTGCGGATGGTCGAACCAGAGCAACGATCAGACCCTGGTGCTAATCGAAGGAAAGACTCGTACCGTCTTTGATGAGCAAGCCACTTACAAAAACGCCGACTACGACGTCAGTTTCTATACGGCAAACGCCCGCTTGTCTCCCGACTCGGCGCGTGTCGCGATGACGATTGCTGCAACTGCCCAGAGCAACAAGCCGATTCAATTGTCAGAGCAGGGACAGGCGAATCCGGAGGAGTCGGAGCGCATTCGTAAAGCGTTGCTCGAATTGCCGGCCGTTGAGGTTAAGACAGTTGACGACGCCCCGCGGCGGTTAGCCTTCGTTCCGCACGCGGTGCTGGTCGGATGGATCAACGACAAGGAAGTGCTGATCATCGAGAATCATCTGCTGATCGCGTATAACGTCGGGACGGGGGCGAGGCGGAAATCGAGTGTGCGAGTCGAGAATGCTGGAAGCGTTTTTCTGCGGTGAAGCGGGAGGCCAGATGGCCGTGGGGGCGATTGTTACGAGATTGCCACATTGCGAGATTGCCGCGTAGCCGACAGGTCTACTAGCGCGCCAGACGACGGCTTTCGGGCTGGCGCCATTCCTGCAAGGCACCAATGGGATCGTGAACTCTCAAACTAAGGACGATGCCCCCCGCTGCAAGATAGACGAGCGCGATGAAGGCGAAGCTTGCCGCAAGGGAGTGCGTCCGATCGTTGAGAAACCCAATCGAATAGTTTCCAGCAAATCCGCCGAGTTGCCCGATTGAATTGATCAGTCCGAAAGTTGCGGCCGCGGCCGATTCACTTAGCATTGCAGTAGGTATCGACCAGAAAGCCGGGTAATACGCGTAGAAGAAACCGCTGCCCAGAAGCAAACAGGCAATCGCCAACGGGACTTCGTGGCGGAAGGCGGTCAAGAGCCCGAACATCGATCCGGCCGCGACCAGCGGAATTGCACTGTGCCAGTGCCGCTCGACCGTCTTATCAGAGTGCCAACCGTTGATCAGCATTCCGGCGATTCCAATCAACGCTGGAATCAGTAGCAGGGAAGTCACCGACCGGTTAGAAAATCCCGAAAGGCGCTTCACGAAGGTCGGTATCCAGTAGATCGTTCCAAGAGCTCCGGTAAGAGCCAGAAAGTACGCGAGAATCAGTCGTAGAATTCGCAGGTCGCAGAACGCTTCCGTGATTGTGTAGTTTCGAATCTTCTTTTTAGCTTGTAGCTCCGCCTGCAATTCGTTGACAAGCCAGTCGCGTTCGTCGCGAGGAAGCCAGCCCGCCTGCGGGGGCCAGTCCGTCAAGTAAAAAACGGTGACAATTCCGAGGACGATGGCAGGAATTCCTTCCAGAATGAAGAGCCAGCGCCACCCCGCCAGCAACCGCCAATGGACTCCGAGCAGCCATCCCGCCACTGGCGAGCCGAATAGCGAGCCGGCGGGAACAGCTGCATATAAGCAGGCGATCGCACGGCTGCGCTCGCGCCCGCGGAACCAGTGCGTCAAATAAACGATCATTCCGGGGAAAAAACTGGATTCCGCTGCTCCCAGAAAGAAGCGGGCCGCATAGAACTGTCCGGCAGTGTGCACAAAGCCGGTCAGAATCGTAATGATTCCCCACGAAATCATGATTCGTGCAATCCACTTTCTTGCACTCCAGCGTTCGACGATAATGGCTCCCGGTATCTCGAACAGGACATACGTTATATAGAACATGCCGACCCCTAAACCGTAGACCCGGTCGCTGAAGCCTAAGTCTGTACTCATCCTGAGGTTGGCAAAGGAAACGTTCACGCGATCGATGTAGTTAACGACGTAGAGGAGAAAGACAAAAGGAAGGAGACGGTAGGCGATCCGCCGTCGCGCGCGCTGGCCGACATCACCCGGCTCGGCCGTCGTCAGAGCCGAACTTCCATGTGAGTTCATGCGCATCCTTCAGGTCGCTTCGGCCGAGTTCTGATAATCAGCTAGACTTTTCCGAGACATAGACGAATCGAGAAAGGCGGCCTTCTGTAGCAACACGCGCCGCCACAGCCAGGAACTCCTGTTGGCCGTCGTATGCCTCATCGCCTTCGATTTCACGAAGGCCCGTGCTTCTCGATGCGCGGGCGGCGCGTCTCGCCTCGGCGACCTTGGCCATGTTCGCAGTTACGTTTTCACATACCAGCAATTGCAATCCGCACTGCGCAATGACGCATTCGTCATATCCATGGGGAACGAAGAGATAGACACCAGCCGAACTCCGTATCGCGATCTCTGCATTCGTCAGCGGCCCGGTCACGGTGATGGGATCGGTGAACAGCAGTCGTCCGCCCCCCTTCAGCAACCGGGTCCAGTCCGCAATGACACCTGGCCGGTCGGAGAAGTGGTTGATCGCGTCAATACAGGTGATGGCGTCGAAGCTGGCGTCAGGAAAAGGCAGAGGCCCGGTCGCATCGGTAGCTCGAAATTCCGCGCGCCCAGCCAAACCACGCTGAGCTGCAAGGGAACTCGCCGTCGTAACCGCCTGCTCGTGGACGTCAATGCCGACGACAGAACAGCCGGTAGTCGCCGCGATTCGCAGCGCCGGGCCTCCTGCTCCACAAGCAACATCGAGCAGGGTTTTCCCTGAGGAAAGATCGAGCCATTCCAGAAACCGATCCTGCTCGTCCGAAGTGAGCCAGCTGTTTTGCCCAATATCCTCACCGAAAGCTTCCCGACGGATCTGCGTGTACAGCTCGGTTTGAAAATTCCCGTAGTTTGCGTTGTAGTGACCGGCGGGAGGCAGCGAGTTGGATTTGCCCATCAGGACCTCCGCTCAGCCGATTTACAAGCTACTCCGCGATCTGAAAAGCGGAGAGAATTGTATCCTTTCTGCGCTCCTGAACGGTCGTACTATTGATGACTTTTTAAGGGAAGCTCTTCACAGCTCTCTTCCGCTGACCTGCACGGTAGATCGTCCAGCCGACCAGGTTGGCTCCCACGATCACGACCACCACTTTCACGAAGTAGATCACGTTGCTCGCGACCGGAATCACGGGCTGGACGGACAACAGCACAAAAAGAAGCGTCACCAGGAATCCGGTCGCGGAGCCGATCTGCAACCACGGCCGCGGCCGCAGTCCTTTGTTCCCGGCCGACACCAGCGGGATTGCGAACATCACCAGATAGGCCAAACCATACAGTGACCAAGTCCAGGTCTGCAGGAGAATGAACGACTCCTGATTGCCGGAGCCGATGAGCACGGCAACGCTGGTTGCCAGCGCAACGCCTCCCATGAAAAGGATTGAGTTCACCGGAGTGCGGTACCTGGAATGAAGGCGCGTGAACCAGTCGGGCAGCAAGTGGTCCCAGCCGGCGACCATCGGCAGGCGTGTATTGGCCGAAAAATAGAACGTATAAGAGCAAAGGTAATTCAGCAGCAGAAGCAGAATCGCGACGGAAACAATCGGGAGCGCCGCACCAAACGCGGCAAATCCACTGCGCAGTGCTTGAGGGACGGGCCCGATCACATCGATGGCATCCGGTGAAACAAACGCCAGAATCCCGCTGGTGCCAAAGATGTAGAGCAGGGCGATGATCGGAGCAGTGACGATGATCGACCGGGTGATGTCGCGTACAGGGTTGCGCGATTCTCCGGCTACGATGGCGACGACTTCGAACCCTGAGAGGGCCCCAAAGGTCATTCTGCTGAACACGCTGAGGCTGAACAGAGTTATCGGCGGCAAGAGCAGCGGGAGTGGATGGTAAGCGGGCCGATAGCCGCGCCACACGTGCACGTAAGGCAAGACGATAAGCACCATCAAAATAAAAAGCGTGAAAACGCTGCCGACATTGCTGACCCACTTACCAACGCTCAGTCCGAAGCGCGCAATCAGCATCATTGCCGCGATCAACGCGACGGAGGCCGCGACAATTACCGCGGGGTTCGTGGCGATCCAGCCGGCGCGGGGCAGGGCGTAAGAGAGATAACTGGTGGTCACCAAAGCAATTTGCGAGACCTGAAATGTCTGCATGATCCACATGTTCCAGGCTGTTAGAAAGCCAACGCGGTCGCCGAATGCCAGCCGGGCCCATTCGTAGAGGCCGCCTTCGATAGGCATGAGTCGATTCAGATGCGCGACCACGTAAGCGTGGGGAATGAAGAACAGGACAATGGCCACAAGCCAGAGAACTACATGAGCATTGCCGGCCTTCACTGCGGTGCCGAAAAACTCCGGGACGATGATGATGAGAATCTGTGCGAGCACGAGATCAGCGATGCCAAGCTCGCGTCGCAGAGCCGAGCTGTGGGATTGGACCTCAGCTTCGGCGTTCAGCAGCGCCGGGTTGTCAATGGTGGACACAATTCAAGGGTGCCTCACCCTTGTCTCCGCACCTCTTGCGGAAACAGAGTGGGGATTTTGACTTTAGCTCATTTCTTCTCGACGCTAATCACAGGCTTCAGCAACAAGTCCTGATAATCAAAGCTGAAGTCCGCCAGCGGCGATACGGCCACCATTCTGGCGCTGTCGATCGATCCGTCGGGATTGAGCGAGAAGGTCACGAACGCATCTTCAATCGTGCGCACTCGCCAGTGCGCCTTGAAAGTGTCGTACTGCCAGTGTTGCAGGTCTCCCACCATGCCGGGCGTGCGATCGAAGCTGATCACTAGTCCACCGTTCTCGGAGCGAATGCTGATCGGCCCATACCAGGCGTCGTTGTAGGTGCCGGCGTATTTCTCCAGAGGCAGGGAAGGCCCGGAGTTGGCCGCACGCGCGCCTTCCGCTTTTTTCATCGTCTCGGCAGCCTCTTTTTCCCGGCGGTCTTCCTCGGTTTTGAATGCTCCGATCCAGTCTGTTGCCGGTAGCTGCAAGTAGTGGTCGAGCACGTGGTAGAAAATGGCGTCAAATGCCTCGGTCTGTTCAGCGTTCGTGAGAATTACGATCCCAAGGTTTTCCTCGGGCACGACCGTGACGCGAGAAACAAAACCGCCTACTCCTCCGGTATGCCACACCAGTTTGCGTCCGTGATACTCGCGGAGCATCCAGCCGAGCGCATAGTCAGCAAAGTTGGTCTTCAGTCCGGCCAATGCGGGCCGGGGATCGCCCGTTGGAAGAATCGTCTGCGGGGACCACATTTCCCGAGAGCGTTGTTCCGCGAACAAGCGTCCGTCTCGATCGCTGAATTTCCCTCGATTCAATTGCAGTTGCACCCACTTGGCCATGTCAGCTGCGCACGAATTGATGGAACCCGCTGGCCCCACGTTGTCCAGATCCTCCAACGGAATCACTTGCAACTTGCCATCGACGCGTGAATGCGGAGATGCGTAATCATCGCCGAGTTTGAAGTCTTTGCTGCTGACGGTGGAATGCTTCATCCCCAGCGGTTCAAAAATGTGCTGGCGCTCGTAATCGTCCCACGACGTTCCGGTTACGGCCGGGATGATTTGTCCTGCCGTCATATACAGAAGGTTGTCGTAATCGAAGCGGCTGCGAAAGCTGGAATGCGGTTTCATGAACCGCAGCTTGTAGATGATCTCGTCGCGGGTGTAAGTGGAATGCGGCCAGAACAGCAGATCCCCCTCGCCCAGTCCCATGCCGCTGCGATGCGAAAGCAGATCGCGGATCGTCATCTCGTGCGAGACGTAGGGATCGTACATGACAAAACCCGGAAGACGTTCGTGGACGCGGTCGTCCCACGAGAGCTTGCCCTGGTCGACGAGCGTCGCCAGCGCAGCCGTGGTAAACGCCTTGGTGTTCGACCCGATTGCAAACATGGTGAATTCATCGACCGGAGTAGAATCGCCGAGCTTGCGGACGCCGTATCCCTTTGCCACGGCGACCTTCCCATCCTTCACAATCGCGATCGCCATTCCGGGGACGTCGAAGGTCTTCATCGAGTTCGCGACATACATGTCGAGATCCGCCGGCGGCGCGCCGGGCGCCGCGGCAGTTTGTGCCCACATCGAAATTCCGAGAGTCAGGTAGCCGGCAAGCAAGAATTTGCTGAAGGTGCGGGGCATGAGATGTTTTCCCATTGCTTGTCTGGTACAGACTAAGACGCCCGAGATTAGAACACAGACACGTCCAATTTCCGAGTGCTCTTTGGCGGAATGGAAGAGGCATGCCCCTCGACTGGTTCACGCACGCTCCTTTGGTCAAGTGCGACGTCCAGAGCATCTTTTGATTTTCAGGCAGAGAGCATGCGGAGACTGTTCCAGCAACGGCTTGAGCGCCGATTCTAGGGGGTTCCGGCGCTCATTAGAAAAGAAAAGTCATCGACTTTATACAGCGCCTTGCCCGGCGAATTCGGAGTGGCGGGAACTTTACCTGCGCGCACTTTCTCGAATGCCGAGACCAGCCGCGTGAGCACTGTAGGAGAAGCCACCGGGATGTTGTGCGCTCCCAGCACCAATTTGAGTTGAGGTTCCAAGGCGGACAACCGGCGAATCGACGCAGTATAGGCGGCAAGATCTGTCTCCGGACGAAAAAGCCAGATGGGAGCGGGATAGTACGTGTCCCCGGTGAACAGCAGCCCGCTCGCGCGATCGATCAGGGCGATCGCGTCGGGAGTGTGGCCGGGAGTCGCGATCACTTCGATCGTGCGCCCGCCGAGATCAAACTTATCGCCGCCATGCGTGAAAGCCTTGATCTTCCACGGCCGTGTGGCGTAAGCCTTTGCATCAAATCCGGCAGGGAGCACACCACAGATCTGGTCCGGCGTGACTTCAGCCTGTGCGTCCTCTCGCGATCCCATCGCGTTCTTGCGGGTGAAATCCGTATCCATGCCGTACACCTCGGCGAACTCCCAGTTCCCGCCAACGTGGTCATTATGTGTGTGTGAGTTCACCACAAAGATGGGCAATCCGGTGAGTTCGGAAGTTATTTTCTTGATGTCGCTGATGCCCATCCCGGTGTCGAACAGCAGGGCACGCCTCTCGCCGACGATCAAGTAGCTGATGACCTCTTCTGCCTGGTGCGGTTCATAGATAGCGAACACGCCCACAGCAGGCTTGTAGACCTCAAACCATGGATCGCTGACTTTGACGCGCTCGAGCGATTTGTATTCGGGGCGCGGCAGGTGACGGCACCATTCCGGGATGGCAGCTTGCGCCGCCATCGGCAGCGCGGTCAGGAAGATTGCAAGAAACGTCGTGTGCTTTTGCATGTTGAATCGTGGCGATAGCTTACCGTATCCAATCACGTAGCCGCTAATGCGAGCGCGATTGTAGCCGCTGAGAAAAGGAGGTACGCTCAGCCCTCGAGGTAAATCATGGTTTCTCGCGACTTCATTTTCTGGGAAGTGGATGTGCAGCGGGATTTCGTTTTGCCCGGCGGAAAATTGTACGTGCCTGGCGCCGAGAAGTTACTCCCCAACATTCGTCGCCTCACCGATGCGGCGCGCGAGGGGAAGGTCTTTCTGGTGTCGCACGGAGACTTCCATGCTTCCGACGATCCTGAGTTCAAGATTTTCCCGCCTCACTGCGTGAAGGGCACGCCCGGCTCCGAACTGGTCCCCGAGGCCATTACCGAGAGCGTCGCAACCGTTCCCAACGAGCCGAATGCGAAACTGCCCGATGATCTGAGCCGGTACCAGCAAGTCCTGCTGGAAAAGCAGACGTTGAGCATCTTCGAGAGCCGCCATGCTGACGCGCTTGTGAAGAAACTCGGGAATCACGCGGAGTTCGTCGTCTTTGGCGTGGTCACAGAATACTGCGTGAGTTTTGCCGTCAAAGGCCTGCTGGAACGCGGTCGCCGCGTCGCAGTGGTCACCGATGCGATTGAAACTCTCAAGAAAGAAGAAGGCGAAAAGTCCGTTGCAGAGTTCGCCCGCCTCGGGGCAAGACTGACGACCACCGATCAGGCCCTCGCTGCGCTGGCAGGCTGAGAGCCTGCCTTATGTCCTTATAGTCCCCTGAAAAACTCCGCTTTGGACCGAGCTTTGAAAGGGCGCGGCTTCTAGCCGCGCCGTAAGTCGCGCGAATCACTGGCTTTTAGCCGCTGAGGGAAATAGCGTCCGCTTTCTAATGATGGCCGCGGTCCCGGTCGTCGCGATCGTGGTCGCCATGGTTGTGGCGCCACGTCCAGTATTCCTTCTGCTCTTCCTTTGAGATCTTGCGGAAGTCGCGATCGCGGTCGTGATGCGTCTCGTCTGCCCAGCGGTGGTAGTAGACGATCTCATCATTGTTCCACACGTGATAGTCCGTGTAGTACTGGTCGTACACCCGGTAATAGTGATGTTCACAGGCGATTCCCGCAAGCGACGAAGCGAGCGCGCCTGCCAGCAGCAGAGACCGGAACGTGTGCGAACCTTGGCTCATGGTTCTCTCCTTTGTACTCAAAAACACTTCTGAGGTTAGTTAGTTGCTGAGAAGGTGCCCGCGGTTTTAGCGAATCATCGCCGCGCTCCACTTGCGGACGTCATTGGTGTCAAGCCGAACGCTGCAGCCGCCCCTGCGATTACTTGCGAACCATATTTCTTTTTCTTTCGAAAGCTTTTCAGCCAACTCGCATTGTAATAGACTACTGTGTCTTCTCGTGGAGGATTGGGGAGTGGGAAACCCGTTGCGCACGCTACTGGAACTGCCGGAACAGGAGCGAGTCGACCGCGGCTTGGAGCACACGCCGCGCGAGATCTGGCAGCAGCCCGACACCTGGGGCACGACCTACAACATCTGCTCGGCGCAGAAGGTCGAACTGAATGATGCGCTACGGCGTGCGGGAATCGGTCGCGGCACGGCATCGCCGGCAGTCTACCTCGTCGGCGCGGGCACATCGGACTATACCGGCCGCGCTCTTGCGCCTCTTCTGCGTCGCCGCTGGGGCTGCGATGCTTGGGCCGTGCCCAGCACCACCCTCCTTACCGATTTCGACGAGTTTCACTTTGCCGGAAAAGAATACCTTTGGATTTCCTTTTCTCGTTCGGGAGACAGTCCCGAAGGCGTGGCGGTCCTCGAGCGGGCGTTGGAACGCAATCGCGCCATCCACCATCTGGTGATCACTTGCAACCAGCAGGGAAAGATGGCGCAGCTTTGCGCGCGGAATCCGGAGCACGCGCTGGCTCTGGTGCTCGACGACGCAGTCAACGACCGCAGCCTGGCCATGACCAGTTCGTTTACCAACATGCTGATCGCGGGGCAGTGCGTCGCCTATCTAGACGATCTCGAGGAATTTGCTGCGGTCGTTTCCGGCTTGTCCGCATGCGGCCGTCAATTCCTTCCCGTCGCGGCAGAAACCGCGGCCGAAGTCACTTCGCTCGGATGCGCGCGTGCCTGCTTCGTCGGATCGGGAGTGCTGCGCGGCGTGGCCGACGAATGCGCGCTGAAGGTCGTCGAGTTAAGCGCGGGCAAGATGACCACACTGGCCGAAACTCCGCTCGGCCTGCGTCACGGTCCAATGTCGAGCGTGGACGGGCAGACGCTGTTCGTCGCATTTCTCTCCAGCGACGCACGCCGGCGTGGCTACGAACTCGATCTGCTGCGTGAGATCGATCACAAGCGCCTGGGCCGCGTGAGGTTGGTGGTTACCGCCGGAGAGGGCGGAGAGGTCTCGGAACTCGCCGACTACTGCCTGCAGCTGAACTGCCCCATGGATCTTCCCGACTATTACCGTCCCGCGCTCGACGTGATGCTGGGACAAGTCCTCGGCCTGTTCGCTGCCCTCCGCTGCGGCCTGAAACCCGACCAGCCAAGCCCATCAGGAGCGATCACTCGCGTCGTGCAGCCGATCAAGTTGTACTCGTGAAATCGGGCTTGACCACATTTGGTTTCCGAAACCCAATTCCGCTTCGGAGGCCGTAGCTCCTTTTTCCGGGCAAGTCCCTCCCGAAATCCACAACGAATGTGTTTAGGTCTGATAATTCTTCGCGGAGCTGCGTTCTGCTACTCATGCTGACGCCGGAAGCGGTAAGATGCTGCCTAACGACTCAGGAGGCATCATGAGCAAGGAAATCTCTCGCAGGGAGTTTCTTGAAAACGTCGGAATCGGAGCGGCGGCTGGTACCAGCATTCTGCTGTTGAAGGATGTTGCCGGTGCTCTGCCCGAGAAGAATGTTCTGCCCACGCGGACTTTGGGACGCACTGGAGCAAAAGTTTCCATCCTCGCCTTCGGCTGTGGCAGCAGATTCCTCATGTACAAGGACGAAGACAGCGCTACGGCGATCCTCAATCGCGCGATCGATCTCGGAATCTCCTATCTCGACACCGCTTACGCCTACGGCGATGGCGAGAGCGAAACCCGCGTTGGCCGCGTGATGGCCACCCGCCGCAAAGATGTTTGGCTGGCCACGAAAATTCCCGATCGCACCCGCGACGAATTCCTGCGCCGCCTCGAGGCCAGCCTGAAGCGCCTGCAGACCGATCATGTCGATCTGGTCCATATCCACAGCCTCGGTCAGGCCGACGATCTGGAGAAGATCGAGGCCAAGGACGGCGCGCTGAAGGGATTGATGGAAGCCCGCGAGCAGAAGATGGCACGCTTCGCCGGCATGACCAGTCACACCAACGGAGAAGTGATGGCCAAAGCCATCGAGCGCCACGATCTCGACTGCGTGCAGATGGCGCTTAACGCTTCGTGCAACGGCCGCTTTGAAGAGCTGGCGCTTCCCGCGGCCAATGCCAAGAACCTGGGCGTGATCGCGATGAAGGTCACGGGGCAGGAATTTCTTGTCGGTGAAGGAGCAGGGAAGGCCGACATGAACTCACTGCTGCGCTATTCGATGAGCTTGCCTGTCACTACAGCAGTGGTAGGAATGCCGCGTCCGGAAATGCTCGCCCACAACGTCGAGACGGCGCGGTCGTTCTCACCACTCAACGATCAGGAGAAAGAGCGCCTGCGCCAGCAACTTGGTTCGTCTCGCGAAGGCTTGGAGAAGCGCTTGGTCGGACACTGCGATGGACCAACGCAGAATCCCGAAGTGTTCTGGGCGTAGCGACGAACGTCTTCACGCGCCGGCGTGCGGTGCGGCAGTTGGCTCGTAGGGGCAAAACGGGTCGGTACCGAGAGCGTCGCCGGTGTAGGCGTAGGCGCGGGCGCGCGATCCGCCGCAGATGTGGCTGTATTCGCAGGCGCCGCACTTGCCATGGAACTGGTCGGGATTATGCAGTCCGCGGAAGATTTCCGAGTTGCGATAGATCTCGACCAGCGAATCGACGCGGACGTTGCCGCAGCGCAGCGGCAGGAATCCTGAAGGATAAATCTCGCCGAGATTCGAGACGAAGACGATGCCGTGTCCGTCGCGAATCTGGAATCCGTGATAGACCGAGCTGGTTTTTATTTCCGGGGCATGCATACCCGAGCCGCGCATGGTTTCGAGGGCGATCCGCCGATAGGACGGCGCTTCGGTGGTCTTGACCTGGAAGGGCGAGTGCTGCGACAGCTCGAACACCCAGCGCATGATGCGTTCGCCTTCTTCCGGCGACACTTCGTTGAGCGCCTTGCCGCGTCCAACCGAGATCAGCATGAACAGGCTCCAGCGCATGACGGGGAACTCGCGGCAGAGCAACTCGTAGATCGCGGGCAGATCATCGGCCGTCTCTTCCGCAACCAGCGTGTTGACCTGGATGGGAAGATCGAGGCGTCCGCAATGTCGCGCGGCTTCGATGGTGCGGTCAAACGTTCCCGGCACAGCGCGGATGGCATCGTGCTTCTCCGCGCACGATCCGTCGAGGCTGAGACCGAGGCTTTGAATGCCGTGAACCTTCAGCTTGTCGATGGCGTGGTTCGTCAGCTCGGGCGTGGCGCTGGGAGTGATCGAAACTTCGAGCCCCAATCCGGTGGCGTAATCAATCAGCGAATAGATATCGCGGCGGCTGAGCGGATCGCCTCCGGTAAGAATCAGATGGGGAAGGGGATTTCCGAACTCAACCAGTTGGTTCAAGAAGCGCCGGCTTTGCTCGGTATTGAGCTCCAGCGGATGCGCCGTAGGCATTGCTTCAGCCCGACAGTGCTTGCAGGCCAAGCCGCAAGCCTGGGTCATCTCCCAGTAAACCAGCAGTGGATTCTTGGAGAAATCATGAGCCGTATGGCCCATTTTTGGAGTAGTGCCTGCCACAACAGCCATGACGAACCCCCTTCGGCAACCTGCTAAAAAAGAACCCCAACAAGCAAGTCTTAGGGTAAGTTCGGGTCTGCAAAAAGGCTGTGATTTGAATCACACGTGGCGGTGACAGGTCTTGCAGAAGTGAGGTCAGATGGGGGTGCTCTAGGATCGTTTTGGGAGGTTTACTCGCCGATACCCCCCTCCCCCTGGTCTATTGGAATCATGAACTTAGGGGGAACATCGGAAATAAAATCTTGGGCTGCAATCGCTTAGGGGCAAAATCTTGAGCCGCAACGAGTTACAGTCCGCGATGGCTTCCCGAGGTTCGACGCCAGTATGGCGGATGAGAATTTCTCAGTCAAGGTCAAGTGAACATTCGGAGAGATTCTTCTGTGGAAAAGTTGCGCTAAGGACGCGGCTGGAACGATGAGTGTAATG
>Ga0209698_10002496_pt1 | contig 20844 bp, 10 predicted proteins | sample LitLauG_LLR_2012_FD_187203 | JGI IMG/M metagenome (GOLD analysis project Ga0209698, IMG submission 187203) | Freshwater sediment microbial communities from Pennsylvania, USA - Little Laurel Run_MetaG_LLR_2012 (SPAdes) (version 2) | ecosystem: Environmental > Aquatic > Freshwater > Creek >...
CCGAGAGCTTCAAATATTGCGGTCGCGGTCTGTTTCGCCGGGCTGCTGATCGCCGCCTTGCGAATGATCTCGCGAATCTCGACCAATCCGCGTCCATGGGTATGCGCAGCCTCCGCGGGCGCGCTTTCATGGGTGTGCGGATGGTCATGATGATGCTCTGCATCATGATCGTGAGCGTGCCCAGGCCTATGTTCGTGGCCGGAATGCACGGAAACTGGGGGGCTTTTCTTTGCCCAATATTCCTCGCGGGGCAGGTCCTTCTCATCGCCGACGTATACGTCCACCTTGGTGGCGGAGACGCCGCTGCGCATGACCCGAGAAATTTCCAGGCGTGCGCCCACCGACAGTGCCGCCACCGTGTCTTCCAGCACCCGGGGCGGAACCCCGGCGTCTACCAGAGCGGCAAGGAACATGTCGCCGCTCACGCCGGAGAAGCATTCTAGATAGGCGATTCGCATACAGAATCTTGCACCACAGAGGACACTGAGGATCACAGAGGCCTGAAGGCGCCTCGGGGAAATGCGGCGTCCACTGGGGGTTTAGAGTGTGCCTGCCAGAAACCTTCATGATAGGGAAGCGTAACTCCTGCGTCAAACCTTGCCCGGGCAGCCTATTCTGCTAAAATCTCTGTTTCTTCAATAACTTAGAGGGATGCTTGTATCGTCATCTGGATCGTCGTCTCGCGCAACGCGTGCTCGAGTGTCTGCAGCGCCGATATCCCGGCGTGGCGCTGCCGCCGGTAGTCATCGAGCAGCCCCCCAAGGTCGAAATGGGCGATTTCGCCATTCCCATTTTTCCCTTCGCCAAGCCGCTGCGGTCGGCCCCGCTCAAGATCGCAGAGGGCATCCGCGCGGAGATCGGCGAGATTGAAGGCATCGCCGAGATGCAAGTCGCTGCTCCAGGTTATCTGAACGTAAAGATCAACCGCGCGGGCATGGCTGCCGCTCTGGCCTCTGACCGGAAGCCGCCGGCGGAGATTCCGGCGGGCAAAGTTCTCGTTGAGCACTCCAGCATCAATCCCAATAAAGCCGCCCATATCGGGCACCTGCGCAACGCGATCCTGGGGGATACGTTTGTCCGCCTGCTGCGCTACGCGGGCAGGGAAGTCGACATTCAGAACTACATCGACAATACCGGCGTGCAGGTGGCCGACGTTGTGGTTGGATTCCTGCACCTCGAAAAAAAGTCTCGTGCCGAGATTGAGGTTCTGGCCGCGATGCCGCGATTCGATTACTACTGCTGGGATCTGTATGCGCGGGCTTCCCAGTGGTACGCCGAGGACAAGCGGAACCTGCAGGCGCGTGCAGCCGTGTTGCATGCGGTTGAAGCAGGGAACAACGAGACCGCCGCCATGGCGGACCTGATCTCAATCGCCGTGCTGCGCCGGCATCTGGAAACGATGGACCGTCTGGACATCGAATACGATTTCCTGCCGCGGGAAAGCGAGATCCTCCACTTGCATTTCTGGGAAGGTGCTTTTGCCAAGCTGAAGGAGAGCGGCGTGCTCTCCTTTGAGAGCGAGGGGAAGAATAAGGGCTGCTGGGTGATGCGGCGCGCCGGGACAGAACAAAAAGCCTCAACCACAGAGGCCACCGAGGAGAAAATTTCCGAGGAAGATCAGAAGGTCATCGTTCGATCCAACGGAACCGTCGGCTACGTGGGTAAAGACATCGCTTATCACATGTGGAAGTTCGGCCTGCTGGGACGCGACTTCGGATACCGTCGGTTTTATCGTTACCCCAATCGGCACGATTGCTGGATCTCGACCACCGACGGAGAAAAAGACCATCCCCACTTCGGAGACGTGGCCGAAATCTACAACGTCATTGATGCGCGCCAGTCCGAGGCGCAGAACACCGTCATCGAAGCGCTGCGCGGACTCGGGCATGGGGAAGCTGCGGAGCACTACACGCATTTTTCCTACGAAATGGTGGCGCTCACGCCGCGATGCGCCGCCGAACTGGGCTACACGTTGAGCGAAGAAGACAAGGCCCGCTCCTACATCGAGGTCAGCGGTCGCAAGGGCTTTGGAGTGAAGGCCGACGATCTGCTCGACCAGCTCATTGCTTCGGCAAAAATGGAAGTCGACTCGCGCCACCCGGAACTTGGCCACGGCGAGCGTCTCAGCGTCGCCACGCAGATTGCTATCGGTGCCCTGCGCTACTTCATGCTCAAGTACACCAAGCAATCGGTGATTGCGTTTGATTTCAAAGAAGCGCTCAGTTTCGAGGGCGAGACCGGACCTTATGCACAATATGCGGTCGTCCGGGCGACCAGTATCTTCCGCAAAGGCGGCCTTGACCCCGACTCCTTCGCCAAAGATTTCTCACCCGCCGATTCTTCCAGCTTCCTGACGGGAGCGGACGGCAACGAAATCTGGGAGCTGTGGCTGGCCTCGTCGAAAACGTCCTACGTGATTGACCAGTGCATCTCCACCACTGAACCCGCCTATCTGGCGAAACACCTGTTTCAACTGGCGCAGCTTTTCAACACGTTTTACCACCACCATCCCATTCTCAGTGAGCCCGACGAATCTCGGAAACGGTTCCTGCTGGCGACGGTTGCGGTAGTGCGCCGCGAACTGATTCGTACCCTGGCGGTCATGGGCATCACGGTGCCGCCGGTCATGTAGAATGCCGGAATCTCCCTTGGGTCGGCCGGACCCGGCTCGCGCAGTCTCGATCTCTTGGTGATGACAGACGCAGTAACAGCAACCGAATCGAAGCGCCTGAGGTTGCGGCGTATCGCGTATAGCCTCCTTGCGCTGATGCTGGTCCTTGCGGTTGCGGGCTTCATCTACGAAAACATTTTCGAGGCACGGGATCGACGATTTAATCCCATGAGCGGACGCCGCGTGCAGGTTGGCGACTCCGGGTTTCGCATGCATCTTCACTGCCTCGGCAACGGATCGCCAGCGGTAATCCTGGAATCTGGCCTGGGCGATTCCTTCCTCTCCTGGCGGAAAGTGCAGCCGCAGATCGCGAAGTTTATCCAAGTGTGCTCCTACGACCGCGCCGGGATCGGCTACAGTGACTCCAGTGCGCGGCCTCGCACCAGCCAGACCATGGCAGAAGAGTTGAATCTTTTGCTGCACGCCGCCGGCATTTCTCCGCCTTACGTCCTGGTCGGGCATTCGCTGGGCGGGTACAACGTCCGCATTTTCGCCGCAGCCTACCGCGATGAGGTTGCGGGCGTCGTTCTGGTGGATGCGTCGCACCCGGACCAGGAGAACCGTCTTCCCCCCGAACTGAAGAATATGCAAGGCACCTGGATGCGGGAGGCAGAATTTCTGGAATTCACCATGCCGATCGGTATCCCCCGCTTGCTGGGCCTGTGCGACGATGATCCGCGGGCGCGCGCAGCCGAGTGCAACTTTCACACTGCCCGTGAGGGTGTGGCCGAAATGCGGTCATTTCGGCAGAGCGCCGCGCAGGCCGCAGCCAGCGGCTCACTGGGAGACCTTCCTCTGGTCGTGCTCTCCCACGATCCCGACCAGCCTTCGGCGGACCTGCCGCCTGATCTCGCCAAGCCTACCAACGAGGCTTGGGAAAAAATGCAGGAGGATTTGGCGCGTCTGTCGACGCGCGGAACGCAAGAGATCGTAAAGAACAGCTCCCACTACATTCAGATCGATCGCCCCGACGTCGTGGTCGATGCGGTCAGAACAGTCGTGGAGCGGGCGCGCACGGCACCAGTTGCGTCTGTGTCGAAGCCGTAAGAAACGCACGGCGGCCTCCTGTCTGGCCCGGCCAAACCTGCTACCCTTTTCTACTCACCTGAAAATCCACGCCGGACGCTCATTTCACGTCTATGCGTCAGGAGCACACGATGGAAAGAAATAACCGGTCCGGTCCTCGCGTCCGACACGCCAGCATCTTCATTGCTGGAATATTGTTTGTCGGCGCTGCTTGGGGACAAGATCCCCCGTCATCAGCGGACGCTGTAACGCCGGCGCCCCGTGCACCGGTGATAAGGCCGCGCATCGGCCTGGCTCTGAGCGGGGGCGGCGCCCTTGGACTGGCTGAAATCGGAGTGATCCAGTGGATGGAGGAGCATCACATCCCGGTGGATCGAGTGGCCGGAACCAGCATGGGCAGCATTGTGGGCGCGATGTACGCGACCGGGATGTCACCAGCGGAGATTCAGAAGTTTGCCGAAAAGATCGACTGGGAGCAGGCCTTTCTCCCGGGCCCGACCTACGGCCAGCTTTCCTACCGTCGTAAACAGGATCGGCGGGATTTCCTGATCAACGCTCCGCTGGGGTTGAAGCACGGACTGAGCGGCCCCAACGGCTTCAACGCCGGGCAAATGGTTGGATTGCTCCTCGACCGGATTGCGCTGCGGGATTTCGATGTCACCAATTTCGATGATCTCCCAATCCCGTTCCGCTGTGTTGCCACCGACATGCTGAGCGGAGAAGGAGTCGTTCTGCGCCAGGGATCTCTGGCCACGGCGGTACGCGCTTCCATGGCCATCCCCGGAGTATTTACCCCGGTGGAACTCAATGGCCGGGTGCTGGCAGACGGCGGCATGGTGCAGAACATTCCGGTCGAAACCGTACGCAGCATGGAAGCCGACCTAGTCATTGCCGTGCAGCTTCGCACTCCGCCGGCTGACCGCGCCCAGTTGGAGACAATTGCGGGCGTTCTGAGTCGAGCGGTCGATGTCATGATCACCCAGAACGAGAACCGTTCTCTTGCCCAGGCTCAGGCCACCGTGAGCGTGGACACGGCGGGATTCTCCGTGAGCGACTACGGTCGCGTACAAGCGCTGGTCGAACGCGGCTACAAGACGGCTGACAGCCAGTCCGCCGCTCTCCTGCCCTATGCGCTCCAGGATTCTGCGGAATGGGATCGATACCTGGCTGATCGCGAGGCGCGAAAGCATCCGATGCCTCGCGAGGTCGCGCGCGTAGAAGTCACCGGTTCCGATGAGGATACGAACTCCCGTGTGCAGCAGCGCATTGCCAAGTCGCTGCGCGGGTCGCTCGACATCCCTCGCCTCGACACGCAATTGATGCGCGTCGCCGGAGAGGGGCAGTTCGACCGTCTCGGGTATGAAGGTTTTACGCAGAACGGTGTCCCTGCCTTGCGGGTCACCGCGCACGAGAAGTCTTATGGGCCTCCGTACGTCGATCTTAGTGTGAACGTCGACGGCTCCGGAGTGGCTGCTTTCGACTTCTCCGCGGGCGCGCGGGTCACGTTCATGGACGTTGCCCATCACGGCGGCGAATGGCGAAGCGACCTGCTTTTCGGTTCCAGTAATTTGGCCGCGACCGAGTTCTACCAGCCGATCGCCGGGTCGCGGTTCTTTGTGGCTCCGTTTGCCTTCGCCTCAAAAGCGGCGCGCAACTCGTTTACCGGTCTCACCCGCACCGCCGTTTTCGGGGACGAGCGCGGAGGCGGTGGGCTCGATATCGGCTATGATTCCGGGCGCCGAAGCGAGCTTCGCCTCGGCTATGAGATATTCTCCGCCAAACTCAGCCCGCTGATCGGCAGCGCCGGCCTGCCAATCGTTAGCGGCAGCACCGGCGAATTCCGCGCGCGGTATGTCTGGGACGGGCAGGACAGCCCCTCTGTTCCCCGCCGGGGCACGCGGATCGCCGCCACGCTGTCCCGCGTGCTGCAGAGCCCGGGGCTGGCTCATCCGATCGGCCAACTCGAGGTCCAGAGCTCTACCTTTGTTGCGGTTAGTCCTCGCACCTCGTTGTTTATGGCAGCATCGGGTGGAACCACCTTTCGCGGATCTGCCGGACCTTTTCAGGTCTTCGCCCTGGGCGGACCCTTCCGCCTGGGCGCATATCTGCCGCAGGAATTTCTGGGCAACCACTACGCTTACTCGTCGCTCGGATTCCGGCGCGAGCTTTACCGCCTGCCGCAACTTGTAGGAGGAAGAATCTACTGGGGTGGATGGTACGAAGCCGGCACCGCCTTCGGCACCCTCGGAACCGATCCCGGGCCCGTGGTTGTGCGGGGTACGTTTAACCTCGGGCTGATTGCGGAAACCATCATTGGCCCGGTGGCGCTGGCAGGCAGTGTGAGCCCCACCGGTCAGAGCCGCGTGAACTTCTCCATCGGGCGCCTGTTCTGACGGGTGCTCACTATTTGCGTGGCGTTGGTATACTGCCCGCTCAGTTCATCTCGGAAGGTTTTAGAGGGGGAACAATGCGCGTCTCGAAGCTGAACCTTGTTCTGCTCCTGTGCTGCGCAGTCTCCGCTGGCGCGCAAGAAAGTCAACAACCGGCGCCGAAGCCGATCTTCAAACGGGAAGAAGTAATGATTCCGGTCCGCGACGGCGTTCACTTGCAGACCGTGATTCTGACTCCGGTGGACCAACAAGAACCACTGCCCATCCTGTTTCGCCGAACTCCGTACGGTGTTCCCGACAAGCCGCCCGAGCGGCTGCCGTCCAGTATGAAGGAACTGGCGCAAGACGGATACATCTTCGTGATCCAGAATCTGCGCGGCCGCTTTAAGTCGGAAGGAGTGTTCCATCTGTCGTCGTGGGTCGATTTGAACGATCCCAAGGCCACCAACGAGACCACCGACGCCTACGACTCGATCGAGTGGCTGGTTAGAAATGTCCCCAACCATAACGGCAATGTCGGCATGTACGGCGTTTCCTACGACGGCATGACCACCGGGATGACGCTGCTGCACCCGCACCCGGCGCTCAAGGCTATCAGCGAGCAGGCTTCCCCGGTCGACCAGTGGATGAACGACGACATGCACCGCTACGGGGCATTGCGCGAGAGCTACGGCTTTGAATACTCGGTCATGGAGCAGGCCGACAAAAACAAGAACACGTATTTCAATTTCGACATTTACGATACTTTCCAGTGGTATCGGGATCTAGGACCGCTCTCGAAAATCAACGCAAACTACCTCCACGACTCCATTCCGTTCTGGAACTCGATCGTCGAACATCCCGACTACGACGACTTCTGGAAAAAGGAAGCATGGGTGCGCCAGGTGCACGCTTCGACCGTGCCCAATCTCAACGTCGCCGGTTTCTGGGATCAGGAAGATCCGTGGGGACCGTGGCAGATTTTCCGACAAGCCGAGGAGAGCGATCCGGAACACACCAACTTCATCGTGGCTGGCCCTTGGTATCACGGAGAGTGGCAGGGGACCACGGGGGAGGGAATCGGCATCATCCCATTCGGTGGCCATGACACCGCGCGGGAATTCCGAGAGAATATTGAAGCGCCATTTTTTCGATACTACCTGCACGGCAAAGGTGAAAAGCCCACCTGGCAGGCGAGCACGTTCCAGAGCGGGTCGGACACCTGGCGTCGCTACAGCGTTTGGCCGCCGCAGGAAGCCAGGCTCGCGAACCTGTACCTGCATTCGGACGGAACCGTGTCATTTACTGCTCCAGATGCTGGGGAAAAGGGAAGACCGTATCGCGAATACGTTTCCGACCCGGCGAATCCTGTACCCTACCGCCTGCGCCCGATTTCGCCGACTTATCCCGCCGGCGACTGGCGCACCTGGGAGGTTAACGATCAGCGATTTGTCGATGGACGGCCTGACGTCCTTAGCTTCGTGAGCGCGCCCCTGGATCACAATGTCACGGTCACAGGTCCGGTTGCCGCCGACTTGTTCGCTTCGACCTCGGGGACCGACAGCGATTTCGTGGTGAAGTTGATCGATGTTTATCCCCAGGATGCGCAAGCCAAATCCTGGGAACCGGACGAAGGTCCCAAACCCCTGCAATACGCACAGTCGCTGAACGGGTACGAATTGCCGGTGGCCATGGAAGTCCGGCGCGGCCGCTATCTCGCCAGCTACGAGAAACCGCAAGCGCTCACTCCGAACAAACCGACCGAGTGGAAGATCCCTTTGCGGGACCATGATTACGTTTTTCTGAAAGGGCACCGCATCATGGTGCACATCCAGTCGACGTGGTTTCCTGTAATCGACCGCAACCCGCAGAAATTCGTGCCCAGCATTTACAAAGCCAGCGCGGCAGATTTTATTGCTGCGACGCAGAAAATCTATTGCTCTCCGGCCCTGCCGTCGCACCTTGTTCTGCCCATCATGCCGTAAAAGGGTAAGAAACTAAGGGCCGGGAATAATCCCTTTCTCGCAAGCGCGCACTACTTGCCGCCGGGGTTTCCATGCCGGCCCAGCCACCAGGCCAATTGGGATCCTTGCTGTGCCTTCAGGTCCACACAGTTATTGATACGCTCGATCGACTGGCTGTAGGTGCGCTCCGCGGCCGCGACCCTGTGAGCATTAAAGAATTCCGTTACCTGATCTCGCAACCCTGCGTCGCAGAACACACCGGTTGCTTCCACAATCTCCGCGCTGGCAAACGGCCCGCCGGCTTTTTCGATCTCGGGCCAGCGCTGCCGAATGAAATCCCACGCCAGTTGTTGTCCCGCGGGATTCGTTAGCACACCCACGATCAAGTGGAGCGCATCCTGAGATCGCACTTGGGGAGAAATGGCAAAGTCCAGAGTGCGGCGCAGCAGTTGCGGATCACCGAAGTGGGGCAGACTCCTGAAGTAGATGTAGTACTCTTCCGGCGACTGGGGATTCTTCATGGCCCTGACTATCTTGTCGTAGAACTCGGCGTCGCCGGTGAGCGCGGCCAGGGCAAAAGCGTTGGCCGCCAGCGTACGGTCCACGGAGCCCGGGTCAGCCAAGGCCCTATCTGCGATTTTGCGCGCCTCCGCCAAGGCCTCGGGATCGCGGGCATCCTCGCCGAGTGCTTTGAAGAGGCGGGAACGCAAGGTCTTCTGCTCGTCGCTTTCCCCGGGCTGGGATTGCCAGCCAACCTCCTGCATCGCTGGAGCCAGGAATTGCCGCAGCCACGCGCGGTAGGCGTCACGATCCGTGTCGCTCACCAGGTACTGGCAGACAAAATTGAGTCGGATCAGGGCCCCTTCGAGAACGGCGCGGTTGCGGTCGAGCTGCAGGCCCTGGGCAAAGGCGAGAAAATCCCCGACGGGTTCTCGCCCAACCCGCATCGAAGCCCAGATGTCGGTCTGCAGGGCGATTCGCTCCGCCGGAGTCAGTCTTGTCTCGGCGTCGGCCGCCAGGGCTCGCACCGCAGGTGGCTCGTATCCGGCACGGTAATATCCCTCGGCTCCCGCGTTGGCAAGAACCCACGTCGAGCAGCCGGGCAGCGTAAGCACCTCTTCTTTCTTGGCGAGAAGCTCGCACTTTGCTGTGCCGTTCGCGGTTGCCTGGCCTTTCATGCATAGCGGGATCTGCCAGAGTTGATCGTTGGCAGACTCGAACTTGGAACGGTCGTAGTAGTAGCGCTGCTGCGTCAGGGTAACCTTCGTGGAATCGCCGGCGCATTGTGCTGTCACGTTTACGATCGGGGTCCCCGCCTGCTTCACCCAGGTGGGCATGATCTGGTCGACCGGTTTTTTCGACGTTTTCGCCAGAGCATCCCAGAAGTCTTCTGCGGTTGCATTCGCGTACTGGTGCTCCTTCAAATAGGCATTGACGCCGGTGCGGAAAGTCTCCTTCCCGAGATACGCTTCCAGCATGCGCAGAACCGCGGCCGCTTTTCCATAGGCAATTCCGTCGAACAACTCCAAAATCTGTGCCGGAGTTTCCGCGGCCTGATGAATCGGCCGGGTGCTCGCCAACGAGTCCAAGTTGAGCGTATCTCCGGTGTCCCTCACCTCGTCGAGGTCGAGATTCCAATCCGGCCGGAAAGCCTCGACCGGCTTGCCCTCCATCCAAGAGGCAAAACCTTCGTTGAGCCAAACGTCGTCCCACCACTTCATGGTGACCAGGTCGCCGAACCACTGGTGTGCCATTTCGTGGGTGATGACCTGCGCAATCTCTTTCTTAGCGTTGGCGGAACCTCCTTTGTCGTTAATCAGAAGGTAAGCTTCGCGAAAGGTAATGCAGCCCGTATTTTCCATTGCGCCCGCGGAGAAATCGGGAATCCCGATCAAATCCAGCTTGCCGTAGGGATACTTAATCCCGAAGTAATTGTCGAAATACTTCAAAGTGAAGGTGGCAACGTCGAGTGCAAATTTGCCCATCGCCTTCTTGCCGGGGGTGGCGTAGACGCGAATGGGAACGCCGTCAGCTTCGCCTTCGATGTATTCGAAATTCCCCACCACCAGCGCCGCCAGGTACGACGACATTCTTGCGGTGGTGGCAAACTTCACTGTGTGCTTGTCGCCGGGACCAGCCGTATCGGAGATCACCTTCTGGTTGGAGACAGCGACCATGCCCTTATCGGCGATGGCGGTGATGTCAAACGTTGCCTTGTAATCGGGTTCGTCGAAAGAAGGGAATGCGCGCCGCGCGTCCGTGGACTCGAACTGGGTCGCGGCGTACTTCCGGCCTTGATCGTCTCTGCCGAGGTATAACCCGCGCATGTCGCTGTTGAGAGTGCCGGTGTAAGTAATATGGATGGCGGCGGGCCCTGTGGACAGCTGCTTTTCGATCGCGAGCACGACTCTCTCCTTGTCTTTTTCGGGAGAGATCTTCGCTTTCTGGGTGGTTCCGCCGCTGGTGATGCTGACCTCGTGGAAGTCGATATCCACGGCATTCAACGTGATCTCGGAGGTCGGCTTTTGCACGCGGACCGAGACGGTCTCATCGCCTTCAAATGTGGCCTTCTCCAGATCCGGCGTGAAGGTGAGCGTGTAGTGGTCGGGCCGGGCGACCTCGGGCAGCCGCTGCGCGGCCCCCAGCGAAAGTGCGAGCGCGACAAACGTCATTGCCAGGAGCATTCGTTTCATGAATCGTCCTCAGGAGAAATGAGATCGGGTCGACTTGAACCGTTGGATTTCGCAATCGCCCAAAACAACCACCAACCACTTGCTGGGGCCAGGGGCGTGGCTCTGCTGCACATGGGATACGGGTTGATTGTGGCGAAAGCTCAATGGGGTTGCGGCGTTATGCCGCCTAGGACGGTCAGTTCGCATCGATTCGCACCAAACCAGTACGGGATCTCACGGTAATCACTGACGCCAAACCCAGCCAGGTCGGCATCCTTTCCGGGTTCGATGCTGCCTTTCCGATGGGACAAACCTAAGGCCCACGCCCCGTTGATCGTGGCCGCCGCGATCGTCTCCGCCGGAGACATCTTCATCTGGGTGCACCCCAGCGACATCGCCATCGGCATACTCAGCGTGGGCGACGTGCCCGGGTTATAGTCGGTCGCCAGGGCTACCGCCACCCCGGCAGCGATCAAGCGCCGGGCATCGGGATATTCCCGCGTCCCCAGAAAATAGTTCGCTCCCGGAACCAGTGTGGCCACCGTGTCCAGCTTTGCCAGGCGCGCGACGTCCTGTTCGCGGATGTGGTCCAGGTGGTCCAGCGAAGCCGGATGGAAGCGCAAAAAGGGCTCCAGCGCGGTCTCAGAGAGCTGGCCCACATGTGCCCGAACCGGTAATCCGCTGGCTTCCGCGGCTGCGAAAATCTGCTCTGTTTCCTGCGGAGTGAATGCTCCATTGTCGCAGAAAACGTCCACGAATTGGGCAAGCTTCCGCCGGGCGGCCTGCGGGATCATCTTTACACAGACGATCTCAACATATTTCTGTGAGCGGCCTTGGAATTCTTTAGGAACGACGTGGGCTCCGAGGAGGGTGGGGACGACGGTTCCGGGCCAGCGCAAAGCTGCCTCGCGGATGGCTTCCAGTGATTTGAGCTCGGACTCAACCGTCAAGCCATAGCCGGATTTTGCTTCTGCGGTGGTGGTACCGTGCCTGGCCATGGCGCAGAATTCGTTCAGGACTTTCTCCGACAAGCAGGACTTCGAAGCCTTGCGCACCGCCTCGAGGCTCGACCGGATTCCGCCTCCAGCCGCCGCGATTTCTGGGTAGGAAGCGCCTTCGATGCGCTTCTCGAAATCCACCAGGCGGGGATTCACGAATACCGGGTGCGTGTGCGAATCGACAAATCCGGGCAGCACTACCTTGCCGGAGCAGTCGATCTCCACAATGCCCTTGCGCTGCTTCTTGAGCCACGGGTCGCGCAACGCGTCTTTGGTCGTGCCGACCGAGACGATCTTGCCGCCGGCGCACAAGACTGCGCCATTCTCGATGACACCGAGCTCTTTCAGGGCACTCCCGCGGCGTGGGCCTGGGGAGAGCGAAGGCGCACGCATCGTCAGCAATTGGCTGATGTTTACCAGCAACAGCGCCGACGCATTTCGCAATTTGGGCTTTGGTGACGAGGTCACTTTCAAGCAGTTTAGCAGTCGTGAGAGACATCTCAGCTCATTGGCACTTTCACGCCGGCCTTCTTGGCAAACTCCTTCGCCTCTTCGTAGCCCGCATCGACGTGGCGGATCACGCCCATTCCCGGGTCGGTGGTCAGCACGCGCTCGATGCGCCTGGCCATCATTTCAGTGCCGTCGGCTACCGTGACTTGACCTGCGTGCAGAGAGTAGCCAATGCCAACGCCTCCGCCGTTGTGGATCGAGACCCACGATGCTCCTGAGGCGGTGTTGACCAGTGCATTCAGCAGCGGCCAGTCGGCGACCGCATCGGTGCCATCTTTCATACTCTCGGTTTCACGGAACGGGGATGCGACCGAGCCGCAATCGAGATGGTCGCGGCCGATCACGATCGGCGCCTTGATCTTGCCCTTCTTTACCAGATCGTTCATCGCCAACCCGAATTGCGCACGCTCGCCGTATCCGAGCCAGCAGATGCGCGCCGGCAGCCCCTGGAACTTGATGCGCTTGCGAGCCAGGTCGATCCAGCGGCGCAGAATGCGGTTCTCCGGGAACAGTTCCAGAACAAGTTCGTCGGTTACGTGTATGTCTGCAGGCTCGCCCGATAATGCGACCCAGCGGAACGGTCCTCGCCCTTCGCAAAACAGCGGGCGAATGTAGGCGGGCACGAATCCGGGGAAGTCGTAGGCATTCTTCACGCCGCGCTGGAAGGCGAAGGTGCGGATATTGTTTCCGTAGTCGAAGGTGACCGATCCCATCTTCTGAAGGCGCAACATGCCTTCCACGTGTCGCGCCATCGCATCGAGCGATTTCTCCTGATAGGCATGCGGATCGTGCTGGCGCAATGCGAGCGCGGCTTCGAACTTCATTCCATTCGGAACGTATCCGTTCAGAGGATCGTGGGCCGAAGTCTGGTCGGTCAAAATGTCAGGAACGACGCCGCGTTCGGCCAGTTCCGGAATGACGTCGGCGCAGTTGCCGACCAAGCCAACTGAGACGTTCTCACTCCTGCGCACGGCATTTTTCAGGATGCGCAGGGCTTCGTCGAGCGTGGTCACCATGAAATCGCAGTATCCGGTCTTGAGGCGCTTCTTGATGCGCTCGGGATCGACGTCAATGCCGAGGAACGCGGCGCCAGTCATGGTTGCGGCTAGCGGCTGAGCTCCGCCCATTCCACCCAGTCCGCCGCTGACGATCAGCCTGCCGGCCAGGTCGCCGCCGAAATGCTTTTCTCCCGCCGCAGAAAACGTCTCGAACGTCCCTTGCACGATGCCTTGTGAGCCGATGTAGATCCACGAACCGGCGGTCATCTGCCCGTACATCATCAGCCCCGCGCGCTCGAGTTCGTTGAACTTCTCCCAATTCGACCAATGACCAACCAGATTGGAGTTGGCAATCAGAACACGGGGAGCGTGGTCGTGGGTCTTGAACACGCCAACCGGCTTGCCGGATTGCACCAGCAGGGTTTCGTCGTTCTCCAGATTCTTCAGCGTCTCGATGATGGCGCGGTAGGCTTCCCAACTGCGAGCGGCGCGACCGGTTCCGCCATAAACGACGAGGTCTTTGGGGCGCTCGGCGACTTCCTCATCGAGATTGTTCATCAGCATGCGCATGGCGGCTTCCTGCTGCCAGCCTTTGCAGGTCATCTGATTGCCGCGGGGCGCGCGAATGGAGGCCTGGGATTGGAGGAGTCCGGTATCGACGGGCATGTGGTGATGTTACTTGGTCCAGTCGGGGCGGTACAAATCCGGGCGGTTCGTGCCATGAAAATTGCGGTTGAGAAGGATTCCACTCGGAGTGATTCAAGCGCTTTGCGAAGTGGTTCTGTCTTGGGAAAACGTTGAGCTATATCCCGCTCCCCCGGTCTTCTGGAATGATCGAGTTGGGGGAAAACCGAGAACTAGTCTTTAGTCTATGGGGCTCAATCGTGCGCCGGCAAGACCTTTATTGTAAATAACTTAGAACGAGCTGATCGGTCGGGGCGCACCCCTTACGACTCGGCCATGATCTCCTCTTCGGCTTCCGCGCATAGCCGTAAGGGAGATGTCCCATGGACGCTGCGGATATTTGCCGCTCAGCGGACCCCAGAGGGCGCCAATGTCGGAGCGGGTACGCGGCCCTGGGAAGGGCCGCTTTTCCACGGAAACGCTGGGCGCCGGTCCACACCGCGGAGGTTCCGCTCGCCTAAAACGAGACGCGGGCGCTCAGCTGGATTTCGCGGCCGGGGGTCATGGGCATGGTGATGGTGCCGAACTGGGGTTCGTTTACGTAGCGGTTGGGGGTGCCCAGGTTGACCATGTTCAGGGCGTTGAAGGCTTCGCCACGGAACTGGAAGCTGGTGTTCTCGGTCAGGCGGAAGCTGCGCACTACTGCTAGATCGAGGGTGCGCAGGGGCGGGCCGTAGACCGAGTTACGCCCTACGTCGCCGAAAGTGTAGGCGGCGGGCGTGGCGAAGGCGGCGGGATTAAACCACTTGTCGGTGGAGCGAGTGCCGGGACCGAAAATCGGCTGCCCGGTGTAGTTGGCGCGGATGGGATTCTCGCCCAGCACCGTGCCGGAATTCGCCGTATCCCCGAAGACTGAGACGGTGAACGGCATGCCGGATTCAATCTGGAAGACCGTGCTGAACTGCCAGTTCTGGGTCAGGATTCGAGTCCACTCCGCACGGCTGAACGAGGGTATGTTGTAGACGCTGCTCAACGCGAGGCGATGGCGAACGTCGCATCCTGGGCCTTTCTCGGCGGCTAGGTCGCTGTTGTTTTGCGGGATCGCGCTCTCGTCCATCGGCGACCGGAAATCAGGCGCATTGGTGAGGTTCTTGGAGAACGTGTAATTCGCCAAAAAGCTGAGGCCGTGGGAATACTTGCGCCGCACATTCACGTAGCCGGCGTCGTACCAGTTTTGCGCCGTGTCTTCCAACAGATTGATCGTGCTGACCGGGAAGGTCTGGCTTTGAATGACGGCATCGGTGCTGCTGGGAGTCAGGATGGTACCGGGCACAAAGCTCAGCGCTTTGAACGGACGTCGGGGGCCGAGAGGGCCCGGTCCCGGGGGAGCATTGTTGATCAGGTGGGAGCGCTGGAGGTGGAAGCCGCGCGCGCCGAGGTATCCGACATCGACGGTGGTGCCGGCTCCCACCGTTTTTTCGACCTGCGCGTTCCACTGCTGAATGTACTCGGCGGGAGCGTGGGGGTCGAAAGCGGTGAAGCTCACGGTAGTGGGAGTGAGCGTGCCCTGGCCAAGCACGGGAGTACCGAAATTCAGAGTCTTGGCGAACAAAGTGGCAGGGGGAGTGAAGTTGTCGGCCTGTTGCGTTTCCGGGAAGACGTACGGCACATTGTGGCGCTGGTTGCACCAGGTGTTCTGGTCCACGGGCGTGAAGAAGATTCCGTATCCTCCGCGGAGCACGAGGCCGATACGGGGCAGGTTCTTGGCGACGCCAACGCGAGGGGCGAGATTGTGCTTGTTGGAATACATCAGCCCGGTGGGATAACCATTTTCACCGCCGATGAATGCGGAGGGCACGCCATTGTTGAAGACCAGGTTGCTGTTGGTTTCCCGCAGATCATAAAGCGGGCTGGTGTACTCATAGCGCAGACCAAAATTGATGGTGGTGGTCGGGCTTACTTGCCAACTGTCTTCGGCGAAGCCGTCGTATCCCCAGTTGCGGAGGTTCATCTGCGGGACGCCGGCCTGACGCTGCTTCACGGTGGGCAGGCTCAGCAACAGGCTGGCGAAGCCGGAACCGCTGCCGTCGTTGAATCCGAATTCCGTGGTGTATCCGTTGGTGAACTGGTAGTAGCCGCGATTCTGAAAGAATCCCCACATGGGCCAGATGTAGCGACGGGCGTCGCCGCCAAAGCGCAACGCGTGATGGCCATGTTGCCAGGCAAAGGTGTCGCGCAATTCGATGGTCGTGTCCCAGGCGTGCATGGGCGTGGCGGCGAAGGTGTCTCCAATGCCGGTGTAGCCCTGGGCGGCAAACCACGGGGCACCCCAGGCTCCCCGCCCGCCGAAGCCGATTCCCTGAATGCCCAGTTGCCCGACGATATCGTTGACATTGTTGTTCTGCGAAGTGTGATCCATGGACAAGCGGGACAAGGCCAGCGAGGCGGTGTTTAGCTGGTTGCTGGAAAAGACGTGGGTCCAAGCCATGACCGCCTGCTGAGAGAAATTATCAAAGTTAGCGCCGAAGCCGGGGAGATTCTCGGTGGTCGAGGTGCTTCCGTTGCTCGGGGAAAAACCGTTCTCCGAACCCAGCGAATAGCGTGCCATGGAGGTGTCGTTGTTCGAGAAGTCGTGGTCTAGCCGAGCGGTTCCCTGATCCTGGTGGTGAGTCTCGTTGCGCAGGTCGAGGTAGTTGTTCGAGTCCGCGCCGGTCGTCATCATCATCATGTTGGGTTGAGGAACGTAGGTCTGCAGAAACGCTTCAAGCCGAGGATTGATGCGATCGTTTGGAATCTGATTGTGGGGGAATTGGCTGCGGGTATAGGGGAAGTTGGAGGGCCCGGTTGGAAGTGCCGGATTGTAGTTCGGGTTGGCAACGGCCGTGGTCGGGTCGTAGATCGTGTTGCTCATGCTGAAGTCACCGGTGACCTCGGCCGCGGTGGGAACGGTGAGGATCTGGGCGTCGGCCTGCGAGAGCTGGAGCCCTTCATAGTTCAGGAAGAAGAAGGTCCTCTTGTCGCGGCCCAGGAGTGGACCACCGAAGGAAGCTCCGAAGTTGTTCTGCACCAGATGATTGTTGCCCATGGCTTGGAAGGGGCTGGCATCCATGGCACCGTTGCGGAGGAATTCGTAAACCGTCCCGTGAAACTGGCTGCTGCCGGAACGCGTAACGATGTTGATCTGCCCGCCGCCGGCGCCGCCCATGTCGGCGGTATAGCTGCTGGTGACCACCTGGAACTCCAGCACCGAATCCGGTGAAGGGCTGAGGTTTTGAGTATTGAAAGTCGGATCGGTATTGGTGGCGCCATCGAGCAGGAAGAAATTGGCGTTGGGCCGGGCGCCCCCGATGACTACGGCGGAACGCTGTCCGGGCCGCCAGTACAGCGGATTGGTCTGTCCGGTCTGCGCGCCAAAACCGACGTGAGCGCCGGGTACGGTGAGCACCAGATCGATGAGCATGCGGCCGTTCAGCGGCAACTCCTGAATGGATTTGGGCTCAACGACCTCGCCCACACTGGCGTCGGTGGTGCGAAGGACTTCTTTCGCGGCGTTGACGTCAACGCCTTCCTGTACCGGACCGATCTTCAAGGCGACGTCCAGGGCCAAATTTCGTCCCACTTCCAAATGCAAAGACTGCATAACCGGGGCAAATCCCGGCGCGCTGGTGGTGAGCTGGTAGTCATCGGGCAAGAGGGCTGGCGCGTAAAAGGCGCCGCTGTCGTTGCTGGTGATAGTGCGAATGGCGCCTGTACTCAGAGCCTTGAATAGCAACGTGGCATGGACCACGGGCAGGGATTGGGAGTCCTTCACCGTGCCGGAGACTGCCGCATAATTGCTTTGGCCGAAAACGGCGGTAGGAAGAGCGACAGCACACAGCAACAACGACAATGTCCGCATGCACTAATTTCCCCAGTTAGGTTCGCAGTCGGTATTTTGAGTCAGGCCCTGCGGAAGTAATCGAAAACCGCAACCGCCGACGGGTGTCCGCCAATCTAGCGACGAAATCAGCCAGCATCAATAACAGGAAAGAACTATTCGGCGAGCGCAACCGGATCGTATTTCGGGCTGGAATGACGAAGACGTTACCAGGTGTTGTAGGCAGTACCGTCGCTGGCGGTGCCGGCGGAGGCGGAATGTACATCGGTGATGCCGGGTTCCTGCTGATCGACGGCGAGCATCAAGTCTTCCTGCACTACTTCCCAGTTGGGCTGCCGGGTCATCGGATCGACGGGGATCTGCCGCATGTATCCCGCGGTTACCATGTCGTCCAGCGATTGCGGGGCTTTTTGCTTGTCCATGGTGTAGTGCTGGATCTGGTCCCGCAACATGCTCAGATTGGAGCGGAGCACGGATTCGCGCGCCTGGATAATGGACTGGTTGTACATGGGCACTGCGATCGCCATGAGGATCATGATGATGCTGAGAACGATCATCAGTTCGAGCAGGGTGAAACCGCGGGCAGGGAAGAGCCTGTTGCGGCGGGTGGAGGAACCGAGTCCAATCAACCTGTGTGTCGGATTCGCGAAGATGCTTGGGGCCCGTAGCATTTACCAGTCCTTGTACTTTGTTCCGTCGAGCGCGGTGCCTTCCGACTTGGTGTAGACATCGAAGACCGCTTGTCCACCCCACGAATCGGAATCTGGATCATCTTGCTCCGAACGCATTCCCCACTCTTTGTTCCCGGTCATGGGGTCGACAGGAACAGAACGAAGAAAGCGGACTTTCTTGCCGCCCTGGATTTCCACCCCTTTGACCAATTCGTCGAGGTCGGGAGGGTATCCATCACTGTCGAGCTTCTTTTGAAATGCCCCGAGGTCCGCAGCGATTTTGTACCGGTCGATGGCGTCGCGCATCTCCCACAAAGCCTGGCGGAGCCGCTTCTCCCGCTCCCGCTGAATGGTCAGCCTGGCCAGGGGGAGCGCCATCATGGTCAGAAGGGAAAGGATGGTCGCGGCCACAATCAACTCCAGCAATGTAAACCCCTTGGAGGCTCCCGCCGGTCCCGCCGGAACGGGCTTTCGGAGTCTGGAATCGCGCGTCACTGCCATCACCTCCACTTCAATATTTTAATGCAAAGCCGCGAATTCAGGCCTTTTTCTTACTGAACCGAGACCGCAGCCTGCGCCCCGTTGACGGTAATCGATTGCAGTCCGGGATCGCGGGCGCCGCCTCGAGTGATCGTCAAAGGAGTCTGTCCCGTCGCTTTGGCCTGGAAAGTCATGGTTACTACCGTACCCTGCCCAGTCACACCACCGGCGCCGGGAGGACGGGTTGCGGTGATGGTCAACTGCCCAACCGTCTCGTCCTCGCGGTGAACCAGGGCTACGGCCTGGCCGTCCTGCGAGAGGAAGCCGCCATTAGAAACGTTTACCAACTGCAGGATCTTGGGATCGTAGTTCAACTGTACCGGCACCGAATACACGTTTTGGGCGCCCGAGAGCACCAGGTTGACTGCGAACGTGTTTCCCTTGGTCGCGTTAATCGTGGACGGATCGAACAGGAAACTGGGAGTTCCGCCGGCCGCGTTCGGCCCGGCCGGGATGGACGGCGCAGGAGGATTTGCCGGCTGGGCCGGTGCCGGTGACGCCGTGGGAGCGGGAATGGCGGCAGCCTGGCTCACATGCCGCAAGGCGATGGTGTTCGCCGTACCGATCTCGATCTGCCGCTGGTTGAATTCATTCACATCCGTGCCGCGAATGATGTGGGGAACGATGGCGAAGACGATTTCGTTTTCTGAGTGATCCTGCTGGGTTTGACCGAAGAGGTATTTGAGAATCGGAATCTGCGCCAGCCCGGGAATGCCGCTCAGCGACTTGGTCTGGTTGTCCTCCATGATGCCGCCCAGGAGGTTGGCCTCCCCGTCGCGCAGGCGGATCTCATGCTCGATCTTGCGCTGGCCGATGATGGGCTGGCTGATGCCGCCGATATTCTGCTGTCCGGTCACGGCTGATACATCCATCGTCATCTTCAGCGTGATCTCGCCGTTCTGGTGGACGTGCGGGGTGACGTCGATGTTGACGCCGACATCGAGATACTGGAACTGGGTGTTGACCAGCGGGTTGATTCCGACGCCGCCAATGCCGGGCTGGAATGATCCGGTTGCTACGGGTACTCGATCGCCAATTTTCAGCGAGGCTTTCTGGCCATCGAGGGCGCGGATCTGGGGATTCTGAATCAGCTTGGTATCGCTCTGACCCATCACGGTCGACAAGTTTGCCGAGGGAATGGTGACCTGGAAGTTGGTTGCGTTGAGGTTGCCCAGCGTGTTCAGTTCGATGCCGTTGGTCGATCCGGTCCCGCCGCTTCCGGTGGTCGAACCGGAGCCCGTACTGGTCGTGGTGTTCAGGTTGCTTTGCAGGGAGACCGTGGCGCTGGTGGGAGGGCTGAGGCCGAGAGTGCGTGACCGGTCTTTGCTGACCTGCATCACAGCGATGTCGATGATCACTTCCGGGCGGGCTTTGTCGAGGTCATCGACCAGCTTTTCCGCCAGGGCGATCTGATCGGGGGTTCCGCGCACGACCAGGGCATTCTGCGAAAGGAGTTGCTGCACGCGCTGCACGTCGAGCACCGCGCGGATGGCATTCACGACATCCTGCAATTCGGTGGGCTGGGACAGATTCGAGAGATAGAACGTCTTCAGAACGCTCTGTTCGAGTTCTTTGCGTTTGGCGGGATTGTCCTGGGCGACAAAAATCGTGTTCTGCGTGACCGGGCGCCAGAAGGTTTTCGATTCCAGCGCGGTGATCTCCAGCGCCTCTTCCAGCGTGACCCCGTTGAGCTCAACCTTGATTGACTTGGGGCCGTAGTCGGGATCGAACAGGACATTGATCCCCGCGAGCTGTCCGATGGTTCGGTACACGATGTCGGATTTGTCGGTGAGCTTGACGGTGATGGGAACGTTCGAGATGGGAGCCAGTTCCACCGGACCGGGCGCTTCGTGGATCTTGCGTTCCAGGCTGCTCGGCGGTCCGGCCGGCTGGACCGGCGGATTCTTCTGATCGTTGATCTTTT
>Ga0209698_10002497_pt1 | contig 20841 bp, 10 predicted proteins | sample LitLauG_LLR_2012_FD_187203 | JGI IMG/M metagenome (GOLD analysis project Ga0209698, IMG submission 187203) | Freshwater sediment microbial communities from Pennsylvania, USA - Little Laurel Run_MetaG_LLR_2012 (SPAdes) (version 2) | ecosystem: Environmental > Aquatic > Freshwater > Creek >...
ATCTGCTCGGCCATCTGGTCGACCGAGGTGATGAAGGCGTTCTTGAGGACTTCAAAGGTGACGGGATCGAGGGCCATGCCGGTCAGTCCTTCACGCGAATGACGAGGTTGAGATATTGGTCGACTTGCGCATGCGCGCCGGGCGGCAGCACGGTGGTCGAGTCGAGTTGATCGACGATGGCGGGGCCGGAGAACTTGAAGCCGCAGGGCAGGCTGGCGCGATCATAAACGGGCGTGTCGAGCGCTTCGCCGTCGAACCAGACGGGGCGGCGCCCGACCGGCGCCGGGGTCTCGCCGGTCGGTTTGTGGATGGCGAACTCGGCCTTGGGCACCACGCCGACCGCCTTCAGATTGAGGCGGAAGAAGCTGACCGGCGCGTCGTCGCGGCGGAAATTATATTCGCGCTTGTGCTCGGTGTGGAAGTTTTCGACGAGTTCGGCGATCTTGCCGAGCGGGCGCGGCGCGTTGACGGCAAGCGAGCGCCATTGGCCGCGATACATCATGTCGATGGAGCGTTGCAGAACGATGTCTTGGGCCGCGACGCCCTCGTGGGCGAGCCGCTCCAGCGCCTCGCGCTCGATGGCGCCGAAACGCTTTTCGATGTCGGCGGGATCGGCGACGTCGGCGTCAACCATGCAGCTCACCGAGAAATCGTGCTGCATGTCGACGAGCAGACAACCGAGCGCCGAGGTGACGCCGGGGTTGGGCGGCACGATGACGGTCGGGATCGACAATTCCCGCGCCACGTCCACGCCATGCAGGGCGCCGGCGCCGCCGAAAGCCACCAAAGCGAAATCGCGAGGGTCGTAGCCCCGGCTGATCGAGATCAGCCGCACCGCGTCCGACATATTGGCGTTGGCGACCTTGACGATGGCCTCCGCCGCTTCGTGCAATCCCATCCCGAACGGCTTGCCGACGCCCTCCTCGACGGCGCGCGCGGCCAAAGCCGGATCGAGCGTCACCTTTCCGCCGGCCAGCGACGTGCCGAGGCGACCGAGCGTCACATTGGCGTCGGTGTTGGTTGGCTGCGGGTTGCCGTTGCCATAGCAGGCGGGGCCGGGGACGGCGCCGGCCGATTGCGGGCCGTTGCGCAGCGAGCCCGCCGGGTCCGTCCAGGCGAGCGAGCCGCCGCCGGCGCCGATGGTCATCACCTCGATGGAGGCGAAGCGGATCGGGTAGCCGAACTCGATGAACCAATCTTTGGTGATGCGCGATTGCCCTTCCCACGCCAGCGAAACGTCGGTCGAGGTGCCGCCCATGTCGAGGCCGATGGAATTGGGGAAGCCGCAAAGGCCCGCGATGTAGCGGCTGGCGATGGCGCCCGCCGCGATCCCCGAACCCGCGAGACGCGCGGCGAAGTCCTTGACGCTGGCGGGCGTCATCACGCCGCCGCCGGTGTGCAATAGCAGGAGATCGCGCGTGTAACCGCCGTCGCTGAGCTTGGCGCCGAGGCGGGTCGTGTAATCGACGACGACGGGGCTCAGCACGGCATTGGCGACGGTGGTGGAGAAGCGCTCGTGCTCGAAGATTTCCGGCAGCACTTCCGACGAGATCGACACCGGCACGCCGGGCATGGCTTCGCGCAGGATAGCCTGCATCGCGCGCTCATTCTCGCCGTTGAGGTAGGCGTTCATGAAACAGACGGCGACCGCCGCGACGCCGCGTTTCTTGAGGATGCGCGCCACTTCGCGCGCCGCCGCTTCGTCGAGCTTTTCAATCACGCGGCCCGAGGCGTCCACGCGCTCGGGCACGGTGAGGCGGTCGCGGCGCGGGATATAGGGGCGCACGACGTCCTTGTAGGTGTCCCACAGGTCTTCCTTGTTGGCGCGGCGGATTTCGATGACGTCCCGAAAACCCTGGGTGCCGACGAAGGCGGTGCGCGGCAGGCGGCGGGTGATGAGCGCGTTGGTCGCGATGGTGGTGCCGTGGGAAAACAGCGCGACCTCAGAGAGATCGACGCCCGCCTTCGCCACGCCGCCGAGGATGCCGTCGATGGGGTCGGGCGTCGAGGCGGTCTTTTCGATGTGGATGAGACCGGTCGTCTCATTCATCACACAGATGTCGGTGAACGTGCCCCCGACGTCCACGGCTACGCGAAGGTGCGGCAAGGCTTTGTTCTCCCCCAGATGAGGGACAGACTGCCGGACAATATGGCGTTAGGTCAATGTGCTTTAGAAGGCGCCTAGAGCTTCAGCGCCTCGATGAACGCTTCCTGCGGTATCTCGACCTTGCCATATTGGCGCATCCGCTTCTTGCCGGCCTTCTGTTTCTCCAACAGCTTGCGCTTGCGGGTGGCGTCGCCGCCGTAGCATTTGGCCGTCACGTCCTTGCGCAAAGCTCGGATCGTTTCGCGGGCGATGATCTTGCCGCCGACCGCTGCTTGCAGCGGGATCTGGAACATGTGCGGCGGAATCAGGTCCTTCAGCTTCTCCACCATCGAGCGGCCGCGCGACTCGGCGCGCGAGCGATGCACCAGCATCGACAGCGCGTCCACCGGCTCGGCGTTGACCAGCAGCGACAGTTTGACGAGATCGCCCTCGCGATATTCGTAAATCTGGTAGTCGAACGAGGCGTAGCCCTTCGAGATCGATTTCAGCCGGTCGTAGAAGTCGAATACGACCTCGTTAAGCGGTAGGTGATAAACCACCATGGCGCGCGCGCCAACATAGCTCAAATCCACCTGCTCGCCGCGCCGCTCCTGGCAGAGCGTCAGGATCGAACCCAGATATTCGTCGGGCGTGAAGATCGTCGCCTTGATCCACGGCTCGTTGATATATTTGATCTTCATCACGTCGGGCAGATCGGCGGGATTGTGGATGCTGAGCGTCTCCCCGTCGCTCAAGCCCACCTCGTAAACCACCGAAGGCGCGGTCGCGATCAGGTCCAGGTTGAACTCGCGCGTCAGCCGCTCCTGCACGATCTCCAGATGCAATAGGCCGAGGAACCCGCAGCGGAAGCCGAAGCCCAGCGCCGCAGAGGTCTCCATCTCGAAGGAGAAGCTGGCGTCGTTGAGCCTGAGCCTCCCCATGGCGGCGCGCAGGGTCTCGAAATCGGCGGCGTCGATGGGATAAAGGCCGCAGAACACCACCGGCTGCGCGGGCTTGAAGCCCTTGAGAATATCGGTGGTCGGGCGCCGCTCCTCGGTGATCGTGTCGCCGACGCGGGTGTCGGCCACCTGCTTGATCTGCGCGGTCAGAAAGCCGACTTCGCCGGGGCCGAGTTCGCCGATCTCCTGCATCTTGGGGCGGAACACGCCAATGCGGTCGATCTCGTGGGTCGCCTGCGCGCCGACCATGCGAACCTTCATGCCCTTCTTCAGCACGCCGTCGAACACGCGCACCAGCACGACGACCCCAAGGAACGCATCGTACCAAGAATCGACCAGCAGCGCCTTCAGCGGTTTGCTGCGGTCGCCCTTGGGCGGCGGCAGGTCCTTGACGATGGCCTCCAGCACCTTGTCGATATTGAGCCCGGTCTTGGCGGAAATCTCCACCGCGTTGGAGGCGTCGATGCCGATGACCTCCTGAATCTGCTCCTTGATCTTCTCGGGGTCGGCCGAGGGCAGATCGATCTTGTTGAGCACCGCGACGATCTCGTGACCGGCGTCGAGCGCCTGATAGACATTGGCGAGCGTCTGCGCCTCGACGCCCTGAGTGGCGTCCACCACCAGCAGCGAGCCCTCGCAGGCGGCGAGCGAGCGTGACACCTCATAGGCGAAATCGACGTGGCCGGGCGTGTCCATAAGGTTGAGGATGTAGGTCTGCCCGTCCAGCGCCTTGTATTCCAGCCGGACGGTCTGCGCCTTGATGGTGATGCCGCGCTCGCGCTCAATGTCCATGGAATCGAGGACTTGTTCGACCATGTCGCGCGCCGCGACCGTGCCGGTCTGCTGGATCAGCCGGTCGGCGAGCGTCGATTTGCCGTGGTCGATATGCGCCACAATCGAGAAATTGCGGATGCGCTCCAGCGGGATGTTCGTCATGGCGCGGCTCTATCAGGTCTCCCGCTCAAAATAAACGCCCGCCCTTGGCGCGAGCGGCGGATTGCGACATAACGGGGCGCGACATGACCCTGCTGAAGCTGATTCTCGTCGTCCCGCTGGCCGCCGTGCTCCTCGCCTTCGCTTTCGCGAACCGGGACTGGGTCACGGTCGCTTTCGACCCGACCGGCTACGTTCCGCTGCCGCCTATCCAGGCCCCGCAATACGCGGTGATGTTCGCCGCCGCCGCGCTGGGCGCACTGGCGGGCGGGTTCCTCACCTGGGTCGGCCAGAGCCGCAACCGGCGCGCCGCTCGCAACGCCCAGGCGGATGCGTACCGGCTGCGCCAGGAATTGCAGGCGGCGCGCATCGCCCCGCCGCAGCGCGAACTCGTTCGCTCCTGATGCGCTTCGTCGGCGCCGACGATATCGACGCGGCGCTGGATTTCCCCGCCCTCATCGACGCCCTCGACGACGCCTTTCGCGCCGGCTGCGGAGCCCCGGAACGTCACCATCACGAGGTCCCCAACGACGGCACGCATCTGCTGATGCCCGCCTGGGGCGAAGGACTGCTGGGCGTCAAGATCGTCAATGTGTTCCCCGGCAACGGCGCGCTCGGCAAGGCCGCCGTGCAGGGCGTCTATGTCTTGCAGGACGGGCGCACCGGCGAAACCCTCGCCGTGCTCGACGGAACCCGCCTTACTGTCTGGCGCACCGCCGCCGCTTCGGCCCTGGCGGCCAAGCGGCTGGCGCGGACCAACGCCCGCAAGCTGACGCTGGTGGGCGCCGGAGCGCTCGCCCCGTTTCTTGCCCGCGCCCACGCCAGCGTCAGGGCGCTCGACGAGATCGTGGTGTGGAACCACCGGCCCGCTGGCGCGCAGCGCCTCGCGACTATTCTCTCCGCCGAAGGTTTTCGCGCCCGCGCCGAGGAGAACCTGCAGGCGGCGGTGGAGGGGGCCGATATCGTCAGCGCCTGCACGTTGTCGCAGGCCCCGCTGATCCTCGGCGCCTGGCTCCGGCCCGGCCAGCATGTCGACCTGGTTGGCGCCTTCAACATGAAGATGCGCGAGGCCGACGATCTCGCTCTGACCCGATCCCGAATCTTCATCGACACGCCCGCCGCGCTGAGCGAAGGCGGCGACGTCGCGCAGGCCATCGCCAGCGGCGCGCTGGCGCGCTCGGCCGTGGTCGCCGATCTCGCCGCCTTGGCGCGCGGCGCGCCGGGTCGCGGCGGCGATCAGGAGATCACGCTTTTCAAGTCGGTCGGCGCTTCGGTCGAAGACCTCGCGGCGGCGGCGCTGGTCTGGCGGCGGCTGGCGTTGCGCGCGTAGCCGTAGGAGCGCCTCAAATTCCGCGAAGCCACCGATAACAATCGACTTCGTAAGGGTTGGGAAACCTCAGGCTCGCTTCCGGCGATTGACTGTAAAGCATTCGGTCTGTTTTCGTGATCGCGACGCCGTTTTTGAAGCGGCCCCAGTACCAATCTTCAGACGTATCGAAGGCGTTTTCCTTGAGGGACCTGCCATAATCCTCCCAGATCGGCTTTATAAGTTGGCCTGAGTCTTTGAACGTCTCGAACTCATGATGGGCCCAGGCGAAATCGTGACCAAAGCCCGAGAAATGATAGAAACGCAGCGGCCGATCATTCACTCTCCACGCGCCCTGATCGTCGCGAGACAGACGCCGCCCTTTCTGGTTCCAGGTCGCAACGTTGTAGGACCGGTCGGTCAGAACAGCTACGCCCTCAAATATATAAGGCGCTATGTTGCACCATTTCTGATCTGTGAACAGACCCTTCTCGAAATCGATGTAAGAATGATGTATCAGCCGATTTGCCCACCAGTCCAGAAACGCCCGACCGCGCGGATCATTATTTACAGCCAGGAATCCCAGATTGAACGTGCCATGTTTTAGCGCCGCCATCTCGTGATATTCTGTTCCTTTCGCCGAATCTTCCGGATCGGTCAGGTGCGGGGTGAGCACAACGCTGGCGCCGGAAGACAATAGGGATAAAACTTCGTCGAACGGGGAGTAGGCGACGCAGTCGGGATCGATATAAATACCGATGGCGTTCGCGTGGTTTTGAAAAATATGCTGCAACATGGCGCCTTTTGTGGCGGTGCAAAACTCAACGACACTGTACCCAAAGGCAAAACGGTAAAAATCGGAGATGTTTAACTCATGTGCAAAGACGACACTGTCAAACGGCTCTTCGTACCAGCGCAATCCCGCAGGCGTGACATCGTTGAACAACAGGTAAAATAGTGAATCCGGGAAGATTTTTTTTACAGATTTCGCAAGCACCCTCGCATTGGCGATATAATTACGATCTATGGACGAATAGAAGACAAGTTTTTGCTTCATCGCCACGTTCCTATTGCGCCTGAAGCCGCTGGATCGTCCCCGCCAACGCAACCACTTGCTCGCGTAGCGTTGAAGACGCGACCCAATCGGGGTATCCGTTCAGCGTGTCTGTAAACTTCCCATTGACGGCCTCGACGGCGATGCGGCGCCAGGTCTCGTTGCTCATCTTGTTGACAACTTGCGTCAAAACAGAATTCAGCGCGCCCATTTGGTCCTTGAACGCATCGTGACTCTTCGTCGTTGATTGGGTGGAATTGGCTTTATTGTGTTGAGGCTTGCGATAAAGATAGGTTAATTTCGGCGCCATGCAGATCGTGTCAGCCGATGCGTAGACCTTGTAGATAAATAAATTGTCCTCGAAATTCACCCCTTCGTCGAAACGGATGTCGCGTTGCATCAAGAATTTTCTTAGATACAATTTGGCGCAGGGCCCGAAATCATTTAACAAACACCGCATCGTATTTTCGACTTCCAAACCGACTCCGTAATTGGCGCCTTTGACGAAAAGGTCATTGTTATTGATGACGCGCTGGAAAGGGGCCGCCGCCTCCGGCATAGCCCGATCCATGACGCTGTCAGGATAAAACATACGCAGTTGCGAGACCGTGACGCTCGCTTTTTGCGCCTCCGCCTCTGTATAGAGAGTCGATAGGGCGTCGCGGACGATCAAATCGTCCGCATCGACGAACATGATGTAGCGCCCCTCGGCGAGCGCCATACCGGCGTTGCGCGCGCCGCCCGCGCCCCTGCAATCGGCCGATATCAAGCGGATATTCGGCAAACCCGCGAAACGTCGCAAGACTTGCGGGGTGTTGTCGGTTGAATTGTTCTCGACGACAATGATCTCGTAAGTCGGCGTCTCCGCGACCTGATCGCGCACCGATTCTATACAGTCGGAAACCCAGCGCGCTGCGTTCCTGGCGGGGATGATGACGGAGATAACCGGCGCCACTGCGCGCAGGCTGCTGCGTTCCGCCAGGGCCGGGCGGACCTTCAGTATTTCATAGCCTGCGCTCTTGACGACCGTTCCCACTATGCGCTCCAGCGCGTGGGCAAGCGTCCCATCATCGCGGATTGGCTCCGCGGGGAAGTCGGCATATGTGAGGTCGAGCTTGGTGAGCGAAGCCACGGCGCTTGGCCGGTACCAGAACATCATCCCCGCCGGAAAGTCCGGAACGGAAGTCTTGAGCGACGCCTGGGGCCCCATAATCTTTGACACAAGGTCTTGCGCCAGGGATCGATTTTGTCCCCATGTCAATTGATGCTCGATTTCCGAATAGGGAGTCGGGTAGACAAGGCCGACCGCGCTCTCGGAGAAATGTTTCAACAGGCCGGTTACGTAGACGGGATCATACAGCACCTTCTCAACTAAATCGCGGCGCCAGCGTGCGCCCAGTTCGCCTTTTTCCTGTGAATTCTTGGTATGTATGTGCAATCCAATGTCATATTTATCCGCAACCGGAAGAACGTCGATGATCCACGGCGCGATATCCCGCCCCCGATTTTCGCAATGTATCCATTTCCATTCGCGCAAATAGGTCAGCCTAGCGTCCCGGATGGCGACAGCCATCTTTTCGTACAGTTCAGATTTCGGCGAGGTTACAACGATGTCGAAGCACTCGTGAATATTGCGCACCGCGTTCAAGAGATCGGGAATGACATTTTCATAATACGCGTGAATATGCACCAGAATACGCTGCGTCTCCATTGAGGCGCCATTGTTGAGTGTCTTTGGCGAATATTCCATTTTATTTCTTATTACGGGAATGGCGATCGAGCCGGACGGGCGCCAATAATCGAACGCGATATCCACACCGTGACGATGACCAGGGTGGCGCGCCTGGCGGCCTTCCTTCCGACCTGCGATGATGAAATGCAAGAACGGATTTATCCGAGCTTTGCGTATATCTTCATAAGCCCCCAGGTAGAATTTGCTGTCGAACCACCGATTAGGCGACCGCCCCTCCTTCCATCCATGTTCTGCAAAATGCATAAAGGGATCATAACCGTCTCTTGCTACGTCGGGGTTGCTTCTCAAATAATATTCCACATCAAACATTCGTCGCATGACGTCGTAAGGTTCACCGGAAAAATCCATCTTGTTGGGGGCCGGAGCGACCACAACGTATTCACTTTCTTCTTCCGAAGTCTGATCGGAAAAGCTCGACGCTGAATCAAGCGAGCGACTACGCTCCTCGGTCAGCAATGGCGGATGCGTCAAGCGATGAATATCTGCAAAGTCGCCGTTTGTTCGCCGAGTTTGTAGCGCCCGGCCTACTGCGTTCAAATAGGCGAAGCCGAAGTGGGTGTCCGGCTCCAGGTAAGCGCCTTCACACCACTCATTCCATGCGTTGATAAAGACAAGAGATAGGCCGTGGAACGTGTTGGACACCGCGTTGTTCAGCAGGTGGTGCATCCAATTCTGGAACGCCGCCGGCGTCGAATGGGCGATCACCATGCCTTGACCGGGCTGACGGGCGTCGTTGTCCCAACTTGGACATGCGGTCTTGATGAGGGCGAAGGGCGGGCTCGAAGCGTCAAGGGACTCCTGAACGACGCCCGCATAGTCCCGAACGACGCCGCCAAAGGCCGGATCCAGAGTTCGTAGCGACGGGTTAAGTCTAGGGAGCTTCGACGCAAGCTTGTGAGGGGGAATTTCTATCGCGCCGTCAAATCCAAGCGGCCTCGGGTCTTCGGCGCCAAAAGTCTGCGACATAATAATGAGCGGATCGAGGGCATGTTCAGAGCGAAACCGCTCTCGCCAGGCAGCGATCGTGGCGGCGCCGTCCTTGATGATGTCCGCGCGATAGACGAAGAAAAGCGGCCTGCCGTCAGCGCTGCGCAAATAACGCGGATCTTTCATGTGCCGCGCCACGTCGTCAATAAGGGGGCCCAAATCCTCTGCGAGATAGTCCTGGCGGATCAGAATCTCATGTTCGGAACCGTCCCAGCGCCGACTCCAGTTCTCGTTGGCCCACATGATACAAAAAGGGAAGTTTATCTCTGTGTCTGCCAGAAACCCTTCCAGCGGTCGTTCCAGAAGTCTACGTCCATTGAAATTGTAATAGTAGAAACAAAAACCGTAAATGCCGGAATGCCGCGCCAAATCGACTTGACGACGAAGAATATCGGTATTCTCCAGAGCGTAAAATCCGAGATCGCGGGGAACTCGCGGTTGTATATGCCCTTCGAAACGGGGCAGGCCGCGCGCAAGGTTACGCCATTCGGTGAAACCTGTACCCCACCACTCGTCATTCTCGGGAATGGCGTGAAATTGCGGCAGGTATAGCGCAATGACTTTGGGATCGTCTGCGGAGATCTCGATCTTCGGGCCGAGCGTCTCGAACAGCGGTCCGGGCGCCACATTCGCGGCGACCTGACGGTGCAGAGTTGTGCGAGCGTCGCCGGGCGTCGCCTCCCAGCCGAACTCCAACCCCACATCCATGAAGATTTCGAAGGCGTTGAGCTGACGATTGTTACCCAGGTATTGCCGCCACACGAAATCCGCATTGAATTTGTCCGAGGCTTTTCGCCCCTCAAAAATGCCATAAGTAATCCAATGCCAAAAGCCGTCGATTTCGAGTTGCGCTAAATCCGGATTTGCTTTCATATATCTTTGAATGTCAAAATATTCATTTGGACTATTTAAATTTTTGTGCCTTTCTGAAAGGTAATGATTTAGGGGAGACTCGTTCTGGCGACCAGGCAAGTACGTATCTAAATACCAGGCCGGTTCGAAAAATGGGCAGGGCTTATTACCATCGCGCTCACCTTGCCTTATGTAGTGCAAGAGTCCGCCGCTTGGAGACGAATAGGCGCGATATTTTTGGCTGTACCAATTCGGATAAAAATACGGATTGGGACGTAAACCCAGCGCCTCGCCGACGGCGATATAGTGCTGAAGGGGCGAAACGTCCGCTGGGATTGATCCCCTATTTGCGTTTTCGTAATAGAGGGAGTCGAAGAGCCCCGAGCGTGAAATTTCCTCCACTTGCGTGGAAAGATCCAGGTCCCCGGAATACCCTGACGCCAGCAACGCAGACGTCTCGATATTCGTCATGGGCGCCGAAACGGGCCCATAGCGAAAATTCGGCGAAGCTGTTTGCTTCCACCCACCCGCCGACGACAGACGTTGAGACTCGCGCAACAGCGCAGGGGCGTTCGATGCGGTTTGAGCGAAGTCCATCTTTTGACAGAGAAGTTCGCCGAGATGACGACGCGATGACGCCTCGCGCGCGACTACTTTTCGATCCCCACGAAACAGCGCACGAACCGCCGTCGGCGGACTGAAATGGAACCCGAAGCGGCCGTCGCCGCCGATGACTCCAAGTAAATCTGTCCGGAATACCGAAGTTGAGACCGTCGCCACCAGCTCATCGTCGACGTATATCTCTACTGACGGCTTGTTTTGCAGGTCGCCGCGATCGCAACACCAGCCTGCAATCAAATCGGGGGTCGCTACATCCAGACAGCCCGCGAAGTCAAACCGATGATCTCCTCGTTCGAGCCCTCGCAGGCGCTCGGAAAACGTGAGCGAAACTTCCTCTTTCAAACTCGGCGCGAGCGCCTCCCAAACGATCTCATCCCGCAAAAGCGCGAGGTCGACCTGCGCCCACGTGCGGGCCCCTGAGATTTCGCTGGCGGTTTGCGGACGCAAGCCCAGGCGGCTAGTCGCCCAGGCGATCAGGTCGAGGCGCGGGCGACCGAAAACATACTCGCGCGGTCCCTCAAGATTCGACGCCAGACACGCGCAAACGCGCCGCTGAAATTCTTCGGCCTGCAAAAAATCCGCGACAAGATCGGCGATGGGGAGGCCGGAGCGCGCGGCCTGGACGTCTTCGCTTTCGGGTTCCCGGCGCAAAAAGAAATTGTAAAAGCGACGGAGATCGTCGCGACTCGCATTCGGGCCGGGCGCCGGGTCAAAGAGCAAAGGGGCGATGCTCTTGTCGCCGGCCGCGACGTTTGGCGGCGCATCTGCTGTTGGTTTCATATCCACCATCGAATCTGAATCCGATGCCGCCAAGGCGACAGAACCTATTGCGGGGGCCGGATCGATTTCGAACATCTGTCTGTCGTCTTGAGTATTATGGATTTAACTTCATGCGCCGTTGGCTTCAAGTTAATGACCGCTGTCATTTACGCATCAAATCCCGAAACGCCGCAAGAGCGTAAACGGCTTCGAGTAACGTTCGAAGTGCGCATTGTAATAGGGATCCAGGAGTCGCTCGCCCCAGCGCTCGCGGAAAGCCCGTGCTTCCGCACGTTCGCGCGGCGACTCCCCGGTCAACCCCCTCGACTTCGATTCGAAATGATAGGCGCTGGCGTAGGGCGTGTAGATCACGCGCAATCCCCGCTCTCGCACGCGCATGCAATAGTCGGTGTCATTGAAAGCGACCTGGAGATAGATTTCGTCAAAACCGCCAATCGACTCCCACAGGGCCTTACGGGTCGCAAGGCATGCGCCCGTCACCGCGCCGACAGATCGCTGCGTCGTCAGCCTTCCCATATAGCCGCCGCCGCCGGGATAGGCGCCCACGCCGTCGTGGGCGGCGACGCCGTGGCAACCCACGATCGTGCCGCCATGCTGGATCGTGCCGTCCGCATAGAGCAGCATCGCGCCGACCGCGCCCACGTCCGGACGCATCGCCTGGGTCGCCAATTCCGCGAACCAGCCTGGCGACAAGACGCGCGTATCGTTGTTCAAGAAAATCAGCGCTTCCCCGCGCGCGGATTTCGCTGCGCAATTGTTGATAGCCGACCAATTGAACCGCCCGCGATAAGGCATGACGCGAACGAGATCCTTCGCCGCCAATTCGGCGAGTAAATCGAGCGCCTCGGGTTCGGCGCTGTCATTGTCGACGACGACGACCTCCACGTCTCCTTTATATTCCGTGCGCGCCTGCAGCACCGATTGCAGGCAATCCCTCAGAAGGTCGGCCTTGTCGCGGGTCGGCACGATGACCGATACCGTCGGCCAATCGGCGCGCGGCCGCCAGAACAGACGCAAGGGGTGGGCGGCGCCCGGTCCGATTTCAACTTGCACGTCCTCGTTCGGCAGGCAGCGATTCAATATGTCGCGTCGCTGATCGCTCGTTAGCGTCGTCAGTTTGGGATCGCGATTGTGATACAGGATGCGGGGAATGTGACGGACGTCTTTTGGGCCTGCCGCAAGCGCCGTTCGTACGACGCATTCGAAGAGCACAGCCTCCACCTCAGCGTCTTCGGCCGCGACGTCGTTTTCAAACGGCTGCGCCAATGCCTCGCGCGCGAGAATTACAGAATTGCCGATGTAGTTCGTCGTTAACAAATAATCCAGGTCGAAATCCGGCTTCAGGATCGGATCCTTATGGAAGTCGTCTTCGGCGATCGTATCCTCGTCGGAATAGATGAGCTTGGGCGGACCTTCCGCCGCGATGGCGGCGCATCGGGCGAGTGCGTCTGTCGACAACCGGTCGCCGGCGCGAAGGAATCCGACATACTCGGTCGTCGCCGTCGACAAAATCTGAAAGACCTGTTTGGCGCTGTCCGTGCGGCGGGCCTGGACGGAAAATCGCGGAGCGGTCGTCGCTGCGACCTGCGACGCGAAATGGGGGACAAAGTCGTCTTCCGCGCCATTGAGTTCAAAGAAAATAACGTCGACCGCGCCTGCGGACTGGCCCGCTATGCTCGCCCATGTGGTCCGCAGGGCGTGCGGATCGGCTGAGTCCACAATCACCGCCAGCGTCAGCCGAAGTTCGATGTCTTGTGCGCCTTCGCTACGCGTTGATGGGAATGCGGCCAGAGGCGCAGCCGCATATTGGGCCGCGTAATATTGGGGATAGTCTTCCAGGGCATAGCCCAATCTCGCCACCGCTCCCGGCAGCGCGGTTTCTATCCGTTCCGTGGCCGCCTTGATCTGCGAAAGTTCGCGCCGCAGGTCTTCCAGACCTGAGAACCGCTCGGCGACATCCGCCTTTGGACACAGCGCCTTGCCGAACACCCGGCGCGACGAGGCCTCGCGAGCGACAATCCAGCGATCGACGCTGAAGAGCCCGCGAAGTGCGGCCGGCATCGTGAAGGAGAACGCGAAACGACCGTCTGCCCCGATCGTCTCCAGCAAATCTCTTCGAAAATCGGAAGCCACGACCGTGCCCGCGAACTCGTTTTCGACCCAGATTTCGACAGCGAGCTTTTTGTCGAGGTCTGCGCAGTCGCAACACCATCCTTCGATATGATCGCTTGTCGCGATATCCAGACTGCCGGCGATGTCAAACGCGCGATCCTCAAGGCCGGGCTTCCCCAGAATCGCCGAAATTTCGTTTTTGACGCGCGGTGCGAGCGCCGCCTGTACGCTCTCATCGCGCAGCAGCGCGAGATCAACCTGCACCCAGGTCCGGGCGCGCAAGATCTGGCCGGCGGTTTGCGACCCGAACCCCAGGCGTTTGGTCGCCCACGACAGCAGGTTCTGGCGCGGAGGGCCAAATGTGTAGTCTTTTTGCCCCCGGAGGCGCCCCGAAAGACAATCGCAGGCGCGGCGCTGGAATTCCTCGGCCAGCAGCATTCCGGAGAGGAATTGCGCGATCGGATAGCCGGTGCGCGCCGCCCAGACCTCATCGTTTTCGGGATCCCGGCGCAGGAAGAAATTATAGAAACTCTGAACATCTTCGCGATCCGCGACCGCCCCGGACGCCGGCGCGGCGGTCGTTTCCACGCTCGCTATTGAGGCTTCCCCAGGGGGCGCGGCGACGATGGGATCGTCGGGCGCGTCCAGAGCAAGTACGAGCGCGCTCTGGCCTTTCGGACTACCTTCTACGTCTCTTTGCATCGCCTCGCCGTCAAAACGATCTTGGCTGACTTCCGCGTCATTTCGGGCGACCGCTACTTTTTCCGAGGCGTCAGAGCAATAATCGCCGGCTAAACTCTGCCCACACTTGGTAAAATGGTCGCCCCCGTCGAGATGAGCGTACACTGGGCCCTAAATTTGAACAGATGGTTTCCACCGATAACTGCCAAGAAAAATTCTAATAAGGATATCTTTCCTCCCGTCGGCGCTAAAATGCACCGCGGATTGGGTCGACCGTGAGGGCTGCAAGGGTTCAGACGAAACCCTATTGCATGACACACCCATAGGTTGCATTTTTCTTTCGCGCTTTGCAACCCCCCATAGGCAATCGCCGCTGCACAGGGTCGGGCCTACCTCGGGTACAGGTAGAGCGAAGACGTTAGATCGAGAAGGGCCTCCCAAATGGCGCTCTGCGAGGACGCACTTGAGCCCGCCTGCGGTCGCGACCGCACCGAATTTTGTTCGCCTGACCGTGCGGGCGGGCGCCACGCCGTCTTCCTCAGGCGCCGACCCCGACGCCCTATCGAGCGTTTTGCATAATGCGCGAGCTGTGCTTTCTTATTTGGTAAAAAGCGCGAGCGGAAATTGCGACGAGCGCAAGCGCAACGCGGGGGGAGGCGACCGTGAGTTCGTTTCGACGTGGCGTCGCGTGGATTTCGATGCTCGTCCTCGCCATCGCGATCTCGATAGGCGCCCCCCTGGCGGCGCATGCGGATTCCTGCGACTGGCGCGACGCGGGACAGGCGGCCAAGGATGTCGGCTCGTCGGACTTTTGGAAAAAATGCGACGCCGAATTAGTTGATCCCGTCTATTGGGGCCTTCTCCTGTTCCTGGGCGGGGGCGCGCTGGGCCAGGACGCGGAGAGCTCCAACACCTACGGGACGACGCCGCAGCCAAACGTCACGGTCAAGTTCTGCAACGACGCGCTGGCCGCCATCAATGGCGGGATCGGCAAAAAGCTGAGCGACCTGTTCGGCGACCTCAGCGATTCGCAAAAGCAGCAGTTGAACGATACGCTCAGCCCCGTTCTGGGCGACGCCGGCCTCACCGATCTCGCCAGCATCGGCGACCCCTTCACCTGCGCCTGTGAAGCCATCACGATGAAGGGCTTGTCGGAATTGGGCGGCGTCATCGGCGACTGCGTCCACGACGAAGCCTGTCAACTCAGCCACAACCAGCTCGCCTGTTGCCCGCAATCGCCGGCGCCGCTGGTTCATATCGACTGCTCGAAACGGCCCTGCGCCAGCGATTCCGATAGCAATTGCAGCCCGAACAACTACCTTCAATTCACCGGATCGGACGGGGTCTACGACACGTGCGGAAACTACTATAGTTTCGACCCCTTTTGCGTCGGCTCGACCTGCTATTCGCAAGACCCCAACCAGCCCGACAACGGCTCCAACACCTATGTTTGTTCCTGTCCGGTGGCGATGCAGGTTGTCGAGCGCCAACCCAGCAACGGTCAGAACGGCTATATCCAATGCCTGTGTCCACCCGGTTCGACGCAGAAGGGTGATCAATGCCTGTGCCCGGATGGCACGGCGCTCGCCTGGAACGGCGCTAATGTGCCGCCAAGCTGCCCCTTCAAGCCGCCGCCGCCCCTCTGCGCTCCCAAATGCGGGGGCGGTCAGGTCGCCAATATCACCGACAAGGCGACGTGCGCCTATACCTGCCAATGTCCTGACGGCCAGGTCTCGTCGGGCGGTAAATGCATAACGCCCTGCGCCGGCGGTGAAGCGATGCTGGCGGGCGGCGCCTGCTGCGCCGCTTCGCAAACGACGTCCTGCGGCGCTTGCTGTCCCTCCGGCATGAAGCCGGACGGGACCGGCGCGACCTGCGTTTCGCGCGCTCTGGGGGCGACGCCGGTCCTCACGCCTGCGACGCCGATGCAAGGAAAGCCCTGACATGACCGGGACTTTCCTTCGTTCGGCCGTCCGGTCGCTCGCCGTCGTCGCGACGCTCTGGCTTGGCTCGCCCGCGCAGTCGCAGGAGACGCCCAGGGGCCTGTTGGCGCCCGGGGACGCCGCCGTGACCGGTTTTGCCGGTGCTGTGCGCCCCATCGAGGTCGATGCGGGGACCGGCGATTCCCTCGGTAAGACCCGTATCAATCTTTCCGGCCCGACGCTGAGGATCGTCGACCTGCACGCCATCGGCGGCCGGCCGTCGGGACAATTCGTCAACACCGCCAAGCCCTACACCTTCACGGCGGCGCAGATCGGCCAGGTGTTCGGCGTCGCGCTCGACAATGCCACGCCACCCAACATTTACGCCGCCGCGTCCTCCGCCTATGGCCTGCCGATTGTCGTGAAAACACCCGACAACAAGATTGAACATGTCGTCAAAGGCCAGCCGGGGGCCTATTTCATGCCGGGCCTGTTCGGCTTCAAGCCGCAAGGCGGCGGTCCCGGCTCGATCTGGCGGATCGACGGCGTCACCGGCGCCGTCACTTTGTTCGCCAATGCGCAGACCAATGGCGCGCCCAACCCCGGCCCCGCGCTTGGCGGCCTCGTCTACGACGTGACCAGCGACACGATGCTCGCCGCCGACCGCTGGAGCGGCCAGATCCACCGCTACCGCATGGACGGAAGCGAAGTCGCGATCTACGATCACGGCGTCGAAGGGCGCCGGGCTGCAGGGCTGACGCCGATTGCGCCTGCGCCCACGCCCTTCGACGTCGCCAGCCCAAATTTCGACAGCGCCGATCCCGCGACATGGGGCTATGCGGCGCCGGAGCGGCGCGTCTTCGGCCTGGGCGTGCGCGGCGGGCGGCTCTATTACGCAGTAGCGGGCGGGCTGGAGATCTGGTCGGTGTCGATCCGCCCCGACGGCGGCTTCGGCAAAGACGCGCGGCGCGATATCGTGGTTCCGCCGGGGACGGGCGCGACCGAGATTTCCAGAATCACCTTCGACGATCAGGGCCGCATGTATCTGGCCGAGCGCGCGGCTCCGACGGGAGCCCCCGATTTCGAGGCGCTGGCGGGCGAAGGCGTCGGACGCGTCTTGCGCTACACGATTGTCGATAATGCGCCGGATGGAGCGCCGATCTGGCAGGCCGCGCCCAACGCGTACGCCACCGGATTTCCGCGCGCCTTGCAAAACGCCAACGGCGGCGTGGCGCTCGGCTACGACTATGACGAACACGGCCATTTTGAGGGCGGCGCCTGTTCGGGGTTTGTCTGGTCGACGGGCGAGGATTTGCGCGATGCGCCCGATCCTAAACTCGCCCAGCAGCTCGCGCGCACAGGCCCGCTCGACGTCAGCGGCTTGCAGGGCCAGTGGGTCTGGCAGACGCGCCCGCGCAATGTCCCGCCGCTGCGTGCGGTGTTCACCGACTACGACGATCACTTCCAAGACAGCGCCGCGCGCGCCCATATGGGCGATCTGGCGATCTGGCGCGTCTGCGGCCCGGCGTTTCCCGGCGGCTGGATGTTCCCCGACGGCTTCGAGATTGACGACTTTTTTGGCGGTTTCGACGGGTTTTGGACAGAGTTCGATGAAGAGGGCAGCGGAAATGGGATCGATGGCGGCGGCGGCCCTCCGTCCTGTCCGCCCGACCAGAAGAAGCCCGGCTTCCATTGCTGTCCCAAGGGAACCTCGCCGGGCGCGAACGGACAATGCAAGTCGTGGTGCCCGGACGGGTCGAAAGATCCGGCTGAGTTATTCGCCTGCGCGCTGGGCTTCGATCCCGCCACGCAGGGCAAGTCCTGCCTCGGCGGCGCTGCGCCGCTCCCTGGCAAGGTGGGTTGGTTCGTCTGCGCGGCGCATTCGCCGATCCTCGGCGCGGCGGTCTGTCCGGCGGGTTACGCCAAAACCAAGGTGTTTGCGGGCGTCGAGCCGCTGTGCATGCCGACCAAGGCGCAGCAGGCGTGTCCGCCGGGCCAGAACATCGGGCTCAACGGCAAATGCGAGAAGATTTGCAAGGGCGGCACGCCTTGGCCCATCCAGCAATGCTGCCCGGCAGGCTCGCAACTGAGCGTCTCCGGCAAGTGCTGCGCGCCAGGCTCAAATCCCGACCCCAAGACGGGCCTCTGTCTGAAGCCGGGAACGCCATCGACTCCGGGGCCGACGACAACGACGACGCCGATCCCCACCCCGACGACGACGCCGATCCCGACCCAGACGGGCGGCGGGCCCGGAACCCCTGGCGGCGGGACCGGCGCTCCCGGCGGGGGGAGCGGCAATAGCGGCGGCGGGACCAGCATTCCCGGCGTCCACACCTGCGATGCGGCCCATGTCTATGTCGATGGCTCCGGGATGTCGCAATGCTGTAGCCAGGCGGTAGGGCCGCAGGGCCAGTGTTGCTCGCAAGGTTACGGCCCCGCCAGCGACGGCAAATGCTGCGTCCAGAGCCATCTCACCACCTCAGGCGCCTGCTGCCCGCCCGGCAAGGTCGCAAGCGGCGGCCAATGCATCGACATGACCCATCCGCCGGGCTCGACGGGCGGTCAATGTTGTGTGCAGGGGTCCATCCCCCTGAACGGCGGCGTCTGCTGCCCCGCCGGTCGCGCCACGTCGGTCGGCACGTGCTGTCCCGCTGGTCAGGCCGCCGACGCCCGAGGAACATGCGTTCCCACGTCGCCGCCGACCCCCTCGCCGCCGACCCCCAGCCCGACGGCGACAACCTCTATGCCGACGGTCCATACCTGTAGCGCGGATGAGAGCCAGATCGGCGCCGCCTGCTGCCCGACGAAGTCGATCTACGCCAGGGGAGACGGCGCGCTCGCCTGTTGTCCGCAGGCGGTGGACGCCAACGGGCGGTGCATCGTCCTTTATGATCGACCGACCTGCGCGGCCGGCTTCACGCTGATGCCGGACAAGACCTGTTGCCCGAATGCGAAAGTCAGCGGCGGCGGAAGCGCCTGCCTTGGCGGCACATCGACGCCCATGCCCGTGATTGACCCCCCGTCGAAATGCCCTGACGGCGCCACGCCGGATGCGCGCGGCGCCTGTCCCGGCGGGGTGCGGGTTTGCCCGGACGGGCGGCGACCGGACGAGCGGGGCGTCTGCCCCGTCGATTTGCGCCCCTGTCCCGACGGCCGATTGCGCGACGCGCGCGGAAATTGCCCCGTCGAGCCGCAACCTTGCCCGGACGGCAGATCCCGCGACGCGAATGGGAATTGCTCGGCGTCCCCGCTGCCCTGCCCTGACGGCAGATTGCGCGACGCGCGGGGCAATTGCCCTGCGGCGCCGCCGCCACCCTGCCCTGACGGCAAGCTGCGCCAGGCGGATGGGACTTGTCCTGTCGCGCCGCCGGCCTGCCTCGACGGCAAGCCGCGCGACGCTCGCGGCGCTTGCCCGACGGCCCCGCAGCCCTGCCTTGATGGCAAGCCGCGCGACGCCAGCGGAAACTGTCCTGTCGCGCCCCCGCCCTGCCCTAACGGCCGGCCGCGCGACGCTCGCGGGAATTGCTCGGCCGCGCCTGAGTCCTGCCCCAACGGCAAGTCTCGCAGCCCAAGCGGCGAATGTCCTGTCGTCCCGCCGCCTTGTCCTGACGACCGAGCCCGTGACGCTCGCGGCAATTGCCAGGCGCCTCCGCCGACGCCGCGCTGCGGGCCCGGAGAAACATTGAACGACGCGGGTCGCTGCGAATCCTTGCGCCCGGTCCGCCCACTGGAGACCCTTCGCCCCCGGATCGAACCGCCCTCGCCAGAGATCAGACCGCGATTGCAGGTCCCGCTTCGCGAAGCGCCCGCGCCCGAGCCCCAGATCCGCCGTCCCGAGCTGCCGGTTTTCCGCCCGGAGACGCCGCTTGTTCGACCGCCCCAACTGGAAATGCCCAATGAACGGCGGCGTCCCTAGCCGAGACGCCACGCTCACCCCGAGCAAGGAGCCCCCATGTTGAAGTCTTCGATTCTCCCATCACGCGGCGGCGCGGCGGGGCTGGCGCTGGCTCTGGTCGTGGGCCTCAGCGGCCCCGCGCGGGCCGAGGCGCCTTTCGAGATTCAAGACAGGCTGGATCAGGCGATTCACGATCACCTGAAAGCCCATCCCGAGGAGGTCGAGGCGATCGTCCAGGATTATCTAACGTCGCATCCTGAGGCGTTGCGCGCGGCGCTGGGAGCAATGTTCAGAAAATCGCGCGAAACCAAGACGGCGCCAGCGCCCGCTCCGGTTGCGGTCGCGCGCGACAATGCGGCGGCGCTCTATGCCTCGCCGCATCAGGTGACACTGGGGGCTCGGGACGGCGAAGTCACTCTGGTTGAATTCTTCGACTATAATTGCGGCTTCTGCCGTCGCGCCCTTTCCGACACGCAGGCGCTGTTGAAGGCGCAGCCCAAACTCCGCATCGTCCTGAAGGAGCTGCCAGTGCTGGGGCCGGGTTCCGTCGAGGCCGCGCGAGTCGCGGTCGCCGTGAGGATGCAGGACCCCGACGGCGCCCGCTATTTCGCGTTCCATGAGAAGATGCTGGGCGGCCACGTCCAGAACGACATGAACGCCGCGCTCGGCGTCGCCGGAGACCTCGGCTTCGACGTCGAACAATTGCGTAAAGACATGGATAGCGACGAGGCGCGCGCGACGCTTGCTGAAGATGCGAAGCTTGCCCGCGATCTGGGGGTCACCGGCACGCCCAGTTACGTGATCGCGGATCAGGTCGTCGTGGGCGCAGTGGGAATCGCCGCGCTCAAGGACAAGATTGAGGCCGCCTCGAAATAAGCCGTCATCGGCCCCCAATCGCCG
>Ga0209698_10002498_pt1 | contig 20840 bp, 9 predicted proteins | sample LitLauG_LLR_2012_FD_187203 | JGI IMG/M metagenome (GOLD analysis project Ga0209698, IMG submission 187203) | Freshwater sediment microbial communities from Pennsylvania, USA - Little Laurel Run_MetaG_LLR_2012 (SPAdes) (version 2) | ecosystem: Environmental > Aquatic > Freshwater > Creek >...
ACGTTGTTGATTCCGCCACCGAGTTGGAAATAGACGCCGATGCTCGCATTTCCCGAGATCAGATTTCCCGCGCCGGTGCCAGGAGTGGCCGTTAGGCCGCCGATGGTGTTGCCCGACGCGCTGGTGTCGATCTGGACGCCATACGCATTAGGCAGAGCGGCGGTGCCGGTGTAATCGGAACCGATGAAGTTGCCTTCGACCGTGTTGCCAGTCGTGCCGGAACCCGAGATCTCTACACCGTTGGTGGTGTTCCCCGAAATCACGTTGCGGGCTGCGGCGTTCGTCCCGCCGATCGTGTTGCCGGCCGATGCGAAGGCGATGTCGACGCCGGTGTGCAGGTTGCCGAGCGCGGACGTACCGGCGGCGTTCGTGCCGATCAAGTTGCCCGCGACGGTGTTCGCGTTCGAGGAATTCTGAATGACGACGCCATCGAGACCGTTTGCGGAGATTACGTTGCCCGCGCCGGCCACGCTGCCGCCGATGGTGTTGCCTGACGACCGATAGATCGAAATCCCGTCCCTCGTGTTGCCGATCGCGGCGTTGCCAGCGGCGTTTAGGCCGATGTAATCTCCTTCAACGACATTCGCGGTTGCGCTGTCGACGACAACTCCGACATCGTTTCCCGAGATGACGTTGAGCGCGCCCGCCGTCAGGCCGCCGATCGTGTTGCCTGTCGCGTACGTGATTTCCACACCGTAGAGGACGTTCGCCAAGGCCGCAGTGCCGGTCTTGTCGGTCCCGATGAGGTTGCCCTCGATGAGTGCGCCCGTGGTGCCGCTACCGCAGACGAGGACGCCGTCCTGGGCGTTGCCGCTGATCACGTTCCCGGCGCCGGTGCCGGGCGTGGCGGTCAGGCCGCCGATGACGTTGTTTGTCGCGCCGTTGTCGACCTGCACGCCCCACTGGTTGCCGACCGCAGCCCCGTGGCCGCCGGCCGCCTGCATCTGCTGGATTTCGGCGGGCGTGAGCACGCGGTTGAACACGGCCGGCTCGTCGATCAGCCCTGCGAACCTCTGGTATGCCAGCACGCCCGAGCCACCGATGGCGAGAGTCTGCGTGCCGTTGGTGATCGCGGCCAGCGCGGTCTTCTGGTCGACCAGCGCGCCGTCAACGTACAGCTTCACACCATTAGCCGCGGTGGTGCCCGTCCAGGTTGCTGTGATGTGGTGCCAGGCATCGTCGCTCACCGAGCCCGAAGCACTCGACGCAATAAAGTTCGGCGACCCGTTCACGCCGTGACTGCCGTACACCTGCACGAGCCCGTTGGACAGGAAGAGCCCCATCCCCGAGTTGACCGAGCTGCCGCCGCCGTCGTCCATGATCACCGGGTTACCGTTCGCCGTCGTCTTGATCCAGACGTCATACGAGACGCCCGACGAGTAGTTTACGGTAAGAGGGGTCGAGACATAAGCGTTGACACCGTCGAGGCTGAACGCCTGACCTTCCTTGCCAGCGGAAAACGTTGCTCCGCCCTGAAGTGTGCCGTTGTTTGTTCCGGCGGAGTCCTTCGCATTCCCCTCGGCACGATACCAGGCCACGGTATTCGAGGTCGCCACCGGGGCCAAGGCGGTGAAGTCGCTCCCGATGTAGTTGCCTTCCACAAAGTTGCCGGTCGTGCCTGTGCCGGTGATCTCAACGCCATTGTTCGTGTTCCCCGAGATCACGTTTCGAGCCGCGGCAACTGTGCCGCCCAACGTGTTGCCGGTCGCGCCGGCGTTGATCAACACGCCGGCGTTCGTGTTTGGCCGCGCTGTCACTCCGTCGGCGGCCACGCCGATGTAGTTGCCCGCGACCGTGTTATTACTCGCGCCGCTTCCGTTGATCTCGACGCCGTAGGTCTCGCCGTCGATCAGGTTTCTCTCGGCCGTGTCGCTGACACCGTCGGCGTTGGTTCCGATTCGCGTGTTCTGGACTCCGGCATTGAGTTCGATACCAGCAGACGCCCCGCCCAACGCGATCGTGCCGGTGCGATCGGTACCGATCGCGTTGCCGGCGATGACGTTATTGTTAGTGCCGGCGGTGTCGAGGTTCACTCCGGCACCGGCTCCGCCGGCGATAACGTTACCTTCGGTGGCGTCGTTGATTCCGTCGCCGTTGGTGCCGATCACGTTGTCATGCGATGCACTTGTCAGGTAAACACCGGTGACATGATTCGCTTTCCCGACGGTGCCTGTCGAATCGGTACCGATGAGGTTTCCCTGGATGAGGTTGAATGCGGCGCCCTCCAGAACGATCCCTTCTTGGTTGTTCGCCGAGATAACGTTGGACGAGCCGGCGATTCCGCCACCGATGACATTGCTGTTCGAGCTCAACACGCCGATTCCGCTCGTGTTGGGCGCGGGGTTCCCGGAGGCATCGAGGCCGATCACGTTGCCGATCACCGTGGCAGCCGCATTTCCCTGGAGGAGGACCCCAAAACTGTTGAAGGACGTCGACTGGTTCGCAATGACATTCCCGAGCCCAGTACCCGGAGTCGACGTGAGGCCGCCGATCGTGTTGCCTGACCCTGCGTTGTAGAGATGAATCCCGTTACCGCCGTTACCAACGGCCGTGGTGCCGTCGGCACCCACTCCGATGTAGTTGCCCGTCACCGAGTTGCCGGTCGTGCCTGCGCCGCCAATCGCGACGCCGTCGCTTGAGTTTCCGCTGATAATGTTGCGAGACGCAGCCGTCGCTCCGCCGATTGTGTTGTTGGTGGCGCTGTTGATCAGGACGCCGTTGACTCCGTTAGGGACGGCGACACTTCCGTTCGGATTTGTACCGATGAAGTTCCCCTCGACACTCGTGCCTTCGGTGCCGCTACCACCGAGGTCAGTACCGACGCCGCCGTTGGCGTAGATCCGCGCGATCTCATCGGCGGGAAGCGGGCTGATGGTAAATGAGAGGTCGTCGATCAGGCCGTCGAAGAGGTTGGGACCGTTCGCGAGGCCGCCGATATCGAGGTCGCCGGAGGCCGTGAGGTCGAGCGGGACGGTCATCGCGGCCGAGCCGACGGCCGCACCGTTGACGTAGAATGTGACCGTCGAATCGTCGGTGGTGACCGCAACTTGCTGGAACGTACCGAGCCGAGTGCCAAGAGCCGCACTCGTGGAGGTCAACGTGTGGAACGCGCCTTGAGAATACCACTCGAAGACGAGCTGACCGACGGAGTTGACATAGAGGCCGTAGGTTTCCGACGTGGCCGAATAGGACTGCGACTCGATCACGTAAGGGGCCGCGCCAGGCAGACTGTTCAGGTTGATCCAGGCTGAGAGAGTGAGGCCGGTCTGCTCCAGGACGGCCGCGCCGCCGGGAACGACGACGCGCTCACCGGGGGTGTTGTGGAACTGGAAGGCCTGACCGGTGACTCCGGGGCCATAGGAAACACCGCCGACAATCGTGCCGGTGCCAAGGAGATATCCGCTTAGTGTGATGTTGGTGTTATTCGCGTTGCCATCGGCCTTGAGATAAAGAGGAGTAAAGTTGGGGTCGCCAGCGCCGTCGATGATGACGCCGTTGCCAGCATTGCCGCTGATTACGTTCGCCGCGCCCGGAGCGATTCCGCCGATCTTGGTGTTCAAGGCACCTCCAGCGACGTCGATCCCACTACCCTCGTTCGGCAGCGCGCCGCTGCCGTCGGCCTTGAGGCCGATATAGTTGCCTTCAACCGTATTGTCCTGGTTCACGCCGTCGTTGGATGGGTGGTTTTGACCTATGAAGAGATAGCCGCCGCTGATCAGGATTCCAGCCCCATAGGTACCGCTGATGACATTGCGGGCGGCGGCCGTCGTGCCGCCGATGGTGATGTCTGAGGCACCATTGCCGAGGATCACCGCGCCTTGGCCGACGCCCCTGCCAGCGCTCGGAATCCAGAAGGTGTCGTTGGGAATCGCGAGCATGCCGGTGGCGTCTGTACCTATGAGGTTCCCCTCGATCGTCCCGCCCGTGGTGGTGGCGATGGTGATGGCGCTGAGCACGCTACCGGAGATCAAATTGCCCGCGCCGGGGGCGGTGCCGCCGATCAGGAAGCCGTTGGCACCAGCGAGGTAGATGCCGCCGCCGTTGGGAATCGCGGCGGTTCCCGCGGCGTTTGTGCCGATCTTGTTTCCCTGGATGATGACTGACCCATACGCCTTGAAGACAGCGACTGCGTACGAGTTGTAGTAGGGAGCGGGAAAGCTATCCACAATGAGGTTGCCGGCGCCCGGCAAGCCGATGGTGATGCTGCCGAAGTCTTGGAAACTGATATCTTGGTATCCGATGCCATTACTTTGGCCGATGTGCTCCAGTCCGATCGTTCCGGTGATGTCGGAGCCGACGTAATTGTTGAGAATCTGGTCGCCGGTGCCTCCAGCTCCGCTGATGACGTTGAATGCACCGGTAATGACGTTGCGGTCGTTCGGGCTCATGCCGCCGATGGTGTTGTTCGTGCCCGACACGCCGAGAGCGTACCGAGTGGCGGGTAAGAGCGGAGCCGTTCCGGTCGCGTTGAGGCCAATCAAGTTGCCTGCGACGATGTCGGAAGTGCCGGTGATGCTCACGTTTACGTAAGGGGTGGCCGTGATGAGATTGCCGGGTGCGGTCCCGGGCGCGGGGTTGCCGTGGCCGTCGTCGGTCGCGCCGCCTAAGACGTTGGAACTACCTTGGCAAGTCAGTCCGCTGTTGGTATTGCCGATGGCGTTCATGCCCGTCAAGTCGGTCCCGATATAGTCGCCTTGCACGTAATTGCCGGTAACCCCACTGAGGAGTACGACACCGTTCAAGTTGCCGGAGATGACGTTGCGGGCGCTGCTCGTCATTCCGCCGATGGTATTGCTCGAAGCCGATGTTTCGATCACGACACCGTCGCCGACATTGCCCAAGGCACCGGTTCCACCGGCATTCAGACCGATGAGGTTCCCTGCGACGAAGTTGCCGGTCGTGCCTGAGCCGGTAATCTCCACGCCGTTAGTCGTGTTGCCGGAGATGACGTTACCGGTCCCGGCTGCGGTGCCGCCGATGGTATTGCCCGTCGCGCTCGTATCGATCTTCACACCGTCCTTGACGTTGGGCAAGGCCACGGCACCGGTGATATCCGTGCCGATGTAGTTGCCTTCCACAAAGTTGCCGGTCGTGCCTGTGCCGGTGATCTCAACGCCATTGTTCGTGTTCCCCGAGATCACGTTTCGCGACGCGGCGGACGTGCCTCCCACCGTGTTGCCCGTCGCGCCGGTGTTGATGTAAACACCGTAACCGTTCCCGGCCGCCGTCGTACCGTTCGCGGCAACTCCGATGTAATTCGCCGTGAGTGTGTTGCCGCCGCTAAGAAGGTAAATGCCGTCGCCACTGAAGTTATCGATCGCCAGCCCCGAAATGGTGCTTCCGCCGGAACCGGACCCGAGCGACAGGCCGTTCGCGGAGGCACCGGCCGCGGTCCCGTTGACGACGATCAACGGCGCTCCCGCGTAGCCCGGTTCCGACGTCCCGTCGATCGTCACAGGGTGGGTAATCAACGGCAGCGACGAGAGCGGCTGGATCGTCTGAACTCCGGTGCCGATGCTGAAGTCGATCGTGTTCGTCCCCGGACCCGTTGCGTCGGAGTCGAGAATTGCCTGCCGCAACGAGCCCGCGCCTGAATCATTCGTGTTCGAAACGACGAACGTCGCCGGCAGGAAGCGGCGTTCGAGGGGATGAAGGTTCGGGTCGAATTGCCGGCTCTTCTTGGCCAGAAGCCTGCGTCTTGCCGCCTTCGCTTCCGCCCGTCGCTTGGAAGAAGAATCGTTGCGGTCTTGAGAAGGCGTCATCGCACACCTCGGGGGGTAAATCAGAGCGAAATTGTGCGTGGATGAGAATCGTCACGGCGGTCAAGCGCGACGCGTGCATTTCCTCTGGCAGGCGTCGCCAGGATGCCATCTCAGGGTTTGCAGTGACTAAAGGGGACGCGATGCAGACGCCAATTCGACTGGGATCACGTCCCAACCGAAAGGGGTGGTCGGACCTTCGAAAAATCCCTCAAACGGAGCAACGATCATCGATTGAAAGTTATTCGTTTTTAAAGGCTAGTCATCACTCTTATTGATTTTCAAGCAGATTCCTGTCTTTCCCTTTCGGCCGCTAGAAAAAGAACAGGATTCGGTCAAATCAAGCGTCACTTGGAACCTTCGAATCAGCGCGTTAGTTCGACAATTTCGTGAATCTCGTCACACACGCATGTTCTCAGGCGAACAAGTCGTGGTCTTTACGAACAACAGCCAACAGGATTCGCTGATAGAGTTACCCATTTCCTTGACTGCGCGCCGGCCCTTGTTAAGGACAACATGCGAACTGTTTTTTCGACTCGTTTCACCACATCCTCACAGCATGTGGCCAGATCAATGAAAATCGCATTGCCGGTTCGCATTCTATGGCGAGTTTTACGAAATCGAGACTTTTCCTTGATTTAATCGCTGATCTCCAGGGCGTTTCAGCGCCCCTATTCTAATAATGACCTTTTGTCGGCGGAGCGTCCCAAGAAGCCGACAACTTTTCGATTCCACCGTCGGTATACTTGACGGGATCGGATAGGACTCATAAGGACGATTCCCCGGCATGGGCCACGCGATGGAAATACTCACCTTCGTGACGACATGCAAGGGAAGGCTTGACGCGCTCAAGTTGACCCTCGGGCGGATGGCCGGGCAGGCGGGTTGTGGGTGCGTCGTCGTGGACTACTCGTGCCCCGAACGGGTCGGTGACTGGGTCGAGGCGAATCATCCGGCCGTGCGCGTGGTTCGCGTGGAGGGTCGGGAGGAATTCAACCTGGCCGCGGCAAGGAACGCGGGCGGACGCGCGACGGACGCTCCCTGGCTCTGCTTCGTCGATGCCGATATCCTGCTTGATGAGAGCTTCGCGGCGAGAGTGGTTCCCGCGCTGGTACCCGGCTTCTATTACCGCGCGCCTTTGACTGACGGCGGAGTGGGAGGAACGTGCCTCTGCGCGCGACATGACTTCGAGCGCATCGGCGGCTACGACGAGGCCTATCGAGCCTGGGGAGAGGAAGACAATGATCTGTACGACGCACTCGGCTTCATCGGCATTCCGCCCAGAATGCTGCCCGCCGGTCTGCTTTCGCACTTGCCTCATGACGACGACAAGCGGACGCAGTTCTACCCGGTCGCCGACCGTGTTCTCGGTCACGCCATCAACCGTGTGTACCGAATTCTCAAGTGGGACACCGCAAGGATTCGCTGGGAGCTGCTGACAGCCGAGATGCGACGCGCCTTGTACCACAAAGTGGCCGAGGTCGTGACCGAATCCGTCCGCTCGAGCAGACCCGGTGATCTGGCGGTCCATTTGCCGCCAGGGATCGTGCCGGGCGACCGTTCCCTGTCGCGCACCCTCACGTATCGGCTGACCGGCGGCGGAGCTGGCTGAGAAAGGCCGTGCCGTGGTGTTCGATCTCCAGAAAACTCGCGGTTTCCGGAGCGGGTTTGTAAACGCGAAACGTCCGCATGATGCCAAGTGTCGCGGCGCTCTCAAGCGGGCCGATAAAAGTGGTGTCCCGGTCGAGAAAGTAAGGACGCGACACCCAGTCGGCCATCTGCCGTGCGTTGAGGAAGAACGCTCCGGCGTGCGGGTTCCGCGCGCGGCGGAATCTGACCGTCGCGCCGAAGACCGGCGCAGAGACTTCCGGCGATTCGTCGAGATTCTGAAAGGCCGACGTTGCGCGAGGATCGAGGTCGCCGTCGATGTAGGCCTTGTGGACCAGGCCGAGCGGCCCGACCTCGTAGCGGTTGGGCTGAAGCAATACGCCGTCGCCAAGCTGAGCGTTGAACCAGGCGAGTTTGCGGAAGAACCAGGGGTCGCGCGCGATCAAGTCGTCTTCAAGATAGGCGTAGTAGTCGTAATCGCCGATCCGATCGCGAAGCACGCCGTGGCACTCGAAACCAAGAAGCCTCGGGTCGGCACTGGTTTGCTGATGAGTGTAAGACTCGCTAGGAAGTGGTAAACTGCCGAGCAGGTGATGGTCTGCCGTGGTGCAGATCACGACATGTACAACCCCTGAAGTGAGCGCGTTGGCAGGGGGAGCGTTTCGGGTCGCGATCTCGATCACATGCTGAGCATGGCCGTAGAGTTGGTGGAGCGCCGCGATGCACGATGACAGCGCGACGACCCGCTTACCAGGATCGCCGGCGAGCGATCCATGGCGCGCGCCCGGGTTCGCGGCCCGTGCTCGATCGAAATAATGAGGGATGGCGACAAGGAGACGCATTCGCGCGATCCTATCACGAATTCGCGGTGAGTGTCGCAAAAATCGGTCAAGGCAGGCGGGTCGGACTTATGCATGTGCTCTTTGTTCATCAGAACTTCCCCGCACAATTCGGGCACGTCGCCCGACACCTCGTACGCTCCTTGGGCTGGGAATGCACGTTCGTCTCGAAGACCCCGGCGGGCGAGTCGGGCGGGGTCCGCAAGATCGCGTACGACACCTCGGGCGGGGCCAGGGAGACGACCCATTATTGCAGCCGATCGTTCGAAAATGCAGTCTGGCATGCGCACGGCGTCTACGAGGCCTGTAAGCGACATCGCGAACTCAGACCCGACCTCATCGTCGGCCACAGCGGGTTCGGGTCAACCGCATACCTGCCCGAGCTTTATCCTGGTGTGCCGATCGTCAATTACTTCGAATATTATTACCACCCGCACGGGTCGGACATGGATTTCCGACCCGAATTCCCTCCGACAGAACTCGACTTCCTTCGCGCCAGGACCCGGAACGCGACACTTCTTCTCGACCTGGAAACGTGCAGTCGCGGTTACAGCCCCACTCGCTATCAGCGCGACCTCTTTCCCGACGCCTATCGTCCCAAGATCGACGTGATCTTCGACGGTGTCGAGACCGACTTGTTTCGTCGCCGTGAAGGAGTTCCCCGGCGCATCGGCGACGTTGAGATTCCACCCGGAACGCGGGTGGCGACCTACGTCAGCCGGGGGTTTGAATCGATGCGAGGCTTCGACATCTTCATGAAAGTTGCCAAACGCGTGTACAAGCGATTCCCTGACGTCCTCTTCGTGGTCGTCGGCAGCGACCGTATTTGCTACGGCGGCGACGAGCGACATATTAGCCATAAGACATTTCGCGAACACGTGATGGCGCAGGATAATTACGACATGTCCCGATTCCTCTTCACCGGGCTGATCCCCGTTGAATCGTTGGTCGATCTGTTCTCGATCAGCGACCTGCATTTCTACTTTACCGTGCCGTTCGTGTTGAGCTGGTCGCTCATGGACGCCCTGGCCTGCGGCTGCGTGGTTCTGGGGTCCGATACTCCTCCAGTGCGTGAGATGATCGAAGACGGCGGGAATGGGCTTCTCTGTGGATTCTCCGACGTGCAAGGGTTCGCGGACCGCGCGGTGGAGGTGCTGGAGAACCCCGGGCGATTTCGCCACCTCGGCGAAGAGGCCGCGCGCCGGATCAACGCCGACTATGCAATCGACGTGACACTGCCGCGACTTGTAAAACTCTTCCAGCAGATGCGATGAATCCAGGATTCGCACATCGTTGACTAAAATATTGATGTAAATCGTTGCATATTCAATAGACCTGATGGTCATGTCCGGCATTGGTTGAAGTCGGATGATATCAACGGGTCATTCGGCGTGGGACGCCACCAAAAAGCGCAAGTCGCAAGACTCCCGATTTCCACAAAGGTCGCCCCGTCATTTTTCCCAATCGCGCTAATCGCTATTAAAGTAACAATCCGCAATCGCCGATCATTGTATCATCCTTCGGTGTATTGGCCAATTCGACCATGCGCTGAGGACGCTCTAAAGAAGAGCCGTACACGAGGCAGGAGTTTACCGCCCATTGCTTGTCAGGCGAGATGGCCGACGAGCACAAACTCCTCAAGGATGAGGCAGAAGAACCCCATGGCGATCCTCTCGAACGCAAAGCCTATGAAGCATGTGATTGCGAAAGTGATCGCTTGCGGCGTCATGTTGGTGGTCCTGCCTTCCTGCGGAATCCCCCATCTCCGTAAGGCGGAGCCGCCGGGGTCAGACTTGCCGGCAAGCTTCAATGGAGCGACCGGCCCGGAAAACTCCGCTCAGCTCGGGATCGAAGAATTTTATAACGACCCGAGGCTCAGTGACTTGATCCGCCAGGCACTGGTCGCCAATCGGGAGCTGAAGGTCTTGAATGAGGACGTCCAGATCGCCGGCAACGAGATTCTGGCGAGGTCAGGGGCGTTCCTTCCCTTCATCACTCTTGGGGCCGGAGCGGGGCTGGACAGAGCCAGCCGCTTCACGCTGGAGGGGGCCGGCATCCTCAGCGACCCGTATCTCCCCGGAAAATTCTTCTCCCTCGCGCACGGAAATTTCGGGACCGGGATCAACCTCAACTGGCAACTCGACATTTATCGACAGCTGCGTAATGCCAGGGATGCCGCGGGCCAACGCTACAACGTCGCCATCGAGAGGCGGAACTACTTCGTGACCCGATTGGTCGCCGATGTCGCCGAGAATTATTACAGGCTGATGGCGCTTGACAAACGGCTTGAAAATTTGAATCTCACGATTGACCTTCAGGAGCGAAGTCTCGAGATCGCCAAAGCCAATAAAGAAGCCGCTCGCGGCACCGAGCTGGGCGTCCTGCGTTTCCAGGCCGAGGTTCGTAAGAACCAGAGCGAAAAGCTGATCGTGAATCAGGATATCGTCGTGACCGAGAACCGAATCAACTTCCTCCTCAATCGCTTCCCACAGACTGTCGAACGCGATTCCGCGGGATTCTTCGATCTGAACCTGAACAGGTTGAGTGTGGGAGTGCCCTCGCAGTTGCTCCAGAACCGACCCGACATCCGCCAAGCAGAGCGTGAGCTGGTGGCTACCGGGCTCGACGTGAAGGTCGCCCGGGTTAACTTCTTTCCTCAACTCGTGCTCAGCGGAGGCGCGGGGCTCCAGACCTTTGTCATCAATCACCTATTCGAACCGCAAGCGGTGATCGGAGATATCGCGAGCGGACTGGTCGGGCCGTTGGTCAACAAGAGGGCGATCAGGGCCCAGTACCTCACCGCGAACGCCAGGCAATTGCAGGCCATCTACAACTACCAGCGCGTCATCCTCAACGCCTTTACCGAGGTAACCAACCGCCTGTCCATGGTGGATAAGTACACCAAGAGTATCGAAATCAAGAAACAGCAGTTGGAATCGCTCGAAGCCTCAGTCGAAGTCGCCGGCAACCTGTTTCAGAATGCCCGCACCGAATACATCGACGTGCTCTTCGCCCAGCGCGACCTCAGGGACGCCAGAACGGTCTTGATCGACACCAAAGCAGAGCAACTGTCGGCCATCGTAAACACCTATCAAGCCCTCGGCGGCGGTTTGTTGTCAATTCCGGGCCTGTTCGGCTTCCCCGATCAGACTCCCTACATTCACACGGTCCAAAGCGGCGAAACCTTCCGGACGATCTCCCAGCGCTACTACGAGTCGGAGCGGTATTACAAGGCCCTCTGGGCGGCAAACAAGAAGACCGTCCCCGACCCCGACCGCCTGAACGTCGGCGACAAGATCATGATCCTTCGGGCCGACCAGCTCGACCAAACCCTGATCGATGTGGGGCCCGCGCCCGCCGCGACCGCGCCCGGTGACAAACCGGCGACTCCCGCGCCCCCACCACCACCGGCAAGCACGCCTGGACCGTTCGACCCGAAAGAGACCAAAGACCCCGCCGTCAAAGCCACTGGCGGCACAAACCCAAATCCATCCTCGACGAAACCGGCAACTTCGGGGAAGTGACCGGCCGATTCGCTCACCGTGGATTCGAGGACGCTCGTCTCGACGTCTCAGTTCCCCGAGTCCCGCGAATCGGGCTGGTCAAGCCGCAGGATGAGGTTGAGTAGCGCTCCCACTTCACGGTGCGACTCGATCGAGTGCCTCAGCGGACGGTCAGGGTGCACTTCATAGCGATTGCGCCGACCCTCTCGAGAATGCGAGAGATAACCGCCCTCCTCAAGGTCAACCACGATCCGCTGGACGGCACGCTCGGTGATCCCCACTCGATTCGCCACCTCTCTGAGGCGCACCTCCGGCTCCTTCGCAATGCAGAGCAGCACGTGCGCGTGGTTACTCAGGAATGTCCAACCGGGATCATTTGCCATGTTTCTCACTGCAATGAGCCGTCTCTTGACTTCCGTCCGTAGAAAGACTATAAATTTACGTCGTTGTTGTCGTGTTTTGATTGTCCGGAATCTGGAGTCCCCTCGCACGTCCCAAATGAGTATATAGTGTGGGTCAGTGGGCTTCACCCGGCCAGTCGGAGAATCCGCGAAGCGATCTGTCCAAAAGCGTTCTCGCCGCCCTTCGAAGGCGATCGAGCCTCGAATCACGATGTATGAGAGGCAAGCGGCCATGTCCGACCGTAAGATCCTCGTCCTCACGCTCTTGCTCACATGTTCGCCGGCGATCCTGGCGGCCGTGATCCTGGCGGCCGTGATCATGGCGCCGAGCCGAACATCCGGGTTTGACACCGTTGCGTCGCGGTCCGATTGCCTCTACCCTAATTCCGGTCTACTCCCGAGCCAGTCTTCGAACTGTCTTAACGCAGCGACGAGCACGAACGATCTTTTGGAGGTAAATGCTCTTACTTCCGAGGATGAAGAGCAGGATCCAGTTCATCCTGTGGATGAGCCTCGTTTTTCCTTCCTATTTCTTTGTTCCTTCCACAAGGTTGCCGATGGCCATTTGATCACGCCCCGCTCGTTCCTCTCCCACTATCCTCTCCGCAGTTGACCTACCGCTGATGGACCCCTGAATGCCGGCTTTTGTGTCGCCGGTATTTCACGCGTCGTTCAGGCTCCTGCCTGAAGGATGGCGTAATCGAGGTCACTGACTCGGCCGAACCTCGCCTCGACAATGCCCCGGTCTTCGATTCATCGTCCCTCGTGGCCGTCGAATCAGAGTGACCTGGACTTGGTCTGCGAGCGATCGAACACGACCGTGTCGGAACATCATGCCGCGGGCCTACCGGCTCTACCTCAACCCCTCTGGCGTTGACCCAGGTCGGATCGCACTCCGCGGTCAAGTCCCACCAATTTCACATCAAATTTCCCCGGCCAAAGTAAGTCTGGCCAGGGTCAAGTCGAGAAGGAGCCCATCAATGAATCCGTTTGTATTCGCCATCCGACGGCCGATGACCACCTTCATGCTGTTCAGCGCCCTCCTCAGCGGTGGGGTCTTCGGCCTGAACAAAATGCGCGCGGACAGCTACCCGCGGGAGAAAACTCCCAAGGTTTACGTCTACCTTGATTACATCGGCGGGAGAGTCAAGCAGACCAAAGGGTACATCGTCGGCCTGTTTGAGTCGTATTTTCACAAGGAAGAAAAGGGGGAGCACCACGAAGAGAAGCGCAAAGTCGTGGTCACCAGCCCTGAGTCAAAAGCTGTCGTCATCACCCAGCAATACGTCTGTCAGATCCATTCGCAACGTCACATTAACGTCCGTGCATTGGAAGGTGGTTATCTTGAGAGTATTATGGTCAAGGAGGGCCAGGCGGTAAAGAAGGGCGATCCACTGTTTAAGATCGTGCCCACTCTTTACCAGGCAAAGCTGGACGCCGAGACGGCCGAGGCTCAACTCGCTCAACTGGAGTTCAATAACACCCAGAAGTTGTACGACAAAAAAGTGGTCTCCCAGAATGAGGTGTTACTACTTGGGGCCAAACTGGCAAAGGCCCAGGCCAAGGCGAAGTTGGCGGGGGCCGAATTAAACTTTACCAACGTGAATGCGCCTTTCGACGGCATCGTCGACCGGCTGCACGAGCAGCTTGGCAGCCTGATCAAAGAGGGGGATATCCTCACGACCTTGTCCGATAATAGCTTGATGTGGGTTTATTTCAACGTGCCCGAGGCCGACTACCTCGAATACATGGCCGGCCCGAATCAGCAAAAGGACGAACGGCGAATCGAACTCGTGCTGGCCAACGGCCAGACGTTCGACCAGGTCGGCAAGATCGGTGCGATCGAAGCCAAATTCAACAACGAGACCGGGACGGTCCCCTTTCGCGCGGATTTTCCGAACCCGGACCGCCTGCTTCGTCACGGTCAGACGGGCAACGTGTTAATCCGCCGGGTCTTGAAAGACGCCCTCGTCATCCCCCAGCGCGCGCACTTCGAGATCCTCGACAAGCGTTACGTTTACGTGGTCGGCGAAGATCACGTGGCGCACCAGCGCGAGATCGTCGTCCAGAACGAACTGGACGACATCTTTGTCATCAAGAGCGGACTCAAGGCGGGTGAAAAAATCGTTCTCGAAGGGACCCGAGAGGTTCGCGACGGCGAGACGCTCGAATACGAGTTCAGTCGCTCGGAATTGGTCATGGCAAACCTCAAAAATAGGGCGGAATAGTCACCTACCCCCGGTGCGGAAACCGTCGCAACCCAATTCCCGGTCCAAAAATCAGCTTCACGGGAAGATCTCCATACCATGTTCGCGAATATCCTCCACCGCCCGGCATTGGCGATCGTGATTTCGTTGATCATCCTGTTCCTGGGGGGGCTGGCGATCAAAACGCTGCCGATTTCCCAGTTCCCCTCCGTCGCGCCCCCGAGCGTGGTGGTGACGGTCGCTTATCCCGGCGCCAGTGCCAATGTCCTGGTCGACTCGGTCCTGATCCCGTTGGAGCAAGCGATCAACGGTGTGCAGGATATGCGCTACATGGCGTCCGCCGCCACCAGTGCCGGTGAAGCGACGATCATGATCATCTTCGAGCCGGGCACGGACCCGAACGTGGCGGTCTTGAACGTGAACAACCGGGTCAACATGGTGAAAAACAGACTCCCTCCCCTGGTGGAGCGGGAGGGAATCATCGTCATGCAGATGATGACAAGCATGTTGATGTACGTGAACGTCTTCAGTACCCAGGAAGGCGTCGACCAGAATTTTCTTTACAACTACGCGTTCGTCAACATCCTGCCCGAAATCAAACGGGTCCGCGGCGTGGGGACCGCGACAATTCTCGGCAGCCGCCAGTATGCGATGCGCGTCTGGCTGAACCTCGATCGCATGCGTGCCTACAACGTGTCCTCCGAAGACGTCATGAAGGCGATCGGGCAACAGAGCATGATCGGCTCGCCCGGACGACTCGGCCAGGCGACGGGCAAGACGTCGCAAACGGTCGAATATGTCTTGACCTGGGTGGGACGCTACAATAAGCCGGAACAATATGAAAATATTATTTTAAAAGCAACACCTAATGGAGAGATCCTTCATCTCAAGGATGTCGCCAAAGTTGAGCTGAGCGCCTCGTACTATAATCTTTACTCGGACATTGACGGCCACCCCTCGGCGGCCATCGTTCTCAAACAAACCCCTGGCTCCAACGCCGCCACCGTCATTGAGGAAGTCAAAGAGAAGCTCAGAGAGATCAAGGCGGAGTCGTTCCCTCCTGGTATGGACTTTCAGGTGAGCTACGACGTTTCCTCCTTCCTTGAGGCGTCGATCGAGAAGGTGCTTCACACCCTGGTCGAGGCGTTCGTTCTGGTAGCCTTGGTGGTGTTCCTGTTCCTCGGCGATTGGCGTTCCACGTTGATCCCGACCTTGGCGGTTCCAGTGTCGCTGATCGGCACCTTCTTTTTCATGCTGTTGTTCGGTCTTTCGATCAACCTAATCACTCTCTTCGCGCTGGTGTTGGCGATCGGTGTCGTGGTGGACGACGCGATCGTGGTGGTCGAGGCAGTGCACGCGAAGATGGCCCAGTTGCACCTTTCACCCTATCGTGCGACGCAAGAGGTTATGAAGGAGATCAGTGGCGCGATCATCGCGATCACGATGGTGATGACGGCGGTCTTCATCCCGGTGACCTTCATGCCCGGGCCGGTCGGCGTCTTCTATCGCCAGTTCGGCCTCACAATGGCCATGTCCATCGTGCTCTCAGGCGTCGTTGCGCTCACGCTCACGCCGGTCCTCTGCGCCATGCTCCTCAAGCCCCACACAACCCACGTGGGATGGCGTGGACCGCTGGCGATATTCCTTCATCTTTTTGACCGTGGCGTGGAAAAGGTCACGGGCGGTTATGCGGGAATTTTGCGCCGGATCGTCACGCTCCGCACGCTGACCATGCTCACCATCATGGGCTTTGGCTACGCCATTTTCATCGTCAACACGGAGCTTGCGACGGGCTTCATCCCGCTTGAGGACCAGGGCATGATCTACGGGATCATCCAGACCCCTCCTGGCTCGACGCTCGAGTACACCAACTCCAAGGCCCACGAACTGCAGACGATCGCCAAAGGCATTGATGGGGTCCTCTCGGTCTCCTCGTTGGCCGGTTACGAAGTTCTGACCGAAGGCCGAGGATCGAACGCGGGGACCTGTCTCATCAATTTGAAGCCCTGGGCCGACCGCAAGATGACCTCGAAGCAGATCATCGAGAAGCTCGAGCATGAATGCCGCACGATGGCCAATGCCAAGCTCGAGTTTTTTGAGCCGCCCGCGGTTCCCGGTTTCGGTGCGGCGGGGGGGTTTTCCACACGTGTCCTCGACAAGACGAATACGAATGACTACAAGCGGCTGGGAGAAGTGACCGATAAGTTCCTGGCCGCACTGAAGAAACGCAAAGAGGTGAAGGGGCTTTTCACTTTCTTCGCCAGCAACTACCCACAGTACGAACTGGTCATCAACAACGACGTGGCGATGCAGAAGGGAGTGTCGATCGGAAAAGCGATGGACAACCTTGGCATCGTGGTGGGAAGCACCTGGGAGCAAGGCTTCATCCTCTTCGGCCAGTTCTTCAAGGTCTTTGTCCAGGCTTCGCCGGAGTTCCGGCGGTATCCCGAAGACTTGGAGAATATGTTCCTCAAGAACGACCATGGGGAAATGGTCCCCTACTCTTCGTTCATGCGACTCAAGAAACAGCAAGGCTTGAACGAGATCAACCGCTACAACCTGTATCCCTCCGCGGCCATCCAAGGCGCGCCGGCTACCGGATTCAGCAGCGGTCAAGCCATCCAGGCGATCCAGGAGGTCGCCAAGGAAACGCTGCCTCCCGGTTACTCGATCGGCTGGGAAGGCCTCTCATATGACGAGGCGGGAGCTGGGAACACGGCGGTTTATATCTTCCTGATCGTGGTCGCCTTCGTCTATCTCGTATTGGTCGGGCAATACGAGAGTTTCATCATCCCTCTGGCAGTGATCATGTCACTGCCGGTCGGGCTCTACGGTTCCTTCCAATTCCTGCAGCTCATGGGGTTGTCGAATGATGTCTATGCCCAGATCGGTCTGGTCATGCTGGTCGGTCTGCTCGGCAAGAACGCCATTCTCATCGTCGAATTTGCGGTGCAACGGCGCAACGAAGGCCTGAGCCTCACGGAGGCCGCCATCGAAGGAGGAAAACTGCGATTCCGGCCGATTCTGATGACCTCCTTCGCCTTCATCGCCGGTCTGCTTCCGTTGGTCATTGCCACCGGCCCCGGGGCGATCGGAAACCGCACCATCGGCACTGCCGCAGTCGGAGGAATGCTCGTGGGCACGTTGATTGGGGTCCTGGTCATTCCCGGCCTTTACTACATCTTCGGGAAGATTTCCGACGGGCGCTACCTCCTCAAGGACGAGACGGACGAACCACTTACTGAGTCCATCTCAGCCCACTGAACGGATCGGCGGCGGCGCGAAAGTTGAACGCTTGTCGTGGGTGTGATCAGCCGTTCCGAGGGGATCGTACTTTAACCTTCAAGACGCGGCCGGTACGACGCGTTAGTACCAGCCCGCCTGTCACTGTGACTTGATCGATCAGCGCCGTATTGTCGCCGCCTTGCGTATTGGTACCCTGGATGACGACGTTATAAGTGCCGACAGCCGGGACTGTGAACGCGTCGCTGGTGTACAGGACATAGCTGCCGTCGATCGTCTGGGTGGGCATGAAGTCGCCGATCACACGGTTGCCGACCTTGACCTGAAGTGTCTGTGAGTTGATGCCGCCGTTGGCGAACCGTCGCTGGGCGACCAGGAAACTCACGGCATACGCCCGATTGATCATGAGCGTCATCGCCTGGCTCGGCCACCTGCTCGAGGGATGGTCGCTTTTGAGCCGCGGCCAGGCGATGACGCTCATGGACTACCTGCCGCCAAAGCTTCGCTAGTCGACGTCGGCCGGCCCGGCGCGTCAGGAATCCAGGCTGGGGAACCTCCAGGGCTGCCGCTCGCGGACCAGCTCGTAAATCGCCTCGACGACGCTCTCCCGATTTGGCTTGGAGAAGTAGTCGCCGTCTGGGCCGTAGGCCGGCCGGTTGGGAGCGCCCGTCAGCGTGCGCGGAGCGGCGTCGAGGTGCCACCAGCCCTGCTGGGCTTCGAGGACCTGCTGGAGCATGAACGCCGACGCGCCGCCCGGCACGTCCTCGTCCAGGCACACGAGCGCGTGCGTCTTCTCAAGCGACCGTGAGATGGCATGGCCGACGTCGAATGGGATCAGGGTCTGTGCGTCGATCACCTCCGCGGACACGCCCAGACCCTCGAGAGTCGCCGCAGCATCGAGCGCGATGGCGCAGCACGCGCCGTAGGTGATGATGGTCACGTCGGTGCCCTCGTGCAGCACCTCGGGCACCCCAAGAGGCAGGGTGAACTCTCCGATGTTGTCGGGTACCCGCTCCTTCAGCCTGTACCCGTTCAGCACCTCGATCACCATGCCCGGGTTGTCACCGCGGAACAGCGTGTTGTAGAAGCCCGCCGCCTGGGTCATGTTTCTTGGGACTGCGATGTAGACGCCCTTCAAGGCGTTGAGCAGCACGCCCATCGGCGAGCCGGAATGCCAGATGCCGACCAGCCGGTGGCCCTTGGTGCGAATCACGACCGGCGCCTTCTGGCCTCCGACGGTCCTCCAGTGGAGAGAGGCGAGGTCGTCTGACGCAGTCTCGAGCGCGTAGAGGAAGTAGTCGAGGTACTGGATGTCGCAGATCGGACGCAAGCCCCGCATCGCCGCACCAATCGCCTGCCCGAGGATGGTCGCCTCGCGAATCCCGGTGTCTGTCAGCCGGCGCTCGCCGTACTTCGCCTGCAAGCCTTCGAAGACGAGGTTCACGTCACCCAGCTTCCCGACGTCCTCGCCCAGCACGAAGATCCGAGGGTCGCGCGCGAAGTTGGCGTCGAAGTTCCGGACCAGCACCTGGCGGCCGTCCACCATTTGCGAGCCGGTCGAGTAGACCGCCGGGATGGCCGGGACCTTCATCGGTGACTCGTCGGAGGCGCTGTACAGGTTCGAGTTGTATCGTTCCGCGTTCTCACGGCGGTAGTCCGTGACGAACGTGATCAGCTCGGCGCGCACAGGCGATTCGATGCCTCGCAGCTGGTGAAGCGCCTGAGCCGCGCTCGAGATCACCATCGACCGCGTCACCTTGCCGGCCTGCTCGAGCGAATGAGTGATCTCAGCGATCTCGGGCATGTCGACTCGCTTCAGGATCGCGACGGCCCGGTCTCTCTCGGCCGCGATGGGTGCCTGGAAAGCCTCCCACGCCAGGTCACGGGCGGCTTCCACAGCCTCCTTGTCCGCGGCCTCCCACCCTTCGATGAGGGATTCGCTCGCAATTCCGGATTCGATGATCCAGTCCCGCATGCGCGCCACGCAGTCGTACTCCCGCTCGAAGCTGAGCCTTTCGGGCGTCTTGTAGCGCTCGTGGCTTCCGCTGGTCGAGTGACCCTGCGGCTGGGTCATCTCGGTGACGTGGAAGAGGGCGGGCCGGTGCTCGCGGCGCACCTTCTCGACACCCTTGGCGTAGGTCTCGACCAGACCCGGATAGTCCCATCCACGCACCACGTAGAGGTCGATGCCTGGCCGGTCGTCGGGCATGAACCCGCGCAGCGCATCCGAGATGGACGCCTTGGTAGTGGCCGCGGTGATCGGCACTGAGATGCCATATCCGTCGTCCCACACCGACATCGCCATCGGCACCTGCAGGACACCGGCTGCGTTGATCGTCTCCCAGAAAAGACCCTCGCTCGTGGCCGCATCCCCGATGGTCCCAAACGCCACCTCGCCCCCGGCGACCGAAAAGCCGTCCTGGACGTCCCTCAGCTGGGGATTGTCGCGATATAGCTTCGAGGCGTAGGCGAGACCGAGCAGGCGCGGCATCCAGCCCGCAATGTTCGAGACGTCCGCGCTTGAGTTCAGAGTGTCGATCGATCGGGCAAAGCGCCCGTGATCGTCGAGAAACCGGGTCGCGAAGTGGTTCCCCATCTGGCGACCACCGGAGGCCGGCTCGGCCTCGACGGACGCGTTGCCGTAGAGCTGGGCGAAGAACTGGCGCACGTTGGACATGCGCGTGGCCCACATGAAGGTCTGGTCTCGGTAGTAGCCGGCCCGCCAGTCGCCCGGCTGGAAGGTCTTGGCCAGCGCCAGCTGGGCGACCTCTTTGCCATCGCCGAAGATGCCGAAAGTCGCATTCCCGCGCAGCACCTCGGCCCGCCCGATGATGCTGGCGCGGCGGCTGCTGAACGCGAGCCGGTAGTCGGCCACGATGGTCTCGGCCGAGAGCGAGACCTTAGAGTTGCGCAGCGCCTTCGCTGACAAAACCTGCCTTACGCCTGGCTTCGGGGTTAAGTGTTTCCGGCGACACGGCGGAAGTACAGTAGCACGGGCGAAGCCGGGCTTCGCCGCCTACCGGAGAGCCCTTAGGCGGAGCCCACACGCTCCTCTTCATCTTCGGCCGCATCGCTGGTCAGCGCCCGCGGCCGGCTCGCGGCTACCGCCTTCTTCATATGGAAGTAAGCCTGCTGGAGCTCGCCTCGGCGTTCGAGGATTTCGGCGTACGCGCCGTGGCACTGCAGCAGCCGGTCGCGCATACCCAGGTGCTCAAGTGCCCTGATCGCCTTCTCGAATTCGGTATCGACCGTCGCTGCGTCCCCGAGCTTGTCGGCGACC
>Ga0209698_10002499_pt1 | contig 20836 bp, 20 predicted proteins | sample LitLauG_LLR_2012_FD_187203 | JGI IMG/M metagenome (GOLD analysis project Ga0209698, IMG submission 187203) | Freshwater sediment microbial communities from Pennsylvania, USA - Little Laurel Run_MetaG_LLR_2012 (SPAdes) (version 2) | ecosystem: Environmental > Aquatic > Freshwater > Creek >...
GCCCGCGCTCGACCCGACGGCGATGGGATGGACCGAGCGGGACTGGTACCTCGGCCCGCACCGGGCGCCGCTGTTCGACCGAACGGGCAACATCGGCCCCAGCATCTGGTCCGACGGTCGCATCGTCGGCGGGTGGGTGCAGCGTCCCGACGGCGAGATCGCGCTGCGGGTGCTGGAGGACGTCGGCTCAGCGGCCTTCGCCGCCATCGACGCCGAGGCCGCCACGCTGGCCGACTGGCTCGGTGACGTCCGCTTCAAGCCGAAGTTCCGCACCCCGCTCGAGCGCGAGCTGTCGGGCTGAGGGGCGGCTGCGCCGCCCGTGCCGCCCGTGCCGCCCGGGCCGCCTGAGCTGCCTGTGCCGCCCGGCGCCCGTGCCGTTCAGGCGAGCCACTCCACCCAGCTGCCGGAGGGGTGGGCGCGCGCCAGGAGGCGGGACTCGTCCCGGTCGCCGTCGAAGGTCCGGGCTCCGAGGATGGCGAAGACGCCGATGGTCCGGTTGTCGTCGATGAGCGAGTCCGGTAGGTCGAGGTCCTGGACGCTGCGGTCGCCCGAAGGTCCGAGCGGCACCAGCGGGTCGAGCGACAGCCAGGTCACCGGCCGGCTCTGTCCCGCCTCGGCCAGTGTGGCGACGACGCGCCGGCGCTGCTCGGCCGTCAGGAACACCGCAACGTACGAGTCGACCACGAACGTCCGGCGGCCCTCGGGCAGCGCGGCCAGGACCCCGGGGAGCTCGGCGACGAGGTCGCCGGCGACGATGGTGACCGGGTGGCGCCGCGCCACCTCGACGGCCTCGGCCAGCCGCCCGAGCGCCGAGGCCTCCGGTGGCACGCAGGATTCGAGCCACCGGCGCGACGCGGGATCATCGAGGTCGATGGGGTCGACCTCGATGCCGATCCGCTCGGCGATGGGGGGCAGCGCCGGTGCCGGCGGCGTCCCTCCCCGCACCTCGCAGGAGAGGCGCAGCGCGCCGGGCGCGCCGCCCTCGCGCTCGCCCACCCGGTAGCCGTAGCGGTCGAGCTGCAGGCCGAGGCCGGCCCCCGTGCCGAGATCGACCAGGGCGACGGGTTCGGCGGCGCGGCCGGCGATCAGGGCGGTGATCCCGAGCGCGATCTGGGTGGAGCGGGCGACCTCGTTCATCTGGTAGCGGTGATCGCGGCAGACGCCGACGATGTCGTCGAGGTGCGTCGCGCAGAAGCCGCGGAACGCGTCGAAGAACCCCTCGTCGAAGGCCGGCTGCGGCGAGCCCGGCTCGGGGAACGCCGATCCGAGCGCCCCGGAGGTGTCCTGGCGGGCGAGGTAGGCGATCGCCGCGCTGGCGAGCAGCGCGGGGAGCCGTGCGGGAGGCAGGAACGTGAGCGCGCCGAGCAGGTCGTCGTGATCGGCGATGGCCTCGAACAGCGCGGCGGTCAGCCGCCACGTCGGCGGGGCGTCCGGCCCCGACCACCCCCTCGCCACCTCGAGGGCCTGATCCCGCATCTCCTCGACCGTCGCCATGACCCTCATTGTGGGCCATGGCGCCGCCGGTCGGTGACCTGGCAGCTCGAGGTGGGCATCGGCTCAGGCGGCACCGTGGGTCAGGCGGCGCCGTGGGTCAGGCGGCATCGTGGGTCAGGCGGCATCGTGGGTCAGGCGGCATCGTGGAAGAGGATGCCGAGGGTGCGCCGGCGGCCGGAGCGCACCGTCGCCACCCCGTGGCGCATCGGCGCCGCCGACCATCCCCGCGACGAGGCGACGGGACGGTCGCGGGTGGTCATGACGACGGCGCGGCCCTGGGGCACCACGGTGGAGTAGCCGCGCGACTGGGCCCGGGGGCGTTGCTCGACGAGGAGGAGCTCGCCGCCGGTGTAGTCGACGTCGGGGCGGTCGAGGCCGATGACCACCTGGAGGGGGAACACGAGATCGCCGTAGAGGTCGCGGTGCAGTGCGTTCCACCCGCCGGGTCCGTAGCGCAGGAGCAGCGGCGTCGGCTTGGTCTGGCCGGCGGCGTGGCAGTGCTCCAGCCACTCCGCCAGGGTGTCCGGCCACGGTGCCGGCCGCCCCAGCCGCGCGGCCCATGCGCGGGCGACGGGGAGCAGGCGGGGGTAGAGCGCGTCGCGGAGCGTGGCGACGATCTCGGGCAGGGGATGGTCGAAGTAGCGGTACTCGCCGAGCCCGAAGTGGTGGCGGGCCATGTCGACGGTGGCCCGGAACCGGCCGTCGTCGTACGCGTCGGCGAGGGCCGCGCACTCCCCTGGTGTCAGCACCGGGGGTGTCAGAACGGATCCCGACGCGTCCAGCTCCGCCATCAGCGCCTCCCAGTCGAATCGTGCCAGGCGCTCGACCGGCGCGCGGGCTTCGACGTCAGCGCTCACGGCCTGCTCGGGTCGTGGCCCTCCCCACCCTCGCCGCCCTCGTGATGGTCGTGATCGTGGTGGTCGTCATCGTGGTGGTCGTCATCGTGGTCGTGGTGATGGTGGTCGTGTCCGTGGCTGTCGGGCCCGCCCTCACGGGGCGGGTCGGCGCCCACTCAACAGCCGGGTTGGCCGTGGTTGCCGCAGCAGTCCTGGCGCTTGCGGATCTTGATCAGGTTGTTGGACAGCGCCATGCGCAGCTTGGTGCCAAAGGGCGCGTCGTAGGTGGACCAATTGGACAAGGCGGCGGACAGGCTGGGCTTCGGCCGGGGCGGGCGATCCGGATCGGACATGGGCCGAGCCTACGGCCCCGCGCCGGGCGACGACGGGCGTCAGGTGAGAGTGACCTCGCACACGTGCGCGAGATCGGCGGAGGAGCGGCCGATGTGGAGCCGGTAGCGGCCCGCGTCGATCACCCATCCGGGCGCGTCGGGGTGGCGCTCCAGCGGCGGTGCCCACGGCACCGACGACCGGAGCCGGTCGCCGAGCGGAGCGGCGTCGGGATCGCCCGGGTCCCAGCAGGCAAAGGCCCGGGCCGCGAGGTGGAGGCGGACGTTGCGGGTCTCGCCGGGATGGAGCGTGACCTTGGCAAACGCCTTGAGCTCCCTGGGGGGCCGGGCCAGTCGAGGATCCACGGCCTCGACGTAGCACTGGACGACCTCGCTGCCCGTGCGCGTCCCCGTGTTGGTGATGGGCACCGTCACCTGCACGTCGCCCCCCCGCTCGATCGACGTGATGGCGGGCGACGGCGGTCCGATCTCGAAGGTCGTGTAGGAGAGGCCGTGGCCGAAGGGGTAGCGCACCGGGAGGTGCCGGGCCTCGTACCAGCGGTGGCCGACGAGGAGGCCCTCGCCGTAGAGGAGTCGGCCGTTTTCCGCGGGGAACCGCCCGTAGCTGGGGTTGTGCTCGACGCGCATGGGGATGGTGTGGGGGAGGCGACCGCTGGGCTCGGCCACCCCGAGCAGCACGTCGACGAGGGCCTCGGCCATCTCCTGGCCCCCGAACCAGATCTGCACGACGGCGGCGGCATGCTCGGCCCAGTCCATGCCCACCGGGGCGCCTGCGTTGACCACGACGACGGTGCGCGGGTTGGCGACGACGACGGCCGTGACGAGGTCGTCCTGGCCGGCGGGCAGGTGCATCGTCGCGCGGTCGAAGCCTTCCGATTCCCATGCCGCGCCGGTCCCGACCACCACGACGACCGCATCGGCGGCGCTTGCAGCCGCCACCGCAGGTGCGAGCGCCTCGCCGTCTGGCGCGGCCGGCGTCGCGGGCGGGGCCCGGTGCCCGGGCGCGGCGTCGGTCGCCTCGGGCCACGCGAGCCCCGGCTCGTGGTCGATGACCGTGCCGGGATCGAGGCGGTCCGTGAGCGCGTCGAGCGGCGATCGGCGGTACGGCGGCGTCACCTGCGCCGAGCCGCCTCCCATGATCTCGGCCCGGTCCGCCAGCGGGCCGATCACCGCCAGGCGGCGGATGCCGCCGGGGGCGAGGGGGAGCAGGCCGTCGTTGCGCAGGAGCACGGCGCCCGCCACCGCCGCCCGCCGGGCCAGTGCGGCCCCCGCTGCGGCCGTGGTCCGCGTGGCCGCTGCGGCCCGCTCGCCAGTCGGGGTGGCCGCTGCTTCGACGCCACCCGCTGCCCGGGTCGGGGTGGCCGCTGCTTCGACGCCCCCCGTCGGCTCCCGCACATCGTCGTCGAGGGCGCCGATGCGGTCGAACACCCGCAGGAGGCGGGCGACGGCGGCGTCGACGGTGGCCTCGGGGACCGCGCCGCTGCGCACCGCGGTGGCAAGGGCGGCGCCGAAGCTGCGGCCCGGTCCGGGCATCTCGAGGTCGAGGCCGGCACGGGCGGCGGCCACGGTGTCGGCGAAGCCGAACCAGTCGGTCACCACGAAGCCCTCGAAGCCCCACTCGCCGCGCAGGATGCCCGACAGGAGATCCTGGTTGTCGGGGCCGTAGGAGCCGTTCAGGCGGTTGTAGGCCGTCATGACGCCGAGGGCGCCGCCCTCGCGCACGGCCAGCTCGAAGGGGAGCAGGTACAGCTCGCGCAGGGTCCGCTCGTCGATGACCGAGTCCATCGTCATGCGCTCGTGCTCGGACTCGTTGCCGGCGAGGTGCTTGACGGTCGCGACGACGCCGCGGGACTGCACGCCGCGCACAAACGCCGCCGCCATGGCGCCCGACAGCAGCGGGTCCTCCGAGTAGCACTCGAAGTTGCGGCCCGCGAGCGGCGAGCGCTGCAGGTTGACCGTGGGCGCGAGGAGGATGCGGCACCCGCGGGCGCGGGCCTCGTCGCCGAGCAGCGCCCCGACCTCGGCCACCAGCGCAGGGTCCCAGCTCGCGGCGAGGGCGGTGCCGCAGGGCGTGCACACCGACGGCGAGTCCTCCCCGCCGCCGAAGGCGGCAGGCAAGCGGGGCCCGCGCGCCCCGTTTGGACCATCGGTCATCCGGACTGCAGGGATGCCGACGCGGGCGACGGCCGCCGTCGACCACAGGTCGGCGCCGGCGGTGAGCGAAGCCTTTTCGTCGAGGGTCAGCTCGGCGACCAGCGCGTCGATGTCGCGTTGCACGCCCACACTCTCCCAGAGATCGCAGCGGCAGGCGGTTGACGGCGTCTGCGGTGCAGGAGACAGTAGGGGCCTCGTCGCTCGTCGCGCCGGGGACGGGGAGAGGAGTCCCACGATGAGGGCCGTCGCCATCAACTTCATCCTCATCGACTGCGACCCCGGGTACGCAGCGCACTGGAACAGGTGGTATGACACCGACCACCTGGCCGAGTTCCTCGGGCTCCCCGGGGTCGTGGGAACCCGCCGCTACGTGGCGACCGCCGCGCTGCAACGGACGCGGATCGGGCCGGCCGCCGAGGGGCTGGCGTCGCCGGATGCGGCGTACTGCACCATCGTGCTGGTCGGTCCCGACGTGGCTGGCGCGGAGGTCGGGCGGGCCGGCATGGCCGCCACCCACAACCGTCTCATGGGTGTGCCCGGCCGGATGCCGGACTGGGAACGCATCGCCCCCCGCTACATCGAGGGCTTCGACCTGGCGGCGATCGTCGCCGGCTCGTCGCCGGTGGCGCCCGACGCACTCCTGCACGTCGCCCACCGGGGGGTGCTGGTCGAGCTGTGGGACATCGACGACGCCGGCGCCGCCGCCCGCTGGCTCGACACCGTGCACATCCCCGCGCTGGCCGCCGCCGAGGGTGTGCTGGCGGTCGCCCGCTTCACGCCGGGCACGCTGCCGCCGGTGGAGGCACCCTGGGAGGACGGCCAGCCCGATGCGGGAGCCGGTGCCGCGCCGGGTGGTGCGGGTGCGGTGCGGAGCGGTGCGGCGCCGGCGGGACCGGTACGGCTCCTCGTCCTGGTGCAGCTCGAGGCCGACCCCGAGAGCGTGCTCGACGAGTTGCGGGCCCGCTCGGACGGGACGGTCCCGCCGTCGGGGGCGCGGCGGGTGTTTCACGGCGTGTACCGCACGATCGACCCGTTGGAGTACGGGTTCGTGGACGAGCGCTGATCGACCCTCCGGGCCCGACCGGGTCCTAGGATCTGGCCGACCCCTGGAGCCGCTGGTGGATCCCCGACCGGAACCCTCCGCCGACCACGACGCCTACACCGACGGCCGCGACCCGCGGCTCTCGCGCCGCCAGTTGCTGCGCGCCGGGCTGGCGCTGCCCGCCCTGGCGCTGCCCCTGGCGGCGGCCTGCGACAGCGGCCACCCTCGCGCCGCGTCCTCGGCCACCGCTTCGACCACGCACCGGGGGTCGACGTCGACGGTGCCGGCGGAGACGACAACGACGTTGCCGCGCGGCCCGCTCGGTAGCGGCCAGTCGGTCACCTTCGCCTTCGCGGGGGACTCACAGTTCCCCGACCTGTTCGACCGCGAGGCGGGCGCGATCTCCTCGGGGCCGACCACCCTGGCGGCGCGGCTGCGACAGGACCCGACCACCCTGCTGGCGCCGATCGCACCCGTGCTGTCGAGCGCGGACCTGGCGATGGTCAACCTGGAGACGGCGATCACCGACCGGGGCGATCCGGTCGCGGGCAAGGCATACCACTTCCGTTCACCCGCGCTGTCCTTCGACGCGCTGCGCGCCGCGGGGGTCAAGGTGGTCAACATGGCCAACAACCACGCCCTCGACTACGGCCCCGTCGGCATGGAGGACACCTTCGCGGCCATCGCCGCCTCCGGCCTCGCCGTCGTCGGGATCGGCCACGACGCCACCGAGGCGTACCGGCCGCACCGCAGCGTCATCAAGGGGCAGCGCATCTCGATCCTGAGCGCGGTCGACTGGCTGGAGCCGGCGCTCGTGCCGGCGTGGACGGCGACCGACCGCCAACCGGGGCTGGCCTTTGCCATCGACCGAGCCCCGCTGGTCGCAGCGGTGACCGCGGAGCGGCCGCAGGCCGACACGCTCATCACGTTCCTGCACTGGGGGGTGGAGGAGACGCACTGCGCGTCACCCGAGCAGCAGACCCTCGCTCAGGCGCTCCTCGCCGCGGGCGCTGACATCGTCGTCGGCAGCCACGCCCACCGGGTCTTCGGCGCCGGCCGGGTCGGCAACGCGCTGGTCGCCTACGGGCTCGGCAACTTCGTGTACTGGCGCGAGGACGGCGAGTCCGGACGCAGCGGGGTGCTCCTCGTCTCCGCGACCGGGCGCCGGGTCGACACCTACTCGTGGGTCCCGGCCCGCATCACCCAGGGCATCCCCGTGCCCGAGACCGGCGCCGCCGCGGCCGCCAGCCAGGCCGAGTGGGCCAAGCGGCGGGTCTGCAGCGGCCTTCCGGCCTGAGCTCGGCGTGCCCGAGCGGGGCGCGGCCCCGGATACTGAGGACAGGCAGCTCAGACGTAGCGCAGGCCGGCGTAGCCGGTGCGCTTGGCCAGCAGCTCGTGGAAGAGCTGGGGCCCCTTCTCGTTGCGGCCGATGAGCTCGTAGCCGTGCTGGCCGCGGGCCAGGCCGCGCCCGCAGCCCTCCCAGACGAGCTGGTCCTGGCGGATGGCCTTGGCCGCCCGCGCCGCCATGGCCCGGGGGCTCGGCTGGCCGGGCGGCGCCTCCTCCACCGGCGACAGCCAGCCATAGCGGAAATACGACTCGTCGGTGGACTGACCAGGAGTCAGGTCGGCGTAGATCACGCCGTACAGCTCATGGGACAGCAGCAGCCCGGGGAAGATGTACCAGATGCAGCCGATGTGCTGCAGCGGCTCCCACTCCTCCTCGGGCGTCTCGCGCAGCTTCTTGGCCCCCTCCGGCCCGAACATCGGCATGCCCCAGCGGATGTGGCCGCCGACGCTGTCATAGAACGCCAGGTCGATGTTGGATGCCTGCGGGTTGAGGTTGAACGTGCCCACATGCACGTGTGGAACGTGCAGCCCCTCGAGCACACCCTCCGCGACGGACTTCCAGTTGGCCGCCAGCGGCGCCTCTTCGAGCGCGTTGTAGTACTGCATCTTGTCGCAGCCGAGCGCGGCCAGCTCGGCGTCGAGGTCGCCCAGGTGGGCGGCGACGTCGATGGGGTGGTCGCGGCGCAGCACGACCCAGATGAACCCGTGGCGCTCCTCGCTCGGCAGCTCGACCAGCGAGTACGGCGTCAGGTCGAAGCCGTCGTGGCGGTCGCGCATGGGCATGCCCATCAGCTGGCCCTTGGAGTCGTACACCCACGCGTGGTAGGGGCACGAAAACCGGCGCGCGTTGCCGCAGCCCGACGCCGGCTCGGCGCCGCGATGGCGGCAGTAGTTCAAAAAGGCGTGGGACCGGCCGTCCTCGTCCCTCGTGATGAGGACCGAGCGGCCGAGCGCGTTGCGCACCACGTAGTCGTGGGGTTCGGAGATCTCCGACGCGGCGATGAGCGGCAGCGGCGAGGTCTCGAACATCTCCCGCTCCCGCCGGGCCATCTCCGGATCGGAGAAGTACTCGATCGGCACCTCCATGTGGTGCTCGGCCATCTCCGGCCACTGGTCCTCTGCGATGACGATGGCCCGCTTCAACAGCTCCATGGTCACGTGGTGCTGCACGGCTTCCCCCTTGTCGACCTCGCCCGGCGGGGCCATCTTGGCCCGACCCTCCCGGGCCGGTCAACACGGCCCGAGCCGCTATAGCCTCCCCGCCATGAGGAGGACACCGCACGCGTTCGTCATCAGCCTGACGCCTTTCGACACCGCCGAGCGCCTCGACGAGGAGGCGCTGCGCCGCCACCTGCGCCGCCTGGCCGCCACCGGCATCGGCGTGTACGTCGGCGGGGGCGGCAGCGGCGAGGCCTACACCCTCCGCCCCGCCGAGCGCCGGCGGGTGCTCGAGATCGCCGTCGAGGAGCTGCGGGGAACCGTGCCTGTGCGGGCCATGGGCATCGAGCCCCGCACCGCCGAGGAGATGGTCGAGTTCGGGGCGCTCGTCGCCGAGGTCGGCCTCGACGCCATGCAGGTCTACTCCCTCGACATCGGCCACCTCGGCCAGCCGAGCCCCGCCGAGATGGAGCGCTACCTCACCGACGTGCTCGGCGACATCTCGGTGCCCGCCGTCCTCTCGACGCACTTCTCGGTCGGCTACTTCTTCCCCGTGACCCTCCTCGCCGAGATGACGGAGCGCTTCAGCAACGTGATCGGGATCAACGTCACCAACCCCGACATCAACTACCTGGTACAGCTCACCTCGGCCCTCGACGAGCGCATCGAGGTCTACACCGGCCTCATGACCCAGGCCCTCGCCGCGCTGAGCCTCGGCGCGTCGGGCTACCTCGCCAGCGAGGCCAACCTGGCACCCCGGCTCTGCATGCGGGTCATCGAGCGCTTCCGCGCCGGCGACCTGGACGGCACGATGGCCGCCTACGAGCGGCTGCTGCGCCTCTCCGAGCAGCTCTACCGGGGCGGCGGCTCGATGCGGGCCACCAAGGCCGCGCTGGGCCTGCTCGGCCTGCCGGGCGGCATCCCCCGCCGGCCGCGCCTGCCCCTCACCGACGTCGCGGCCATCGAGCGGCTGGGGTGGATGCTGCGGGAATTCGACGTCGCGGGCGAGGAGGTAACCTCCACGCCGTGAGCGTGGGGGAACGGGGGTATCCGGTCATCTCGGCCGACTCCCACTTCACCGAGCCGGCCGATCTGTGGCTCGAGCGCATCGACCCGGCCTACCGGGACCGGGCCCCCCATGTCGTGCACGGCGAGACGACCGACACCATCGTGTGCGACGGGGCGCCGATGTTTCCCGTCGGGGTCATGCACGGCGTGCGCTACCACGGCGGCGACGTCCCCACCGCGGGCCGCTACGCCGACATCCCCGCCAGCGGCTGGGACCTGGGCGCCCGCCTCGCCGACCTCGCCGTCGACGGCGTGTCCGCCGAGGTCCTCTACCCCACGGTCGGCATGCGCTTCTTCACCATCGAGGACCCGGCGTTCGCCAACGCCTGCATCCGCGCCTACAACTCCTTCGCCGCCGACTTCTGCGCCGAGCGCCCGGAGCGCTTCAGAGCCGTCGGCGTCATCCACCTCGACGACATGGCCGGCGCGCTCGACGAGATGGAGCGCTGCCGCGACCTCGGCCTGGTCGGCGCCATGATCGCGGTGCACCCGGCGGAGGCGGTGCCCTACCACGACGCGGCCTACGACCCGTTTTGGGCCGCGGCGGAGCGGCTCGGGATGCCGGTCAGCCTGCACACCTCCACCCCGCGCCGCATCAAGGCCGATCGCACCCCGCTCGAGATGTTCCTCGGCTACCAGGTGGTGCAGCACCTGATCATCGGCATGATCCTGGCCGGCACCTTCGACCGCTTCCCGGGCCTGCAACTGGTCTCGGTGGAGAACGACGCCGGGTGGGCCGCGCACCTGATCGAGCGCATGGACTACGTGCACGGCAAGGCGCGGGCGCGCAACCTGAACGTCGGCCACCACAACGAGCGCACGCCGAGCGAGTACTGGCGCGCCAACGTGTCCTACACCTTCATGCGCGATCGCACCGCCATCGTGGCCCGCGACATCATCGGCGTCGACCGGCTGCTGTGGTCCTCGGACTTCCCCCACGGCGACAGCACCTGGCCCGACTCCCAGCAGGTCATCGACGCCGAGCTCGGTGACATCCCCGCGGCGGAGCGCAAGGCCATCCTCCACGACAACGCCGCCCGTCTCTACGGCTTCCCGGAGGCCTGATGCGCTACCAACTGATCTCCGCCGACAGCCACCTGACCGAACCCGGGGACCTGTGGACCACCCGCTGCGACGTGCGCTTTCGTGACCGGGTGCCCCGCATGGTGCATCTGGAGAAAGGGGCGGCCTGGGTGATGGAAGGCGTCTCCGAGCCGATCGCCTTCGGCTTCACCGTGTGCGCCGGGAACCGGCCCGAGGACATGCGCGACTGGATGCACCTGTCCGAGATGCGCTCCGGGGGTTGGGACCCGGCCGAGCGCATCAAAGAGCTCGACATCGACCGGGTCGACGCCGAGGTGCTCTTTCAGAACCGCCCGTGGCAGGCGGTGGTCGCCAACCCCGATCCCGAGCTGCACCTCGCCATGGTCCGGGCCTACAACGACTGGATCTCGGAGTACTGCTCCTACGACCCGGCCCGCCTCGGCGGCATCGCCGGCATCCCCAACCGCGGTGTGGCCGACGCCGTCACCGAGGTCGAGCGGGTGGCGGGCCTGCCCGGCATCGTGGGCTACCGCCTGAGCGCCTACCCGCACGGCAACTGCGTGCTCGCCGCCGAGGACGACCCGGTGTGGGCCGCGGTGCAGGAGACGGGCAAGCCGATCGCCATCCACGTCACCCTCAACGACGCCCTGCCGGCCAACCTCACCGCCCGCAAGCTGCCCGGCACGGTGCACTTCAACGACGCCCCGGGCCGCATGATCGAGCTGATCTTCGGCGGCGTGCTCGACCGATTCCCCGGCCTGCGCTTCGTCATGACCGAGGTCGACTGCGGATGGGTCCCCTACTTCGTGGACCAGGCCAACGACAACTACCTCCGCCACGAAAAGGCGACGCTCGTCGGCCAGGAGCTGCGCCAGCTGCCGAGCGACTACGTCAACGAGTTCTTCTGGTTTTCCTTCGTGACCGACATGTACGGCATCGAGAACCGCCACCGCATCGGCGTGGACAAGATGCTGTGGTCCAACGACTACCCCCACATCGTCTCCGACTGGCCGTACTCGTGGAAGACCATCAACGCCCAGTTCGCCGGGGTGCCCCTCCCCGAGCGCAACCGGATCCTGTGGGGCAACACCCTCGACCTCTACCGCTTCGCGCCATGACCGACCGCCTGCCGAGCTACGACGAGCTGCCGGTGCGCGCCGGCGCGCCGAGCGGCTCGGCGTGGGGGCTCTGGGGCGACGACGACACCCTCGGCTGCCTCAACCTGCTCACCCCCGAGCGGGTCCGCGCCGGCCTGGCCTGCGCGACGCGGGGCCTGGTCTTCAACCTCAACCTGGAGCTGGAGCTGCCGTCGCCGCCGCTGTTCGGCCGCTCGGCGTTCCGCCACGTCGTGCACGACGCCAGCACCGGCCACGACGACGAGCTGCACGGCTTCAACCCCCAGAGCAGCACCCAGTGGGACGGCTTCCGCCACGTCCGCCACAGCGTGCACGGCTTCTACAACGCCATCGCGGACACCGACCACGGCGTGCACCACTGGGCCCGGCGGGGCATCGCCGGCCGGGCGGTGCTCGTCGACGTCGGCCGCTGGCGCGCCGCGCAGGGCCGCCCGATCGTCGGCGACGTGGCCGAGGACCCCATCGGTGTCCGCGACCTGGCGTCGACCCTGGTCGCCCAGGACACGAGAGTCGAGGTGGGCGACATCCTGCTGATCCGCACCGGCTGGACCACGTGGTACCGGGCGCTGAGCGACGAGCAGCGGACCGCCTTTGCCAGCATCCGGGTGCCGCGCTGCGCCGGCCTGGCGCCGGGCACCGCCATGGCCCGCTTCCTCTGGGACCTGCACCCCGCCGCGGTCGCGGCCGACAACCCCGGCCTCGAGCTCATGCCACCCGGCGCGCTGCAGGCGCCCGAGGAGGTGGCCCGCCTGCGCAACGATCCCGACGAGGCGCAGGAGTGGTTCCTCCACTTCTCGCTGCTGGCGCTGCTCGGCCTGCCCATCGGGGAGCTGTTCGACCTCGACGCCCTCGCCGAGGACTGCGCGGCCACGGGCGGGTACGCGTCTTTCTTCACCTCCGCGCCGCTCAACCTGAGCGCCGGGGTGGCGAGCCCGCCCAACGCGCTCGCCATCCGGTGAGCGCCGAGGAGGCGTCGTGATCCTCGACATGTTCACCGAGCTGCAGCGCGCCACGCCGCCGTGGTCACGCCAGCAGGAGGCCGCGCTCATCGAGCAGACCTTGGCGCACGCCCGCCTCGCCGATGAGCTCGGCTATGGGTGCTGGTGGACCGTCGAGCACCACGGGACCGCCGAGTTCAGCCTCAGCTCGACGCCGGAGCTGTTCAACGTGATGGTCGCGGCGCAGACGCAGCGGATCCGCATCGGCCACTCCGGGGTGCTGATCCCCTTCGCCCTCAACCACCCCATCCGGGTGGCCGAGCGCGCCGCGTTCTTGGACCTCGTGAGCGGCGGCCGCCTGGAGATGGGCCTGGCCCGCTCCAGCGTGCGCGAGTGGGGCAACTTCTCCTTCGACGGGGAGCTGACCCGGCCGCAGATGCGCGAGGTGTTCAAGATGCTGCCGCGCATGTGGAACGACGAGTGCTTCACCTGGTCGAGCGACCTGCTGTCGATCCCCGAGATCAACATCGCCCCCAAGCCGCTGCAGCGGCCGCACCCGCCGCTGTGGCAGATGTGCATCAGCGGCGAGTCCTTCGAGATGGCCGGCAGCCTCGGGGTGGGCGCGGTCGGCACGACCCTGCTGGAGCCGATCGAATCGCTGGCCGAGCTGCAGCGTCGCTACCGGCAGGCCTTCGCCGACCCCGGGCACCACGTCAGCCCGCACGGCAACAACAACTTCGGGGTGTTCACCTTCGTGCACTGCGCGCCGAGCCGGAGCGAGGCCATCCGCCGCCGGGCCGGCGAGGCGGTGCTGTGGTACATCAACCACGTCCCGATCGCGTTCAACGCGCCCCGCCACATCGTCATCGACTCGCTGCGGGGGAGCTTCGACTCGGGGGCCGCCATCCGCGACCTCGAGACCGGGGCGTCGCGCGCCGACGACGAGTGGGACATGGACGACCCGGTCCCGGTCATCCGGCTGCTCAACCGCCAGATGGCCGGCATGGCGCTCGACGCCGACGAGGTGTTCGAGGTGCTCGAGCCCATGGCCGCGGTCATCGTGGGGGACCCGGAGCAGTGCCTGGCCAAGCTGCGCCGCTTCGAGGAGATCGGCGTCGACCGCCTCCTGTGCTTCCAGCAGTTCGGCGGCCTCGACGACGACGACGTGGTCGACAGCATCACCCGCGTCGGGCGCGAGCTGCTCCCCGAGGTGCACGCCGCGCTTCGATGAGCGAGATCGTCGGCGCGGTCGCGCTCTCGCACAGCCCGTTTTGGGACAGCCGCGTGCCGATCGAAGCGGCCGAGCGCAACGGGTTTCTCGCCGGGGTGCGCGCCGCCCAGTCCGCCGTCGCCGCGCTGGCGCCGACCTGTCTGGTGGTGATCGGGCCGGACCACTTCCGCAACCTGTGGTACGACCTGATGCCACCCTTCACGATCGGAGCCGACCGGGCCACCTCCTTCGGGGACTGGACGACGCCACCCGGCCCGCTGCCCGCCCACGGCCCGCTGGCCCGGGCGCTGCACCGCCACCTCGCCGGCGGGGGCTTCGACCCGGCCCTGTCGCTGCACCTCGGCGTGGACCACGGCATCGTCCAGCCCTACTTCGCGCTGGCGCCGTCGACGGACGTGGCGCTCGTGCCGGTGGTCGTGTCCTGCGCCGGGCCGGCCATGCCGTCACCGGCGCGCTGTCGCGCCTTCGGCGCCGCCCTCGGCGCCGCGCTGCGCTCGGTGGGCGACCAACGGGTGGTCGTCGTCGGCTCGGGCGGCCTGTCGCACTGGCTCCCCTCGAGCGACCCGGACGACCCCGCGGTGGAGGAGGCGTGGCGGTCGTTTCTGGTCGACGGCCGCCCCGACACCCGGCGGGTGGCGGCCGAGCGCGAGGCGCAGATCCGCGCCGTGGCCGACACCTTGGACGGCCGGGTCGCGCCGGTGTGGGACCGCGCCGTGCTCGACCTGGTGGCGGGCGGTGACCTCGCGCCCTGCGATGACTGGGACGCGGCCGGCATCGAGGCGGCCGCGGGCAACGGCGGCCAGGAGGTGCGGACCTGGATCGTCGCCGCCGCGGCGTGGGGCGGCCCGTTGAGGACGCTCGGCTACGAGGCCATGCCGCGGTGGCTCACCGGCATGGGCGTCGCCGGGGCGTTCGGCTGACCGGGTCTACTTTCCCGCGTCCTGCAGCGCCTTGTCGGCGAGCTCGAAGCCGGCCACCCAGGCGACGATCCCCCCGGCGATCACCGCGACCCGCACCGTGTCGACGACCTCGGCGCGCGTCGCGCCGGCGGCGAGCGCGTTGCGGATGTGGGTGTCGATGCCGAAGTCGTAGTGCTCGACGCAGCTCATCAGCGCGATCAGCAGCTCCTTGTGGCGCTTGGCCAGCGCCCCCTCGCCGAGGATGTCGGTGCGGAGCCGGTAGTACTCGGTCAGCATGTCGGGGTCCGCCTCACCGGCCAGGCGCAGCCACGGCGGCAGGCTGCCGCCCCACACCCCCTCGAAGTAGCGCCGCACCGACGCCGTGTCCGCCTGCTCGGCGGCCGGGTCGCCCACCCAAGCAGCGGCGGGGGCGTCCTCGATCATCCACGCCAGCTCCCAGAAGATGCCGTAGCCGCCGTGGAGGAGGCCGGCGCCGAGCGCCTCGACGGCCTGGGGGCGGGTCATGCCCGCGCCGAGGGCGCGCTCGCCATGGCGGCGGGCTTCGCGCCCCATGCCCCGCCCCGCGTAGGCCATGGCCAGGCCGACCTCGGCCACCATCGGCGGCAGCTCGGCGGTCTGCACCGCCCGGTCGGCCAGCTCGTCGAAGCCGCGCCGCCACGCGCCGCCGATGTCGAGCGCGTCGAGCCGCCTGCGTCCGTCCTCGTGGATCACGGCCGTCCTTTCGTGCAGAAGTCGATGTGGAGCTGGTTGAAGCGCCCGGCCTGCTCCCACTGCGGCCAGTGGCCGGCGCCGTCGATGAACGCGAGCTCGGCGCCGGGGATGCGCGCCCGGATGGCCATGCCTTCCGCCGCGGGGCCCGAGGGGTCGTCGCTCGTCCACACCACGAGGGTGGGGGCGGCGATGCCGGCCAGCTCGGCGTCGGTGAGCAGGTTGCGGGTCCGCACCTCGACGTCTTGGAGGCACAGCAGGTGGCGCATCGAGGTGGCGAAGCCGGGGCGGGCGTAGATGCGCTGGCGGACGGCGACGAGCTCGTCGGTGACCGACGCCGGGTCGGCCATGAGCCACTCCAGGCGGGCCCGGATGCGCTCGTCGCTCGGGTCGTCGGCCGCCCCCTGGCTGAGGGTGCGGATGCGCTCCATGACCGCGGGGTTGACGAGGGTGCCGCCGGGGGTGTTGAGCACCAGGGCCTGCACCCGCTGCGGGTGGCGGGCGGCCAGGCGGGCCGCCACCCAACCGCCGAGCGACTCGCCCGAGACGGACGCGGCCTCGATGCCGAGGGTGTCCATGACGGCGGTGACCTGGTCGACGTAGTCGGCGATCTCGAGGTCGCGGGTCGCGTGCGTCGTCCAGCCGTGGCCCGCGAAGTCGAACGCCACCACACCGAAGTGCTCGGCGAGCGGAGCCAGGTTGCGGGCGTAGGCCTCCGCATGGCCGCCGGTGCCGTGCAGGAGCAGCAGCGTGGGGCGCTGCGTCGCGGGCGGTCCGGCCTGCCCGGCCTCGATGCAGCGGGTGCGCCACTCCCCGGCCTGGACGAAGCGCACCGAGTGCTGCACGCCCATCAGCCCGACCCAGATGGATGGGGTCATGGGGCCGTCGGGCTCAAAGGGCGCCTTCGCGGCCGGCGCCCCCGATGGCGGCGAACAGCTCGGGGTCGGAGCGGCGCAGGCGCCGGGTGTGCGCGGCCCACATCTCCGGCACCATGTAGCGGCCGAGGGCGGCCTGGTAGCGGCGGATCCGGTGCTCGTCGTGGAGCTCCTTGCCCCCGACCTGCACCGCTTCGATGTGGTAGCGGGCGGCGTGTTCGAGCAGCACGGCCTTGACCGCGGCCTCCTGCAGGGTCGCGCCGACGACCACGCAGCCGTGGTTGTGCATGAGCAGGACGGAGCGGCCGCCGATGGCGGAGACGATGCGCTCGCCCTCGGTGGCCCCGCCGGTCTCGTCATCGAAGATGAGCGCCTGGTCGTCGAAGAACAGGTAGGCGAGCAGGTTGTAGGACCGCACCACGTCGCCGGTGGAGGCGACGAGGGCGGTGTGGCGGGCGTGGTGGTGGACGACGGAGCCGATGTCGGGGCGGGCCCGGTAGAGGGCGGCATGGAACTCGATGGCCGGCGACGCCACCCATTGGCCCTCGAGGACCTCCAGGTCGAAGCTGACCTTGATGACGTGTTCGGGGAGGGTCTCGTCGAAGTACTGGAACGGCGTGACCCAGAACGCGTCCTCGCCCGCGGCGCGGGCGCTCACATGGCCGGCGGTCTGGCTGTCGCAGCCCTCCCGGTAGAGCATGCGCCGCGCCGCGGCGATCTCGAAGCGGATGTCGTCCACATCCATCGGCGCTCCCCCTCCGGTGTCGTCTGGGGGCCATGGTAGGAGCCGTCGCCCGGGGCCGCTCGGCGCTGGGGCAGTGCCGGAGCGCGTCGGTTGGGTGGCGTGGGGCGTCGCGCCTGTGGCGCCGGGGCGCGCCGGACCGGTTGGGCGTGCGCGTACCGGTTGGCGTTGCGCGTTCCTGTTGGCCTTGGCCGTACCGGTTGGCGTTGCGCGTTCCCGTTGGCGTTTGCGGTTCGCGTGTGCCTTTCTTGCGCTGAGGACACCCTTTGCACACAGGATGCGCGAACGCCAACAGGAACGCGGCCTCCGCCCAGGCGGCCGGGACCGTAGCGGCCGGTGTCCTAGGGGTGCTGCCAGTCGGGGTTGAGGACCCGGACCGGGTCGCCGGCGAGGAAGGCGGCGATGCCCTCGCCGATCTCCCGGTAGAACACCTCGTAGCAGTCGTCGGTGACGTACCCGAGGTGCGGGGTGAGCACGGTGTTGGGCAGGCTCCGCAGCGGGTGGTCGGCCGGGAGCGGCTCGGTGTCGTAGACGTCGAGGCCGGCGCCGGCGATCCGGCCCTCCCGCAGCGCCCGCACGAGCGCGCCCTCGTCGACGATGGGGCCCCGGGAGGTGTTGATCAGCACGGCGGTGCGCTTCATCGCCCGTAGCTCGGCCTCGCCGACCAGGCCCCGGGTGCGATCGCTGAGCACCAGGTGGACGGACACGATGTCGGAGCGGGCGAAGAGCTCGTTCTTTCCGACCAGCTCCGCGCCGACCTCCGCCGCCCGCGCCGCGCTCAGGTTGTGGCTCCACGCGATCACCTGCATCTGGAACGCGTGGGCTGCGTCGGCGACCAGCTTGCCGAGGCGCCCGGCGCCGAGCAGCCCGAGCGTCCTGCCGGCCACCCCGACGCCGACGGTGGACTGCCAGCCGCCGCGGCGCATGGTGGCGTCCTCGGCCGGGATGTGGCGCAAGAGGGCAAAGATGAGGCCCCACGTGAGCTCCGACGTCGGGGTGATGATGCCGCCCGTGCCCACCACGCACACGCCCGCCCGGGTGGCGGCGTCGATGTCGATGGCGGCGTTGCCCATCCCCGTCGTCACGATGAGGCGGAGCCCGGGGAGCCGGTCGATGACGGAGGCGGGGAGCCGGGTCCGCTCCCGCATGGCGACCACGACCGCCGCGCCGCGGAGCGCCGCGACCAGGTCGTCCTCGGACCCGATGTACTGGCGGAGCGGGACCAGCTCGGCCCCCGGCGGCATCGTCGAGGCGGCGAGGAGGTCGACGGCCACTCCCTGGTAGTCGTCGAGCAGGACGATGCGCGTCGTCATCGGCTCATCCTGTCAAGGGGCGACGGGTCCCGCCCGTTGGGCGCGGGCGGGCCGGGCGGACTCAGACCGGAGCGCCAGCCCGGTCGGGTACGCGATGGGTCTCAGCTCCGGCGCGGCACGAGCGGCTTGCGGCGCGACGACGCAGGAACAATCGGCGTTGCCGACCCGCCCGCCACCCAGGCGGCGTCCGGGAGATGCGCCTCACTCCGATCTCTCCTCTCTCCTCGGGCGCCTCAGCTGAGGCGCGTGGGCTCCGTTCGGCGTTGGGCGGGCCGCTCGGCGTGGTCGGGGCCTTGGGCGTACCGGTTGGCCTTGCGCATTCCTGTTGGCACCGGGCGTTCCTGTTGGCGTTGGCGGTTCGGGTGTGCCTTTCTTGCGCTGAGGACACCCTTTGCACACGAGATGCGACAACGCCAACAGGAATGGGTGGCCGAGGGTGCGCGGTCGCCCGGTGCCGAGGGGCCCGAGGGGCCCGACGGGCCCGAGGGGCCCGACGGGCCAACGGGGCGCGTCAGACCTCGGGCGGGGGCACGAGGTCGCTCGCCTCGTTGGCGGCACGGAGCGCGGCGTCGATCGTGGCCGGATCGCAGGGTTCGATCCGGTCGCCCACCGTGATGGTCCCGCCGACGATGACCCGGGCGTTGAGACCCGACCGGTTGATCAGCGGCCGCATGACCGGCTTGTCGAGCAACCGATCGAGGTAGGTGCACGGCACGTTGAGCCGTCCCCCGTAGAGCACGCAGGGGCCGACGGCGAAGTAGCGCCCCACGAGGTGCCCGACCGGGACACCGCGCGTGGTGAGGTTGCGGCGGTGCTCGTGCGGAGCGAGGGAGATCCCGCGGTCGCGCTGCAGCGCGTCGAGGGTCTCGGCCTCGATGAGGGTGATCTGGCGGTCGATGTGGTGGCGGTCGGAGTACCTGCCCTGCCGGGTGGCGTAGCGGTCGTCGGGCACGCCGATCCCGGCGACGAGGAGCGCCTGCGCACGGGCCTGCATGGGCTGGGATGCGCCGGGCGCGACATGGATGTGCTCCAGCACGCCGCGCCACGTCGGGACGTCCATCGCCTCGCCCGTTGCCTATCCGTTGGTCGTGACGCGCTCGGCGTGGACGAAGACCGCGGTCCGCCCTTCGGCGGCCATGACCCGGTCGAACTCGTCCCAGTCCTCGTGGGTGCCGCCCGCGGCGACGAACACGCGGCGCAACAGGGAGCCCACATCTGCAGCGCCGGCGCCGTCCGCGGGGTCGTCGGGGCCGATGATGCGGACCGTTCCCTCCACGCTGACCCACCGGAAGCCGCTGGTCAACACCGCCGTCGCCCGGCCCGATCGACGGAGGTGGGCCAGCTTGCGGGTGTGGCCGCCGACGACGACCGCCACCGAGGTGGCACCGTCGACCGGGTCGTCGAGCAGTCCCGCGCTCACCAGCGAGGCGTGCACCGAGCCGTCGGGCCGCGTCGTGGCGAGCACGGCGAGGTGCGTCGACGAGGCCAGCTCTTCGACGAGAGCGAGATCGGCGGCCATGTGTGCCTCCAGGGATGAGTCGGACACCGACGACCCTACTGGCACGTCCTGGCCGAGCACGCCGGTGGCGAGGTGGCCGACCAGGCGGACCTGGTCGAGGTGCTGCACACGTTGAGCGAGGTGCTCGACGACAAGGGCACCTGATGCCCATGGCTATTCTCCGGCCGGGGCGACGCTCGTCTTCGTCGCCCCGGGGTGCGAGGTGATGCGTTGACCGAGCGGGCTCCAGGACCCATCCGACGGGCCATCAGGCGGCTCCTCGCGTCGGGCGGTCCCGCCGGCGAGGAGGACGGGACCCGGGTGGTGGAGTTGACGCGCGTGCCGTCCGAAGCCGAGGCGAATGCCATCGTGCGGGACCTCGAGGCAGCCGGCATCACCGCCACCGTGTTCGGCGCCGACGCGATGGGGGCCTACCCCCAGCGCGGGCTGGTGCAGGGCGCCCGGGTCATGGTCCTGGCGCGCGACCTCGACCGGGCCCGGCCGCTGCTGTCGCCGGTGGGAGGCCTCGCCGAGGTGCGCCCCCAGCCGCGCGTGCGTGCCAAGCGACGGACGGGCGGCGCAGGCGGCTCGGGAGCCGGCGACCCGGGATCGGGGGCCTGAGCCGATCAGGCCTTGGTGAAGCGGGCGCGGACGACCACGTGGTTGTCGACCTTGGCGCCCATCTTCGCCCAGGAGACGCCCCACTCCCGCCGGTCGATGTCCGCCTCGGCGTCCACGGTCACGGCCCCGTCCGGCGCGGCTTCACCCCGTCCGGCGACGGTGATCGGGCGAGTCTGGCCGTTGATGGTGAGCGTGCCCTCGATCGACACCGCGCCCGCGCCCGTCGCGGTGGCCCGGGTGGCGTCGAAGGTGATGGTGGGAAATGTCCCGACGTCGAAGAAGTCCGTGCCGCGCAGGTGCGCGTCGCGCTTCTTGTTGCCCGTGTCGACCGACGCGGCGTCGAGCAGGAGGGTGCCGGTGA
>Ga0209698_10002500_pt1 | contig 20832 bp, 17 predicted proteins | sample LitLauG_LLR_2012_FD_187203 | JGI IMG/M metagenome (GOLD analysis project Ga0209698, IMG submission 187203) | Freshwater sediment microbial communities from Pennsylvania, USA - Little Laurel Run_MetaG_LLR_2012 (SPAdes) (version 2) | ecosystem: Environmental > Aquatic > Freshwater > Creek >...
GGTTGGAGGAAACCCTGCGCGAAGCCGCCGACGACCACGATATCGACTGGATCGTCGTTCAGATGCACCAGGACGCGCTGACGTCGTCGAAGATCGGTAACGGCTCGGACAAAGGCATCCGCGAGGCCTGGTTGCCGCTGTTCGACCAGTACGGGGTCGACCTGGTGCTGTGCGGCCACGACCACGACTACGAGCGCAGCTACCCGGTGCGCGGCTGCAACCACGATGCAGGTACCGACGTCGCCACAGGCGCGGTGGTCGACACCTTGCAGCCCAGCCCGGTCGTCACCTCGGATCCCGCCAATGCAACGTTCGACACCAGGCTGGGCACCATCCACCTGATACTGGGCGGCGGCGGCACCAGCGCACCGCTCGACGTCTACGGCGTGGATTCCGCCAATGGCAAGCCCCAGGCCAAGGTGTTCACCAAGCCCAACCGACCGGTTCCCGGCAGCGCAGCCGGAACCTTCGTCCGCCATGCTGCCGACGCCGTCGAGGACGCCATCTGGTCCGCCCGGCGCGACACCGGCACCGGCTACGGCATCGCCGTGTTCGACCTCGACCCGGGTTCGGCGGGCGACAAGACCAGCATCACGGTGAGCTACTACCACGCCCCGGGAGCGGACAAGACGCCGACCGCCGATTACGAGTTGTTCGAGCAGATCATCCTGGCCAAGGATCGACGCGGCGCGGATCGGGAAGGCCGCGACTGAGGCGGCGCGCCGTCGGTAGCGACGGTGCCTGCTCGCGCCCCCCAACCGGACCTCACGGACTACCGAAAGCCGACGAACCAGATAGCGGTGGCGGACATCGCCTCGGCGGCGCGACGAACCGAACCGTCCATGAAATCGGAAGCCCAGTGTGCAAGGCGCAGCTCAGTGAAACCTTAGGCCGCGTGCGCCCGTGTCAGCAAGTAGTCCTGGTGCATCACGTTGTCGAAGTGATATGGCGCGGCGAGCGCCTCGAACTCGGCCCGGAAATGTTCGAGCTTCTGTGGCTCCGCGGACAGGCTTTCGACCAGTTTCTGTATTGGGCCGACCGAACGCTCCATGAACAGGCGAAAGTGGGGGATGCTTAGCGCCGAGAATTTCATGACGCCGCGCTCAAAGAACGGTGTGCCGAACTTGTTCCCGAGGCGCTCTGCGATGATCGTCGGATTGCCCCACAGTGGCGGCGGGGCGGCGCCCTGCGGCGGCGGCGAGTGACGGCCGACGAACGCAAACATGCGGCCGATGAAGTGCTCTGGCGGCCACGTTGCAAACACGACACGACCGCCCGGTTTCAGAACGCGTCGCATCTCGGCCACGACGATGTCGGGGCGCGGAGCGAACATGTGACCGAATTGACTGACCACGACATCAAACAATGCGTTGGAGTAAGGCAGGTCCTCCGCATCACCCTCCTTCCAGTCGATGTCCGGCAGGCGGGCAATGGCAGCGTTCTCGCGCGCTTGCTCGACCAACTCCGGCGTCAGGTCAAGCCCGGAGACCTTTGCGCCCAAGCGCGCCGCCGTGACCGCCAGCACACCGGTGCCGGTGCCGACGTCAAGTACGGCTTCACCCGCGACGATGCCCGCGAAGCGGACGAAATGGCCCGCGACCGGGGTAGTGAACAGCGCGGTCGGCCCAAAAGAGGCCCACATCTCGCGCTGGCGCTGCTTCAATTCGGCAAACGGATCCTGGCTCATCGGGCACCTCGAGGTGGACGGAATGACCGCGGCTAGCCGACTTCAGGACATTGCACACGCCTGCCGCCGTTCGGTCAAGCGGTCGACTCGAATCGCCGTTCTCGCGCTTTCCTCTACTTGCTCCTTCTTTGGAATCGGTTACTCATCAGCCAGCAAGAGATTCGGGATACCGTATAGGCCGCGAGTGACCAAAGCGTCGCGTTTGCGAGGACGATGATTACTTGGCCCGCCTCCGTCGGACCACTGCCAAACGCATGCCAAAAAAGCGCCATCCAAACCAGCCCACCGGGCACCAGGAAGATCTCCGTGGCTTCCCGCGCGAAGGCCGGCCAGGAGGCGGGCGTTCCGTGGTCGAAGTGCCTGGCCATAATCGCGCTCAGCCCCAGTAACAGGAGCCAGATCGCCCACCAACGTCGGGACAGATTCAGACGGATCACGAAAGCACCAAGCGGCGCCCCGGCGCCGACCAGGCGACCCTGTGCCGCACAAGAAGCTGCCCGCAATTTGAAAAGGGCGTGACCGCGAACAGGCACACTACGGACCTCGCGATGCAACTGCGACAGCAGGCGTGAAACCCCGCCACCGACCCACGATCCAGTGCAGGGTCACGAGTCTCATTGTCCAGGGCTTGGCCTCTTGCTGCACCGAGGACGGCAGTTGAAATGTTCCTTGCTAAGTCGGCTTCTGGTCGAATTCTCACGGCTGTTCGCGAGGTGAAGCTACTCCTCCAACCGGAGGAAGGCATTTACCTCGCTATCGGTCGGCTCCCAGTTTGCTCCGCGTTTCTCGGCCAAGGTTGCAAGTCCTAGCAGTTGCAGGGTGTCTTCCCCTTCCAGCACAAGGCTTGCTTTCGTAGCCCGCAGTATTGATGGACCGCGCTCCGACGCAGCGACCTGGGTCACCGAAAATCCGAGCTTCAGCAGTTCCGAATGCGCCGGTGCGAGCATATTCGCCGCGGCTGCAATGCGAATCGCGTTCGACATAGATTGATCTTCCGTAGTCAGGAAATTCCCAGATCATGACCGCTTTTCGGTTCGATCTGGAAAGACCGCTCCTGGCCGAACTGGGACCATCGCGGGTGTCCCCTTCTGGCTTCCCGAATCGTAGGTCCGGTTTCGGCGTTCGTGAATCACGTCGTGAACGTCGCAGGTCGACCCTTTGCGGGCATCCGGGATTCTCGAAAGCGGTCAGCCCGTTTTTCGCGGATTTAAGTCATTCCCAGCCGTCATCGACCTGTTTGCAACGTTCGAGGCTGCGTGCTCGGAAACCTCGATGACACTCGGGCGCACCCGCCGCAAGAGGCGGAGCGCCCGATGTCTACCTCCTCGTCCTGTCAGTGCTTGCCGCTGCTGCCGCCTTCTTGCAGTTTCTGCAGTACTTGGTCAAGCGAGAAGGTGCCGGGCTTCTGCCGGGGCGGATACTCGACGTAGGTCTGCAAGTGCTGGCCCACGAAAGCCTGCGCTGGTACGAGCAAGAACGCGCGATCTAGCAGCCAGAGGTCGTATAGCGTGGCTTCAGCCTCGGCGCGCTCGAAGGGATCGCCGCGCAGGTCCTCGATCAACGGTACCCGCAACGGGACCAATGGATCCGACCACACCTTGAAGCCTATGGCCCGCTGCTGCAGGAACAGAAGTTTCCACCGGTCATAACGAACGGCGGCAAGGTTGCCGTCGTCCGTCCAGTAGAAGAACTCTTTGCGCGGATCTTCGGATTTGCCGGCCAGGTATTCGGTCAGGTTATATCCGTCAAGATGGACCTTGAAGGTCTTGCCCGCCGCTGCGTAGCCGGTCAGCAGCTTCTGCGTGACGTTCGGTTCACCTGCGGCTGACACAAACGTCGGCACCCAGTCTTCGTGCGACACGACGCCATTGATCACGGTGCCCGGCTTGATGACGCCAGGCCAGCGGATCATGCCGGGTACGCGATAGCCGCCTTCCCAGCTGGAGTTCTTCTCGCCGTGGAACGGCGTGGTGCCGCCATCAGGCCACGAAAATTCTTCCGCGCCATTGTCGGTCGTATACAGGACGATCGTGTTTTCGGCGATGCCCAAGTCGTCGAGCTGCTTGAGGAGCTGGCCCACCATCCCGTCGTGTTCGACCATCCCATCAGCCTCCACGCCCAAACCGGTCTTGCCCTCCGCCTCCGGCTTCAGGTGGGTGTGAACGTGCATCCTGGTCGAGTTGAACCAGACGAAGAACGGCTTGCCGGCCTTGTGCTGCTTGTCGATGAAGTTCATTGCCGCGCCCAAGAACTCCTCGTCCACGGTCTCCATGCGCTTCCTGGTCAACGGGCCGGTGTCCTGGCACTTCTGCTTGCCCCACTTGCCGAAGCGCGGCTCCTCCTTGGGGTCATCCGTGTCGGTGGCAACGCACTTGAACACACCGCGCGGCCCGAACCTGTCGTAAAAGTGTGGGTACCGGGGGGGCCTGAGATAGTCTGCGTGCTCCGGCTCTTCCTCCGCATTCAGGTGGTAGAGGTTGCCGAAGAATTCATCGAAGCCGTGCACCGTCGGCAGGAACTCGTTGCGGTCACCGAGGTGATTCTTGCCGAACTGGCCCGTTGCGTAACCCTGCGGCTTGAGCAGCTCGGCCAGCGTCGGGTCCTTCTCGGAAAGTCCTTCCTTGGCACCCGGCAGGCCGACCTTGAGCAGTCCGGTGCGGAAGGGCGACTGGCCGGTAACGAACGCGGCGCGACCGGCTGTACAGGACTGCTGGGCGTAGAGGTCCGTGAAGAGCGCGCCCTCTTTGGCGATGCGGTCGATGTTGGGCGTCTCGAATCCCATCATGCCGTGGCTGTAGACGCTGACGTTCCACATCCCGATGTCGTCGCCCATGATGACGAGGATGTTGGGCTTCTTTTGTTGCGCCACGGCTGGGCCAGCAACGAGCGCCAGCACTGCGGCTAATGCGAAGAACAACCTTATGACGTGCTTCACTTCGGCCTCCACGGATTCAAGAATTAACCCTGCCCCCAATACCATTGGGCTTGGACACAGGGACCGTATCTGAATGCGCTTGGCCTGGCTATCCGATTACTGCCTGAATGCCTGCTTTGAAGTTCTGGGGATGCTTGTGGTCCGAGGGGCGCGAATGGTGTGCGCCACGGTGGTGCTGGGCCTAGCTTCGACGGGCTGGATCTTGAAGAAGACCGAGATGGCCATGGCGACGATCAGGGCCGGGATCGATCCGGTGGCAAGGCCTGCGGCGTTGAAACGGGGTGATTGCTCGTAGCGCTTGTTCATGGCGCCTGCCGTGACGTTGGTTTCGGGGTCCGCCGGCGGCCCGTTTCGACCGCCTCACTCTTAAAGACAGGGCCCAGGCTCGCTTTCGGACATTCGAAATGGGCGGGCCGAGCCGACGGCGCAAACGCCTGCTCTCTTGCCAATCTCGATCGGACCGCGACCTTGAAGATGCGTTGCGGCGTGCGCTGCTGCCCGATGGTAAGGACGGCGCCGCGCCGCCAGCCACGCTGCCCCAGATCGACTTCGGCGCAGGGATGAAGCCAGGCGAGGGCCCATCCCGGCGGTGCCTACTTCTGTGCCGACCGAAGTGTCGGCTTGGTGCCGACAGAAGCCCCGTCTCCAATATTCTTGGATTACCCGGCACCAGGCGCTGTCTTCTGGAGGAACGTGAGCGACACGGTCGGGGACAGCGTTTTCGTGTGGCTGATTCCGTATCCGAGACGTTGGTACAAGCGAATATTTGACTCGTTCTTGCTGCCGGTGAACAGCTCGAATCTACAGACATCGGGAAACTTCGACTCGATTTCTATGAGCAGCATCGATCCGAAACCTCTTCGCTGCCACGCAGGGTGCACGATCAACCTCCCGATCATGCAAGTGACCAAGGACTTTTTCGCACGCACCGACCCCACGATTTGCCAGGCTTCCACGGCCTTCAGGAAGATCGAGGTTTCAAACTCCTCGAGCAGCGATTGGAGTGATTGCGTAAGCGGTGCTAGGGACCAGTCGTTATAGAGCCTTGCTTCGGATTGGTAAGCAAGTTTCTGCAAATCCAAGATCGCATGCGCGTCTTGTGGTTCGGCAAGGGAGATTGAAATCATCTTATCGATTCTGCGCACGTCCGCTGGCGGCCGGATCGGGCGTCGACCCTAAGAACCGCTCGTGACCGTCCAGCGACGTTGGCATGGTTCCCTGAACCAAACTGTGCCACTGGCCGGCAGGAACGCTACCAGTGTCAGTTGCCAATGAAAACAACCTGCAACCTAGCTTCGGGTATAGCGCGGCAAAGTCAGGCATCGGGATAAGAAGAAGGACTTCCGTCCAGACATCCAGGACCATTGGCATGTTGTCGGTCACGACTTCGCTCCGACCATCGTTCGAGTGCCACTGTCGTATCAGTCCCACTGATTGGCGTTCTTCGGCCAATGCGCGCGCTGCACGCGAACGATGCAGAAGCGCTGGCCCGTCGGCGCGCGCATGATCACCCAGCGCTCCTTGCGTTCGTCCACCTCGGCACCCAGTTTTTCGAGCCTCGCAACTTCGGCCGGAATGTCGTCGGTCTCGATATCAATGTGCACGCGGCTTTCGTGGTCCACGCGCTGAACCTGCACGCTGAGCTCGTCGCGCGGCGTTTCCAGCATGCGGTAATTGCCGCGGCTACCCGGATGCTTCATATCGACCGGGCGGCCCAGCGCGTCCGCCCAAAATTGCGCGGCGGCGTCGATATCGTCGGTCTTGCAATCGATCAGCAGACCATTGATGCGCGAGCGATGCATGCAATCCACCTTCGAAGGTTTGTCGTGTTGTACCACCGTCAGCGCACGTGAGGCGGAGTCCCATGTCCGGTCCGAGTACAACTTCGCGGGCACGTCGAAGGACCGGAAGTGGCCGGGTCCGACAAATTGCGGAACGGTCTCGATCATTTTGCCATCGAGCGCGATGCGATACACACCGGACTTCGGAGCCTCGGATGCCCGCTGACGAGCAGGCAACGGACCCGGCCGTGCCGTGCCGTAAGCCGACGCACTTTTTCCAACTCGACCCGTAGCGGTCCTCCAAGCCCAGCAAAGCGGCCGTTCACCAATCGCCGGAGCTCGCTGAGTCAGGCTATGGGACTTGCCTGCGCGCTCCGCCCGGTTGAAAAAAAAGGCCCGCCACCGTGTACCTTGTGGCGGGCAAATTATGAACACTTCCTGGGACGTGGCCTGACTGCGCAGCAGCGGCACAATGTCGATGGCGAGGCTTCCGGTTACGCGTCTCGGCTATTCCGGGAAGACTATGGCTGTGTCTTTCAGGCCTCCGACAACCCAGAGGTCCTTCGCCTTGTTGAGCATGCCGCAGTACTCACGATCCTGCAAAAGCTTCGTTTGCAACTGGGTGATCTTGTCGAGGCTGTCCGACTCGAAATGCCAATGAATCCTGCAGTCACTGAACTGCTCGACGCCGAACTTCATATTCAACGAGTAGGTCCTGTTGAGGTATGAAGTTACTTCAGCGGCAAACTGAAGGGCAGCATTAATGTCGGCAGCGGTCTTGGGTGTGGCGGTGCGAATTAAGCGAAACATAGCGTTCTCCCGATGAAGTTATCCCTCCTTTTGTCGCTTCGGTTGAAAGAGAGCGGCTCCATCTGTAATTACGCTAGCCTCCGCCGGCGGCGAGACGTTGACGCATATCAACCTGGGGTTCGCCTCGGCGTGATCAGCGATTGGCGGCGGACAGTCTCTTCGAACGCGAATCAGATGCGAAAGACGGTTCGCTCCATCCGAACGAGGTGAATTCTCGTCCACGAGTCACTTCGGAGGTGACCTGAACGACTGCTTTCCGGACGGAGCCACCAAGACCGGTGATGGCCGACTCCGCCAGCCGGTGAAGTCCGCTTCCCCATGTTGCCAAAGGGCGGTCCCAGGCGAAATGTCGACCTCCGAGGCCCCGATGACCGCTGCGATCTTTCACTGCGGACGCTCGGGCAGATCGCCGTAAGCAGCCGCATTTCTTCCATCACGTTAAGGGTTGGTCGATGCCTGCCCGTGCGCAGAGCCGATTGCCGCCCTTTTCTGTCGGAACGGTAGCGCTGGACGCCGACGGATACGGATCGCCGGAAGCGCGCATCGCGGAAAGGAGGCCGGATGCGTGCGCGCTAGCCGAGCTCGTTCTTCACGACGACGCCTGCGCGGATGATCGTTCGCAGGAACCGACCGTCAGCGGCCATCAGCGAGATATCCTTGAGCGGGTCGCCTTCGACCACGAGCAGGTCGGCATACGCGCCGGGCGCAACGCAGCCGACCTGCCCTTGCATCAGCATCATCTCCGCGGGCACCGAGGTTGCCTGGCGCAGGATCTCGACGGGCGTGAACACCTCGCTGCGCAGCGTGAACTCGCGGCACTGCTGCGTGTAGGTGCTGCCGAGCAGGTCGGTGCCGAAGCAGACCTTCACGCCCGCCTTTCGCATCGCGTCCATGCCGGAGAGCGCCTGCTTGAACACGACTTCGACCTTTTCCTGGCTCTCGGGCGGAAAGCCCAGCTGACGCCCCATTTCCTTCAAGGCGAAGCACACCGCCATCGTGGGCACGATGAACGCCCCCCGGGCCGCAACGAAGCGTGCCGTCTCGTCGTCGATGAGCGTGCCATGCTCGATGCTGCGCACGCCGAATTCGGCGCATCGGCGCACCGCACCGGCCGGGTGGCAGTGCGCGGCGACGTAGGTGCGCCGCTCGGCGCACTCATTGACGATGGCGCGGATCTCATCCTCGCGATACTGGTTCATCCAGATCGGGTCGGTCGGCGACGCCACGCCGCCGGAGGCCATGATCTTGATGCAGTGCGCCCCCTGGCGCAGCTCCTCACGCGCGGCGACGATGCAGGCGTCCACGCCATCGGCCAGGACCGCGAAGGCATTGGCGAGCGGCGAGTCGCCGCAGGCGCAGTCCGACTGGTAGTGCGGCCGCTCATGGACCTGGCGCAGATCGCCATGCCCGCCGGTCATCGACAGGATCTTTCCCGCGTACAGGTAACGCGGCCCGGTGATCAGGCCGTCGGCAAGCGCGCGGTAAAGCGAATAGTTGCCGCCACCGATGTCGCGCACGGTCGTGAAGCCGCACCGCAGCGCGTGACCGAGCATGCGCACGGCATGCGCAGTGCGGTAGGCCTCGCCGAGCGCTTCGACTCTTTGCACTGCGACATCGCTCGCGAAGGCGTGCACGTGCGCATCGATCAGGCCGGGCATCAAGGTGCGCCCGCCCACATCGATCACCTGCGCGCCTTCCGTATCCAGCCGCTGCGCCGACACATCCTGGATACGACCGTCCGCGACGAGGACGTGCATGCCGTCGGGACATTCGGCGTGCGTGCCGTCGAATATCCGCGCGTTCTTCAGGAGCAGTCTGGCCATGAGCGTTTCCCTCAAAAGCGAAGCGGCCGATGTTGCATCACGTGCGAAGCGGTCATCGGAACCGAAAGCGGTCGCAATGCCTCAGCGCCAAGATCCAGCACGTCGGCGTTGCCATTCGCTCGAAGTCGTCTCGTAGGTTGCCAAGCCTTTGTCGTACCAGATTTCGATTCCCCGATACCGCATGCCCAGCCTCTTCATCACTGAAGCCGAGGCCGTATTTTCGGCACGGCACACTGCATAAAGCTCGTCCGCCCCCAGCGTCCGAAAGGCGAAGTCGGCCATCGTAACTGCCGCCTCGGTTGCCAGCCCCTGGTGCCACCGGTCGCGCCGCAGCCGCCAACCCACTTCCAGCGGGCACGCGGGGTCCGGGGATTGCCCGCTCCTGCGAAGATGCTGGATGCACCCGGCTCCGACGACCTGATCAGTGGCGCGCTCAATGAAGCTCCACCAGGAAAAGCCGTATTCGATCCATCGGCCTTTCACGCGCTGGATGATCTCGAGGGTCTGCTCGCGACTCTCAGGAGACCCGAGGTATCGCATTACCTCCGGATCGGAATTGATGGCGTTCAATCCGTCCAGGTGAGCGTCATCGAAGGGCGCAAGACGCAGGCGTTCGGTTGTAAGGATCGTCATGCCGTCCGCGAAGCACCCACGTCTGATGCGACTTCAGGAGCAGCGCTATTATCGTTGCGCTGGATCGTCGTAGTGGAACGGGTCAGTTACACGGGGCTCGGTCGGCAACGGAACCCGCGGCATGGGCGTGTCGCTGTTGGCCGCATCCAGCAATACTGTCGCCAGCACCACAGAAGCTTGTCGCAGATCGTCGATTCGCAGGTGATCGAAGGTATCCAGATCCGTGTGGTGCACCCGGCTTTCGTAATCAAGTGGATCCTGGATGAACTGGAACGCCGGCAGGCCAATGCGGTTCATCAGGACATGATCCGTCCAGTCCGTGGGCTCAGCGACGACGGCGGTCGTGCCCATGCTGGCCAATGGGCCGAGCCATTCACGCAAGATCGGAACCGCGGCCAGGTTACCTTCCGCATAAATGCCTCGGATCTTCCCGGAGCCGTTGTCGACGTTGAAGTAGGCGCTAAGCTGCGAGAACTCCGCCAGCGTCTTGATCGGGTAGCCTTCGGCAAACCACATGCCGAACCTCGCGAGATCCGGATCGGCGGGCGCCGGCCGCTGGGCCAGATGCTGCTCCACATAGGCGCTTGATCCCAGCAGTCCCTGCTCCTCGCCCGCCCATAAAGCAAAGCGCACGGTACGCTTGGGCTTGACGTCCAGGCTGGCAAGGATGCGCGCCGCCTCCATCACAACGACCGATCCGGCACCGTTGTCCGCAGCGCCGTCGCCGGCTACCCAGCTGTCGAGGTGCGCGCCGGCCATGACGAAGCCGGACTTGGCGTCGGAACCGGGAATTTCGGCCACGACGTTGTAGGCCTTGCTGTCGGCGTCTTCGAAATGCACACGGCTGTCGATTTCCATGCGTACCTCGCCCACCTTGGCCAGGCGCGCGATGCGCCGGTAGTCTTCCGCCGCGATCTCGACGGCTGGAAGTTGCGGGGTCCTGCCCACTTGGTGAAAGTAACCCTCGCCGTGCACGATGCGACCTTCCGATCGCGACATCTGCGCCCAGGCAACTGCGCCCTCTGCCTCTAGGAATTCCCTGAGGGCGCGTCCGAACTTGATGCGCTTGACGAGATCACGCTTGATGTCGACGTCCGCGACCGGCGAGTCCTCACCGTCCACCATGCCGAGCTGCGGCTCCTTGTATCGGTTCAGCTTGCCGATGTCGGCGTCCGAAAGCCGTTTGAAAGCCGCTTCCTCGGGATCTTTGGGAGGCTCCGGGTAACTTATCAGGACAATTTTTCCCGCGAGCTTGCCTTTCCACTGTTCGAAGTCCTTCACCGCCTTCATCGGCGCGACGATGACGGCAGCCTGCAGTGGCCCGTTCGTGCCGGGCGTCCAGGCAATGGGAATCGAACGCAAAGCCAGCGCGCGTGGCGCGACCATCCGCACTTGGGCCGACTCGATCCACCACCCTCGCCCGAATTCGAAGCCCTCGGTGTGGACATTTTTCAGCCCCCATTGGCGAAACTTGCCGGCCGTCCAACGCTCGGCTTCGCGCATCGCCGGCGAGTTGGTCAGGCGGCCGCCGATGCGGTCTGCCAGGTAAGCGGCCGTTTCGGCCAACTCGCCGTGATTGAACTCGGCGTCGGCGATGCGGTTGATGGCCGCTGGATCCAACGGGCTGGCGCCATGCGCGGGGGCCAGCGCAAAGAGCGCCCCAAGCAGCGGACCCAAAACCAACTCGCTCTTACGGAACATCGACTCTCCCCCTCTGCTATTTGTTATGGATGGGATCGCACGACAGCACCGCGGGTTGTTGCGCGCGCGCCTTTTTCGAGATTGCGCAGAAGTCGCTACATTGGGCGATTGTGCACCCAGCCGCCGCCGGATAGCAGACCTCGAACAAAGTATCCGAATGTCCGGCCGGGGCGGGCCCGTAATTCAGTCGCTGCGCATGCCGAGGTTCCTGATCAGGAAGGCGTAGACACTGGCGCTCTGCTCGATAGCCTGGGAGGTGGTGCGCCCTCCCCCGTGCCCCGAGGCGCTCTCGAGGAACAGCAGCACAGGCGCCGGACCGGTCTGGGCGGCCTGCAGGCTCGCGGCGAACTTGAAGGAGTGCATGGGCATCACCCGAGCGTCATGGTCGCCCGTGACGATGAGTGTCGCCGGATATTTCGTTCCCGCGTGGACGTTGTGGACGGGTGAGTAGGCATACAGCGCCTTGAACTCTTCCGGGTCCTGCGGACTGCCGTAGTCCCCGGTCCACCCGGCCCCCTGTCCGAACCTGTCGAAGCGCAGCATATCCATCACGCCTACGGCCGCCACCGCGGCGCCATAAAGCTCGGGGCGCTGCGTCACGCAAGCGCCGATCAGCAGTCCCCCGTTCGACGCGCCGATGATCGAAAGCTTCGGGGTTGAGGTGTAGTGCTGGGCGATGAGCCACTCGGCCGCAGCGATGAAGTCATTGAACACGACCTGTTTGTGAGTGCGTATCGCCTCGCGATGCCACTGCTCGCCGTACTCACCACCTCCACGGATGTTGGCGATCGCGTAGACACCACCAAGCTCGAGCCACGCGATGCGCGCGGGGTTGAAATGTGGCAGTACCGCGATGCCGAAGCCCCCGTATCCGTAGAGCAGCAGGGGGTTGCGCCCGTCGAGTTTCAGTCCCCTGCCGTAGGTGAGCGCCATCGGGATGCGTGTTCCATCCTTCCCTGGATAAAAGGCCCCGCGCTCCTCGAAACGGCTGCGGTCGAACGCCACCTTGGGGGCCCGGAACAGCGTGCTCCGTCCTGACTTCAAGTCGTAGCGATACAAAGTCGGCGCCGTGATGATGTCCTCAAAGGCGTAGAACGTGTCCTCATCTTCCGGTCGGCCTTCGAAACCGCGCGCTAGACCGGGGCCCGGCAACTGCACTTCGCCATGGCGTGTACCGTCGAGGCCATAGACGAACACGCGGTTGTGCGCATCGTGCATTGTTCTGACCAGAAGCCGATGGCCCACGAGCGTGACACCGGTGTCGGTCAGATCGATCGCATCCGGCCCGTTGGGGATGACCTCTGTCCAGTGCCCACGATCGGGACGCTCGGGGTCGATGCTGATAACGCGCCCGTTCGGGGCGTTGAGCGTGGTGAGGAAGTACAGCCGGCCCGCGTCGGCACCCACGTAGATGTAGGCAGCCTCGAAGCCCGACGTCACCTGCACGGCTTCAGGCGTACTCGCCACGACATCGATGAGATAGACATTCTCGACGCCCTTGTCGCCGACCTCTCCCTCGCCGGATGCGATCACGAGCCAGCGGCCGTCGCTGGAGAGGTGCGGCTTGTATTGCCAGTGTGGATGTGCGCTGTCGGAGAAAATCAACCGGTCGCCGCTCGCCGGCGTTCCGAGCGCGTGGTAGTAGACGGCATCGCCCGTATCCTGCATGGCAAGCTCCTGCCCGGCGCGCGGCGCTGAAAATGCGCTGTAGTAGAAGCCTTTGCTGTCGTGCGCGAACTGTGGCTTGTAGTACTTCGTGTAACGCGCCACGTCCGGCAGCTCCTTGCCGCTTTCCAGATCGTGTATGCGCCACTCGGTCCAATCGGAGCCCGCCTCCGAAACGCCGTAGGCCAGGTACCGGCCGTTGCCGGCCGCTTCGTAGCCCGTGACGATGAGCGTGCCGTCCGACGACAAGGTATTGGGATCGAGCACGATCGTCGCCTCGTCGCCGAGACGTCGGGTCGCGTAAAGAACGTTCTGCTCCTGAGTCCCGGAGTTGTGCGTGTAGAAGTAGCGACCTGCCTCGTGGAATGGAGTACCGAATTTCTCGTAGTCGTACAGCGCCGCTATGCGCTTGCGCAGCGATTCGCGCTCTTTGATCGACGCAAGGTAGTCGTCCGTGAGCTTGCCCTCGGCACTCACCCAGGCGCGGGTCTGCGGCGAGTCCAAATCCTCCATCCAGCGATAGGGATCGGCAACCGCAGTGCCGTGATAATCCTCCACGACCCCTCCGCGTTCGGCGGTGGGGTATTGCAGCGATTTATCGGCCGCTATTGCGGGATAGAGGAGAGTCGCACTCAGCGATAGCGCCGCAAGAGCGCGGCTCGCGCCCGACTTGCGTGCTGTGGATTCGCCCCACGACATGCTTGTCACCTCCACTGCTGATCCCCCGCATCTTCACGTGGCGCCACCCGCGAATTGGGGGTCGCGCTCGAACCCGACGCGCCCGACCCACTGCGGTCCCAGGCGTCGCCGCAAACCTGCCGTTTGAGACCGAGACAGCGGACACCCGCGCGCAGGCGATAACAAGTAGCCCAACAAATGCCTGAATAGCCAGATTGTGTGCTCTGTTCGTCAGCGTTTTCATGACCGGACTCCCCTTCTAGTCGATCACAGGCGGACGCTCATCGTCGCCTTAGTTGCTGACCTCGTCCGAGCCGGAGTGTGCAATGTCATGCACTCCGCCTCGAAACCCGATAGCCGACGAACGCGTGCACCACGTGGCTCGCGTCAGCCCACCACCCAGCGATGTCTCCCCGTGCGTTGACGCCGAAGATATTGGTTCCGATCACGCCCGATCCTGGGTAGTCGAAGGTTGCGAACTGACCTGGCTTTCCGATGAAGCCGTGCGAGATGCCTTGCGCGTCGTAGTAGTTGCCGACAATCTCGCCTGCGTCGTTAATGCCGTAGGCGGATGTGCCCCCAACGCCGAGGTCGATGTTCGTGTAATCGTCGTCGTCCTTCAAGAACCCATGGCTGAAGCCGCTAGCGTCGTAATAGCTTCCGACGATCTGGCCTCTGTCGTTAATGGAGTTGGCATTGGTTCCTCCAACCGAAGGGCTCGCGGCAGGCACGCTGAACATCGACGTATACTTCCTGCCGTTCCAGGTCCAGCCGACGCACTCGACGCCGGCTACCGTGCAAGCCTCGCCGGCCGCCACACCGGCATTGTTCATCCCATTGCCCCAGCTCTGAGGAAGGTCCTTGATCGGCGGCAGGAACGCCCAGTCACCGGTGCGCACGTCATATTCGACCGCGTACTGGAGAAGACTCGGATTGCCCGCATTGCCGATGACAAGGCCAAAGTCGCTGCTGTCGCCCAGGAATGTCTCTCCCACATAGCCCGGAGCGTCCAGCGTCTGCAGATCCCCTTCTCGCCATAGAAGCCCGTGGCCTGCCCCGAACCCAGCGTCGTAGTAGAAGCCGGAGACCAATCCGGTGTCGTCGATGCCGTACGCTGCCGTGAACGGGGAGCCCGGGACGACAAAAGTCACGAACCTGAATTGAAGAGAGTCGGGCGTCTCGCGCGCTGACGCGCTCAGCGCCCCGACACTCAACGCGACTGCCAAGAAAGCGGCACACTCACAGCTCGCGACGCCTTGCGATCGATGCATCTTCATGCAGTCTCCTCCATTGACGATATAGCCGCTGCGACATACTCAACTCTTCGGCAGGCACTAAAGCCCTGAAAGCTCCGCCGGACCCGTGCACGGTTTCTTTCATTGCGACTTTAGGCTACGCGCGAAGCGCGGTTATTGCGCGCCCCATGGACGCGGGAATCACAAGGCCACTGCCCGAACTTGCGACACCACGCAATGTCTGATTTATCGACGTTCCCGGAAGGAAATCGAACGACGTAGTGGCCGGTCAGCGAAATTGCCGACCGGCAGCGCGCCCAGGCACGACTGTCGTGTAGCAGGTCGAGACCCGCCCGTCAGGCTGCCGTCGGAGTTCCTTCATATCTCTGGAGGGAACAACTACCGCCAGTGCGCTTGATCACGTTTGCATGAAATCGGCTGCGTGCGTGCTGCAACGCAAGAGGCAGCGTCCATTCCAGTTCGAGATCACACCGCCGGCCCGGGAAGCGGTCGAGCACTGGATCCGGAAGCTGAGCGCCATGAGCTGGTGGCGGCCGCTCGCGCCGCGCGGTGGATAATGCCCGTTCGATGCCCACGATCGATGAAGCCTTTGGTCCCCGGCCACCGCTGACCACAGAAGCGGCCTGCAAGATGGTCGTGCGCAGCGGCGCGATCGTGGCGATCCTCGTGGAGGGCTGGAGCGATCAGGCGGCCCTTGAGGCACTCGCACATCGGCGCGGCTTGGAACTCGCGGCCGAGCGGATCGCCATCCTTCCCGTCGGCGGCGCGACGAACACCGGCAAGTTCTTGGAGGCATTGGGCCCGGCAGGGCTGGGAATGCGGTTGGCGGGACTGGTCGACGCAAACGAGGAACAGCACCTCTGGCGCAATCTCGAGCGCGTGGGGCTTGGAGCGAACCTCAGTCGCGTGGGCGCGGAGGCGCTTGGATTTTTCGTGTGCGACGCGGACCTCGAAGACGAACTGATCCGCGCGCTTGGCGCTCACTCGGTCGAGCAGCTGCTTGCTGTTCAAGGCGAGCTCGAGTCCTTCCGCCGCTTTCAGGACCAACCCGCTCAGCGTGCAAGGGAGCGCCATGCCCAGCTGCAGCGGTTCATGGGCACGCGGGCCCGGCGCAAGATTCGCTACGGCGAATTGCTGACAAACGCACTTGACCTGCGCTGCGTCCCGCGCGCGCTCGACGCTGTGCTCGCACACGCGCGCCATTGAATAGCGGCGGGCCCTGCTGCCCATGGCAAGGATTGCCCGTTCCAGCGCGGCACGGCGGGTCCCTTGCGAGCGCAACGACTGCGCGACCCACAAACACGAGGTATTGGCCGATAAAGGCCGGAGAGCACGACAATTGGCGTGCAAGGGGTCAGCCTGTCGAGAAGTGGTCCGGAATCGATGCGTGTCCGCCAGGTCGCGGAGCGATGCGAAGCGGTCCTCAGAGGGTGCAGGAGTCCGAAGCGCGCCGCTTCGCGACCGATGGCAGAATGGTCCCTGCCCTTGCTGGGAACGTCACTGTCGGCCAGGTGCGGGCTCCCAGGAGATCAGTTAGCCTTCCCGAGAGTCGACAAACCGATCGCGCATATGTCTCACGTTGTCCTCTTGGGGGATTCGACCCTCGACAATGCCTCTTACACGGCGGGCGGACCGGATGTCATCTCGCAAGTGCGGCAGTTGCTCCCGCCCGGATGGAAAGCGACGCTTTCCGCGATAGACGGCTCTACGACAGAGGAGATTCCGGAGCAGCTAGAGTCGATGCCAGACGACGCGACGCACTTGATTCTGAGCGTTGGAGGAAACAACGCGATCCTTCGAGCCGATATCCTCGAGAAACCTGTAGCGTCTACCGGCGAGGCATTCCACTTGCTGTCATCGGTGGCGGAGGAGTTCGAGAAGCAGTACAAGCAGGCTCTATCCACGTGCCTCAGTCGTCGCCTTCCGCTAGCCGTTTGTACCATTTACCACGGCAACTTCGAAGATGACGTGTTTCGACGCCGGGCGATTGTGGCGCTGACTCTATTCAACGACGCGATTGTCCGGTGCGCGGCGGGGCACCAGCTCTTGGTAATCGACTTACGGTTTGTTTGCAACGCTCCGCAGGATTTCGCGAACCCGATCGAGCCCTCCGCGATTGGGGGTGCCAAGATCGCGCGCGCAATTGTGACTGCGGTAATGGAACCGAGCGCGACCAAGCGCCGCTCACAGATTGCGACATCGTAGCTGTTGACCGGACTCGGCCCTTGGGCAAAGAATGCCCGCCGGAAAGCCGTCATTCGATCGCCAGACATGCTTTGTGACGTTCGGCAGCCCGCGAGGCATTTGCCCGAGCGCCGTCACCACGCTGTATCTCGCAGAGAATCCGAAAGGTTAATGTGGGATCGGTTGAGGCGGGGTTGCCTTTCGTCCCAAAGGTCGAGTCGGGCTACGGGCAAGATGACGCTCGTGGCACGAGTTCTCGGATCACGAGCGCTCCCGGGTCGACATCGCCTCTATAGGGACTGGCGTCGTGCGTGCCGAGCGCAACATCGATACCGCGGCGTAAATGATCACGATGATCACCAACCAGCGCATCAGATTCAGGTGGGATGCAATGCCATTTACGAGCGGAAATGCGCAGAGTGTGCCAATCACGCCACCCATCGTGAGGCCGAGGGCGGAGCCATGTGCGAAACGGCGCGACCGGAGGAAGCCTAGGGTGGCGACAGGAATCAGTACACCGTCACTTGCCATCATGATCGGATACGCGGCGATCGGATGCATTCCAAGCATTCCGAGCAAGACCATCGTCGGTGCATAGTTGCCGATGCCAACACACATGAGCGCGCCGAAGACGCAATTGGCGAAGACGGCAATACCGAAGCGCCAGCCAGCCAGGTCCTTTGCCGTACCAGCTGGCAGCAGTACGCCGAGGTTTGTCATCGCAAAGAAGCAAGCTGCGATCAGCAGCGCTGCGCCCATGAAGAGCTGAATTCCCCGGCGTGGCATGCGACTCACGACACCAGCGCCGAGCCAAGCGCCGACTCCAGCACTCGCCACCATGCAAGCAAGCAGCACCGGGTCCACGGTCACCGCAATTACAAATAGAAAAGACCCGACAAAGGACGGTACCGTGCTTCCCACGTTGAGCGTCCCGGGGATGAGTTCATCGACCGGCCGCCTGCGCAGTTTGAACAGGGCAGTAATCTGAGCGTACGAACCTATACCCAGAGTGTCGAAAAAGTTGGCCACGAATCCGATCCCGACGTCCGCTGACGAAGGGCGCTCGTGCAAGCGGTGTCGCCTCGCTGACCAGATCCACGCAACGATAGCCGCCACATTCGCCAGCACCAACCCCGCGTATAGCAGGAGCCGTGCTGTCGGCATGTCAACCCCCCGTTCGGTAATCGCCGTTTGCTACCGCCCAGAGTTCGGGATCAAGGCCGGTCCCTGTCGCGGGAAAAACTTAGACATCATACGGCTCTACGGACCTACGCGGGGCTTCTTCGGCCAGATCCGGAAGCCTAGTGACATCGAGAAAATGAACTGAGCGATCCAATCGGCCACAACGCAGCTAACAACCGTTTGTGGTCGACGGCCGCTCGGCATAGAAACGATCGACACGACTCTGGGCGCAGCCATCGCCTGCCGGATAGCTGACACCCGGGGCAGGCAGCTATGGGTTGTGTGCGCGAAATTGCGGCCGGTGACGGCGCCGCGGGGCCTGGTCGGCAGTAGACCAGCAAGGGGTCATCGTGTGACGTGCAACCTTCCAGAAGTCGGGTATGCGGCGCATCGCGACCGATGGCAGAATGGACAGAAGACGTCTCGGATTCGACGTTCCCGGCCAGGTGCGGTCATCCGAGAGCGGCGCACGGAGATTTCCCGAGACCGGTCCTTCGCAGGATTTTGTTTCGGTGAAATCCCGCTGGTAGCCTTCGCGAGACCAAGTAGATCAGGTGGCTCCACCGATTGGTTTCTTGTGCGGCGACGCCATTTCGTTATAGCTCTCGTTGGCGTCGTCGCTCTTGTTGCAGCATTTGCGCTGTGGCCGACGTACAGTGGCGATGGATCATTTATAGATCACGGTCCATTTGCTGCCCACGAAAGGTACGTCCTAGACCTCGGATCGGTCGATCTGGCAAAGACCGGTCAGCGCGAATTCCATATGGCGGGTCTTCCCATCGCGGAGATGACGCTTGGGTTTTCCATCAGATCAGTCGACGGACTTCCCATTTCCGAAAAATCGATTGGCACGGTTGTTCGCCTTCGTCTTCAGAATGAAGCCAATGAGATCGTCTTCGACAGGACGGGATCTCTTTCCGATTGGGTATGGTCGACCGGCGCAGGTGACGTGCAGCACGCGTTTGTCTACCTCCGAGGGGTCGAAAAGGAGATTCCCCTGGGGGAAGGTGTCGTCCAGCTTGAAAGATCAAGTGTCGGTGCAGATGGCGGCTGGGGTACCTACTTTTCTCCACGGAACGGATCCAAATACCAATTGCTTTATCAAGTCATTACCCCACAGCCCACGTCCAGACGGTACGCCGTGGAAATTCGCGCTCTTGGTGGTGGATGGAAGTGACTTCTGCCGACGCCCTCTTTTGTAGGCTCCTCGAAATGGTCTCAGGTCAGGGCGCCCTGATGGACGACTCCGTCGCGCCGGAAGAGCGGATCAAGATCGAACTCACATACCCACGCCTTTTCGCGCAGCTCGTGCGAGATCACTTGTTCATTGCTTTCGATCTTGGCGACATCCGCGTCTTCAGTAATTTGCTTTGTGAAGACGACAACCTAGAAAGCTTGCTCAGAGACAGGCATCTCGTTCCGCCGCTTATTACCGCCGGATTCCTTCCGTTCGCGCGACCTGCAGGCGGGTCATACGATCCGATTTGCTTCGATGTGCGCGGACTCGCTCAACCAGCTGATGCGCCTATCGTTCAGATGGATCACGAATCCATTCTGACGCACTTTCAGATACCGAATCCTCAGCCGATTGCTGCGGGCATCCTGGAGCTTCCGATGTATTGGGGGCAAGACTCGTGGGTGTCGGTGCCTCCAAAGACCTGATAAAAACGTCCGCTTCTTGAAATGGCGAGTCTGCTATTGGCAAGCGGTGAGGTCCGCAGTGGGTCGTGTGCGTGAAAGAGCGTCTGGTATCGGAGCCGAGGTACGTCTGACCACAGCAGTAGGTATTGCGGTCGCTCGAGGTTGGATGTCTACTACGAGCTATGTACCGGACGGTGCCTTCCGGTGAAAGCGGGTGCTCGTGAAATTCGGGACCCGGCCAGAAGCGAACCAGCCAACTTGCGGGAAAATCCACAGCGAAAGCGGACCCCAGATCCGATGACCACGCGCAGCGACAACGTAACGCCGATGTAAAGGAGCGCGTAAGATCGTCTCCTGGCTGTGGTAGGGCGAAGGCACGTCCTTATGGCGACCAGAAGAGAAGCACTCACGTTGGGTCTGGCTGGCGTAGGCGCAGTCAGCGGACTGGCTTCTTTGTCTGCCATCGTATGGGAGAAGCTCAAGTATCCGTCTCGCGTCGAGATGCAGTCCTTGTCCTTTTTCCGAGACTACGACACTCCACTCTTCCTAAGTGGATCGCAATCAGGTCCGCCGCAGCCCCGCATCGGGTTAATGGGCGGGATCGGTTACCGGAACGACGGAAAGCTGTTCATGCGCATCGACTCCTACCCGCTCCTGACTGTGCGCCATCCTGACGGCAGGACATTCGGACCGTACCTAATGCGGCCGCGGGAGAATAGTTGGGGCATTCCCACAGGGCCTCCTGTAACGCTGGAACCTCTAGCAGGCTGTTGAAATTCGACGATGTTTGTCGTCCAAAGCTATCGAAGAACGTTGTAGCCACATAGCTGAATCCTTGTTCGAGCGAGGCCTATGC
>Ga0209698_10002501_pt1 | contig 20827 bp, 14 predicted proteins | sample LitLauG_LLR_2012_FD_187203 | JGI IMG/M metagenome (GOLD analysis project Ga0209698, IMG submission 187203) | Freshwater sediment microbial communities from Pennsylvania, USA - Little Laurel Run_MetaG_LLR_2012 (SPAdes) (version 2) | ecosystem: Environmental > Aquatic > Freshwater > Creek >...
CTGAGTACCGAGTACTGAGTACCGAGTACTATTTTGCGACCTGCCAAAAGAGAAAAGAGTAAACATCCGTGAATTCTTCGATCTGCTTCGTCACTGGCTTGCCCGCGCCGTGCCCCGCTTTCGACTCGATCCGCAGTAGGATCGGACGCGTGCGGCTGTCTCCGTTTTTTGCCAGGTACTGCATCTCCGCCGCCATCTTCTTGGCGTGCATCGGGTCCACACGCGTGTCCGTGTCCGCCGTCATAAACAACGCCGCCGGATACTCCACGCCTCCCTTCACGTGATGATACGGAGAGTACGCATACAGCCACTTGAACTGTTCGGGATTTTCCGCGCTGCCATATTCCGGGATCCACAACTTCGCAATCTGGAAATCCTGGTAATGCAGCATGTCGAGCAGCGGCACCTGGCACACCACCGCGCGAAACAGGTCCGGGCGCTGCGTGATCATCGCGCCCATCAGCAGCCCGCCATTCGATCCGCCCTGGATCGCCAGATGATGCTTGTCCGTATATTTTTCGGCGATCAGATGCTCGGCCGCTGCGATCATGTCGTCAAACACGTTCTGCTTGTTGTCGAGCATGCCCGCGCGATGCCAATCCTCGCCGAACTCGGCGCCTCCGCGCAGGTTCGCCACCGCGTAGACGCCGCCGTGCTCCATCCACAGGTACGCCGTGCGGCTGAACGTCGGTGTGAGGCTCACGTTGAATCCGCCATACGCGGTCAGCAGCGTCGGGTTCTTCCCATTTTTCGCAAGACCCTTCTTGTGCACGATGAACATCGGCACCCGCGTCCCGTCTTTCGACTTGAACCATTCCTGCGCGACCTCGTACGCCGACGGATCGATCGAAGGCGCATCGACTTTGGTCCAAACGGAACTCTCGAGGGTGCCCCATCCTAAACTCGCGTCGTTTGCGAGTTTAGGGTGGGGATTTTGATTTTCTCCGTCTCTACTCAGGTCTTGCAGAGACGCGGCCATGCCGCCAGAATGTTGATTTGAAATGGCACGGCTTGCATCCGTGTCGCCAGAATCGGGTCGTATCAGGGCACGGCTTTCAGCCGTGCCGCCAGAGTCCGCCGATGACCCGGGCTTTAGCCCCTGGGGACCCGTCTTCAAATCAATCCGATAAATGCTGGGCGGAATCGTGAACGATTGAAAACCAAAAAACACCTCATCCCGATCCCATCGTCCACCCGTCCCATAAACGCTGCCCAACGCGGGAAGCGTCACGTCACTCAACTTCTTCCCGTCTAGATCAAACAGCTTTAACTGCGAAGCCGCATTCTGCTCATACTGCGCAAACAATTTCCCGCCAAATACCGCCGCGCCCTGCAGCACCGCGTCGGTCTGCGGAATGATCTCCTTCCACGCCTCGCGATCGAAGTTGCCCGCATCGGTCACGAACACGCGATACCGGGGCGCGTCTTCATTCGTCGTGATGTACACCTTGCCGTCGTAAATGTCCGCGCGATACAGAAAATCTTTGCCGGTCGTCATGCGGCTGGGGGGCTTATTCGATTTCAAATCCTGCAAGAACAACTCGGCCTTCGTCCATCCCTGCTCGACGGTGATCAGCAGCCAGCGCCCGTCGTCGGAAAGCTGCACGTTCGGCCAGTCCTCAGGATCGCGCCCTTCGCCGAAAATCAGGTCGTCGTGTTCCGGATCGTCCCCCAGGAAATGAAAATAGACGTGCCGGTTGTACATCTCCTGCCCGTCCGGTACATCGCCCTTCTTCGGATACCGCGTGTAATAAAAACCGGAGTTGTCGTGCAGCCACGCCACTGATGCCGCACGCGTGCGCTCGATCGTGTCGGGAAGAATCGTCCCCGTCTTCGTCTCGATGACGCGCAATGTCGACATCTCCGACCCGCTAGGAGACGTCCCGTACGCCACATACTTGCCCGTCTCGCTGGGCGAGAACCAGTCCAGCGCCACGGTCCCGTCGGCAGCAAGCAGGTTCGCATCCACCAGCACGCGATCGGGTCCGTCAATTCCTGACACTCCAGTATCGCGCACATACAACACCGGCTGGTTCTGCATCCCCTCGCGCTTCGTATAGAAATAATGTTTCCCCGCAATCTGCGGAGGCGTCACCATCCCGATCGACAGCAACTCGGTCAAGCGTTTGTGAATCGCTTCGCGCCCCGGCAGCGGATCAAGAATCGACCGCGTATAAGCCATCTCCGCCGAGACCCACTTCTCAGTCTCCGGCGAAGCAGAGTTCTCCAGCCACCGATAGTTGTCGACAACGCGAGTCCCATGAAACATCTCGGCGATGGGCTTGATGGGAGCCGGAGGAGGCGAGGAAGAACTCTCGCTCCGGGCCGTTGTCGAATTGCCAGACTGCGAGCCGCTCACGGCGATACCAGCGACCGCTAATAAAGAAGATAAAGTCCAGATCAAGAATCCCCCTGACATAAAACCAGCCTACCACCCACCCGAACAGTTTTCACCCACGGACAACGATGCTATGATGATGACGGGCTTCCAGCGCCCGTACACTCCTCAGTAGCTCAATGGCAGAGCATCCGGCTGTTAACCGGAGGGTTGTAGGTTCGAGTCCTACCTGAGGAGCCATTTCTTCAACTTCGTCCAATCCTGAAAATAAAACTGTGCATACAGTGGGGAGTCGACCTGCGCTTATCGGCCAGGATAAATTGGCCGAGGGCGAAGGTCGGGTTACTTATGCGGCCATGCGAGAGCGCGAGCGTGGCCAGCATCGAGTTACGGGCCGAATACAAGAGCGTTCGCGGCAGGGAGGATGGAGGGGGCCGGTCGTTTGTTCTGGCAGAGTTGAATGACCGAAAAGCGGTTGGACGCCCCGGTTTTGCGAAGGATATGATGCACGTGATTTTTTACCGTCTGCTCAGAGAGGCCGAGGCGCTGGGCGATTTCTTTATTTGTAAGGCGAAGACTTAACAGTTCGAGCATTTGACGCTCCCTGGCACTGAGACCGACATCGGGAGGCACGGAGAGGTTCGACGGCGCCGGGGAATGCTGGAAGGTATAGCGAAATAAGGCCATACAGAGAGATGGAGGACAAACGGCATTGCCAGCGGCCACCTCGCGAATCGCAGCGGCGACTTCGATGGCGGAAGCGTCCTTGAGGATGTAACCGACGGCCCCGGCGCGAATGGAATTGAGGAAGATCTCCTCATCCGGTTCCATGTCGACCATCACGAACCGCAGGTTGCGGATCGCACCTCGCAAGGCCGAGATCAGAGCAGACTTGGGTTCAGGGGAGCCACTGGAATCCAAAAGAATGATCTGCGGTTTGGCTGCGATGATCTCTTGCTGGATCGAGCGCGAGTGTGCGCTCGCACCCACGATACAAAACTCATTTCTTTTGCTGAGCAGCCGAATCAGGGCCTCGCGTAACAGCCGATTCTCTGCCAGCAGGAATACCCCGACGACCTTCCGCATACGTACCCTTCAAAGAGCGGAAGAGTCTCAGCGCGCCCCCCCTCTGAAACACGACTGCGACTCATGCTAAGTTGTCAGTTGTCATGCATGAGAGGGCACTCGACCAGGAGCCGAGCCATCTCTCACGCGTATCCCACATGAAACTGTTGGATGCAACCCGCCTCAGGAGAAGATGCTTCGGGACACCTTTTCCAACAGGGCATTAAACCTACGCCGAAGATAAAAGTTGCGCAAGAAAAAAAGGAATTTCGAACCCTTCTGACCAGAAACAGAAACCTAACAGGGGACCGCCAAAACGATCTTCTAAAAACTGTGGGTGAGGATCGAGTTTCTGGTATTCGAGTTCCGAATCGGAGAAATTTATAGGTACCTACGCATGGGACGCGATCGCACTTGAGTAGCCTCGCCATATTCCGTCCGGGTTCATGTCAGTTAATAGATGAGCCCAGTGTTGTTGTAGCCGCCTGGTGCGGAAGACACGAAGACGAACGGGTCTAAGTTAACTTCCTCGATCCGATCCCAAAGTACTCCCAGTACCAGTTTCCCTACGTCTTTCAGTACTGCGAGTCCCTGCTCCTACTGGTACGAGAAGGTCGAGGAAAGTCCCGCCTAGATCGAGAATGAATCTTGCCGTCGAGTTGATGGACGCGTATGGTCGCGCGCAAGTCTTCTTACCGGAATCGGAGCACCATGAAGCGAATCCGCGTCCTCGTCGCAAACAAACCCCGTTTGATCCGGGAACTCACCATGACCACGATCAGTGATCAGCCTGATATCGAACTGGTGGGGGACGTGAGGGAAGGAGACGACCTGATGGAAACCGTGGAGCAGGTGCGTCCGGATGTGCTCATTCTGGCGATGGATCAGCGCGAGAAATATCGCGCCCAGTGTGGATTCCTGCTGGGGCGTTATCCGGAAATGAAGATCCTGGCGTTGGCGCCGCGGGAAAATCGAGCGCAGTTTTATTGGGCGATCGTGGAGATCAGGAGCAAAACGCTGGAGAGCTCCGAAGCAGGGATCTTGAAAGCAGTGCGGCAGCGTTCGCCACTGGTTGGTTTGGTGCACGTTTAGAAGTTGTCGCCGCTTACCACCTTAGAAACAAAGGGCTTAGCTCACTAAAGCCATGTAAGTGAGGGGGCGAAGCTACGACCCGAGGCCAACCAAATGGTCATATCGAACACAGAACCTCAAGCCATGGAGTTGCAGCCTGAACAGCAGCGAAACTGGTACGCGTTGACCACCTGTGCTCGTCATGAGAAGAGCGTGGCAGTCCAGATTGAGCAGCGGAGCTTCCAATGTTTCCTTCCGCTGTATCGCTCTGTACGACGATGGAAAGACCGCCGGAAAGAATTGAGACTCGCGCTTTTTCCCGGTTACGTGTTCGTACGTATGGGGTTGCAGGACAAGTTGAAAGTTCTGCAAACGCCAGGAGTCGTGCGATTGGTTTCGTTTCAAGGCCAGCCCGCGATGTTACCGGACGGAGAGATCGAAGCTCTACAGGTCCGGTTGTCGGGCGACATCCAAGTCGAACCACATCCTTATCTGAGAGCCGGACGACGGGTTCGCGTACGGTGCGGGGCGATGCAGGGGCTGGAAGGAATTGTTGTCCGGCGAAAGGAACGCTGCCGCGTTGTTTTTTCGATCGACATGATTATGCGTTCGGTCGCAGTCGAAGTGGACGAGGCCGATCTGGAGCCGGCCTAAACCAACTTTCTAAAACTCACCGTTCATCCTAGTACATACATTTTGTTTCCCGCCGTGAATGCCCTGCCGGTGAATCCTCCATTGTTTTCCAAAAGGCTCGAGCCGGCATGCGCGATGGAAGGCCAAGATGAGAAGTAATCGCAAATTGAGTTTTAGGAATTTGGTGTGGAGTGCCGTCGCTTGCGTTGGGGTGTTGAGCGTTGGTCCGGTGCTTGCAGGACAGGTGAGCCAACGAACGAGTACGCAAGAGGCCGATTGGCAATCGCGTTCCAGCCCCCACTTGTCGGACTTGGCGAAAGACAATCTGAACCGTGTGGCGGCGTCGGCGGCACAGATCAGGGCGGTGCTCGTGAAAGACGCCGGGTTGCTGGTGGAACTGAAGCGGGTGGTGGCAAAGGAGGCAACAGACGAAGGCCAAGTTGTGGAGGATGCGAAGCTATCAGACGACGCTATCTTCGACCGGCTCGAACACGACATAGCGTTCCGATCGATAGCGACGCGGCTGGTGCAGAGATATGGATACTTGCAGCCAGCGCCGAATCCAGACTCGGCCTTCGGGAAGGAAGAAGAGCTGGTTCTGAAGGAGCGCGCGCGGCGCCTGGTGCAGATTGAGGCGCAGGAAGACAGCGACGCGCTGCAAGACAAGAAGAGAGATCAAGAGCAAGGGGACGTAGCGCGGACGTCTTGCAACGCGGACGGAATGGATGCAGACGAGGAGCCGAATTGCGAGCGATATGCCCCAAGGACCCGTTACTCGAATCGGCCAGACCAGAACCGGGGGCAAGGAAATCAACCGCCCGTCCCGAATGGGAACCAGCCGTACCAGCAGCAGGATATCCCACCAACCTATGCGCCGCGAACGTTGCGAACTGATCTATCCGGCGATGAGCCTGGCCAAACGAATGCGCTGGGATCTTCTAGTGCGATGATCGAGTTGGCAGCCAGTAGCAGCCGCCAGGATTCAAGCACCGGAAGTGAGCCTTCACCCGGCGAACAAGTCTCATCGATACCGACGCTGAATGACTTGATGGCAGGGCGGAGCAGCCAGTCGACCATCGACGCAAACAGTCAACGAGATGTCACTGCGCGAAACGATATTCCTTCGCAGCGGATGCGGGCACCTGGGAAACGTCCGCAATACACGGCCGGCCAAGAAGAAACGTCGCCCGTAAAGATGGTGCGGCCGGCCAATCCGTATGCGGATGTGCCGTCGCTTTACGACATGTACGTACAGGCGTCGTCCAAGCAGAAGCCGATGGAGCGGTTTGGTCTTGCCATGTTCCGCAACAGCGATAGTCAGCTGGACGTGATTCCGATGGATCTGCCAGTGGGCCCGGATTACGTGGTCGGAACCGGGGACAGTCTATCGATCAGCCTGTGGGGCAGCATCTCGCAACGGTTGGTGAGAACAGTCGATCGAGAAGGACGGATCGCCTTACCCGAGACGAGCCCACTTCCGGTAATGGGCAAGAGCTTGAGCGAGGTTCAGCTGGATGTGCAGCATGCCTTGCGGTCGGCGTTTCGCGATGTTTCGGCGGATGTGTCGGTGTCGCGGTTGCGCACAGTGCGCGTGTATGTGGTAGGAGAAGTCGCCGAGCCAGGTGCGTATGACATCAGCTCGCTGTCGACGCCGCTGAACGCGCTGTTTGCGGCTGGAGGAGTGACAGCGCGGGGATCACTTCGCACCCTGAAACATTACCGGGGCAGGCAACTGGTGGAACAGGTGGACGCCTACGAGCTCTTGTTGCACGGGATCCGCGCAGACTTGAAGCGGTTGGAAAGTGGCGACACGCTACTGGTGCCGCCGATCGGCCCGCAAGCAACGGTGGAAGGGATGGTGCGCCGGCCCGCGATCTATGAATTACTGGATGAAAGTTCGCTGGCGGACGTGTTGGAACTGGCGGGTGGAATCCTGCCGGCTGCGGCGTTGCGCCATATCGAAGTGCAGCGATTGGAAGCGCACGAAAAGCGCACGATGCTGACCCTGGATCTCTCATCAACATCGAACCAAGCCCAACTGAACCAACAACTACAGGCCTTCAAGGTCCAAGACGGCGATCAAGTGCACATCTTCCCGATCGCAGCCTACAACGAAGATGCCATTTATCTGCAGGGCCATGTCCAGCGGCCGGGGCGCTACTCGTACAAGCAGGGGATGAAACTGACGGATTTGATTTCATCGTATGGCGATCTTCTGCCCGAGCCAGCGCCGCATTACGCCGAGATCATTCGACTGAACGCGCCTGATTTTCGGCCCAGCGTGGAGAGTTTCGATTTATCGAGCGCGCTGGCGAATCCGGCAACGGCTCCAATGCTGAAACCGTTGGACACGGTGCGCATTTTCAGCCGCTACAATTTCGAGGTTGCGCCTGAGGTTTGGGTGGGAGGAGAAGTGCGGCACCCGGGATCGTATCGAACGTCAGGTCAGGCACATCTGCGGGATGCGATTTATCTGTCGGGTGGAATCACGTCAGACGCGGCCTTGGATACGGCGCAACTGTTCCGCACGCAAGCGGACGGGACGATGACGATTCTCAGCGTTGATCTGGGAGGGGCGCTGGGCGGAAATCCGGTGGACAACATCATCTTGCAACCACGCGATCGGTTGCTGATCCATCGCGCGCTGGCCAAGGTGGACGCGCCGACCGTGAATATCAAAGGCGAAGTCGCGAAACCTGGGCGCTATCCACTGACTTCGAACATGCGAGTTGAGGACCTGGTGCGAGTTGCGGGCGGGCTGAAGAGGAGCGCGTTCGCCGACAGCGCCGACCTAACGCGGTTCGCAGCAGGAAACGGCGCAAGTGAACGACTCGAGGTGAAGCTGGCATCGGCTCTCTCCGGGGACGCAAACGAAGATATCTCACTCAAGAACGGAGACGTCCTCACCATTCGTCAGATTCCGCAGTGGAACGATTTGGGAGCGTCGGTCACGATCAAAGGGGAAGTACAGCATCCCGCGGCCTATGGCATTGAACCGGGAGAACGGCTGAGTTCGGTGCTGCAACGGTGCAACGGGTTTACGGCGGAAGCTTATCCGTATGGGGCGGTGCTGCTGCGCCAAGAAGTACGAGAACTGGAAGTGAAGTCACACCTGGAACTGGTGAACCGCCTGAAGGCGGAACAGACTTACCTGAGAGGTATGCCAGAGGGCGATCAACAGCAGAAAGAAGCAAAACTCACTGCCATTGCGGAGACTGACACTACGCTGCAGCAACTCGAAGCTACGGTTCCTGGAGGGCGAGTTGTGATCCACATTCCCGCTGACCTGAAGCGATTGGCGAAAGCGCCTGCCGATATCCCGCTGCGGGATGGAGATGTACTGATCATCCCGAAGAAGACGAATTACGTCATGGTCAGCGGCCAGGTGTTTAATCCGACCGCAGTGAGCTACATACCCGGGAAGAGCGCGAAATGGTATCTGAGCCAGTCAGGCGGATTCACGCAAATTGCGGACAAGAGCGCCGTTTTTGTGGTGCGGGGAGATGGGTCGGTTTTATCGGCGCGAAACAATTCTGGAATCTGGCATGGCGATCCACTGAACGCAGTGCTGAGACCGGGAGATTCGGTGGTGGTGCCCGAGAAGGCGCCAAAGCTCGCTGGGAGGAATTGGCAGACGATATTGCAAGCTGCGCAAGTGGCCTCATCGGCGGCTCTCACGATTGCATACATCCATCCGTGACAACGGAACATTGATCTTGCGAACAAGTAGCAGATTTGTCGCTGGCTGTGTGGCGATCTGGGCCGCGTTGTGCCTTACGGTGGGGATGTGGGCGCAGGATGCGGCGGAGTCGGGACCGATGGCGCGTGCGGGCATGAGCCCTCGGCCGCACGAATCTTCGCCAGCCACACCCGTGGTTCCAACCGCGCAGGATGCGAACTCGGGAGGATCGTCGAGGATCGGCTTCCGCGGGCACGTGGCAGACTTCATCGAAGATCAAAAGCACATCTGGACCAGTCCATTTCGCGTGCGTTCGGCCGACGTTCCGTGGCTGGCGCCGTTGGGCGGGCTCACCGCGGGCCTATTGGTCACCGATCGGCAATACAGCGCGTCACTTTCGCAAAACGCTGCCACACTGCGCCATTACAAGACAGTCTCCGATATTGGCGTGGCAGCGTTAATTGGCGGCGGAGCGGGATTGTATCTGTTCAGTTTTCCAGCACACAACGAACAGTGGCGGGAGACGGGATTTCTGGCGGGCGAGGCTGCGCTGAACAGCCTGGTCACGGTGGAGATGCTGAAGTATTCGCTGGGTCGGCAGCGGCCGTATCAGGGGAATGGCTCCGGATCATTTTTTCGAGGCGGCACTTCGTTTCCATCGGAACATGCGGCGGCGGCCTGGTCGATTGCGGGAGTGGTCGCCCATGAATATGACGGCACGTTGCCCAAGTTGTTCGCGTACGGGATGGCTTCGGCGGTGAGTTTCTCGAGAGTGCGGGCGAGGCAGCACTTTCCTTCGGATGTGCTGGTGGGCAGCGTGTTGGGTTATCTCGTGTCGCAGAGTGTGTATCGAAGACATCATGACCCAGAGGTCGGAGGAGCGGAATTTGACTCACCGCGAGAGGTGGTGAGCGACGAGAGAAGGCGGACTCCATCGTACATGGGGTCGCCTTATGTCCCGTTGGACAGCTGGGTCTATCCGGCATTGGAGAGGCTTTCGGCATTGGGTTATGTGAAGACCGCGACATTGGGGATGCGTCCGTGGACCCGGCTGGAGTGTGCGCGATTGGTAGGAGAGGTGTCGGATCGGCAACCCGATGGAGAGGCGCCGACCGAAGTTCAGCAACTGTTCAGCGCGCTTTCGCAAGAGTTTGCGACTGACACCGAATTGATGAGTGGGGAGCGGAACGTGGGCGCGCACCTGGAATCGGTGTACACCCGGACACTGGGAGTTTCTGGGAAGCCGCTCACGGACAATTATCACTTTGGCCAAACGCTTCTTAACGATTATGGGCGGCCATTTCAACAAGGCTTCAACGCGGTTGCGGGGACATCGGGTTGGAGCACGTTTGGGCCGTTTGTGATTTATACGCGTGGAGAATTTCAGTCGGCACCTTCGGCACCGTCGCCTTCGCCGGCTGCGCTCAACTTCATCGCCGGTGTAGACGGACTGCCACCGAACCCACCGCAGCTGCCGGTTGCTGGAATCAACCGATTTCAACTGCTGGATGCTTATGTCGGGATGAATGTGGGCAATTGGCAGTTTTCGTTTGGGCGGCGGAGCTTGTGGTGGGGACCGAGTGAAGGCGGGACGATGATGTTTACGAACAACATTGTTCCGCTGAACAAAATGTTCAGTGTCGATCGCGTGAGCCCGTTTCAAATGCCTTGGATCTTCCGGTATCTCGGCGAGATACGGATCCAAGGGTTTATCGGACAGGTATCGGGACAGCAGTTCTTGAGCACGACGTTTAGCGGCACTACCGGCGGGGACATTGGACAGTACGGGCAGTCGTTGCGTCCTCAGCCGTTTCTCAGCGGCGGCAAGATCAGCTTCAAGGTGACCCAGAATTTCGAGTTCGGCATTTCGAAGACGACGCTTTATGGCGGGCCGGGTAACCCGCTCACGTTCAATACACTCTTCAAATCTACGTTGGGAATTCATCTTCATGGCGACTCCATAGGAGATGGACGCTCTGCTGCAGACTTTTCCTATCGCATCCCGAAGATGCGGGACTGGCTGACCTTTTATGGAGAGGCATTGAGCGAAGACGAGCCGTCTCCGATTCCTTACATGAGACAGTCAATCTTCCAAGGGGGATTGTACTTGGGCAAGGTTCCGAGGATTCCTAAACTGGATTTGAGAGTTGAAGGCGGTGCCACCAGTGCAGTGCAGTACAACGTTGAGCCTGGTGGCTATTTCTACTGGAATGCGCAATACGTTAATGGGTACACCAGCGATGGTGGATTCATCGGGACGTGGTTGGGCCGGGCGGCGCAAGGGGAATTAGTACGGGCGAACTACTGGTTGTCGGCCAAGAGCAGAGTCGGACTGGAACTCCGGCATCGGAAGTTGGACCGGACATTCCTGCCGCAGGGCGGAACCCAGAACGATGCTGCGTTGAATGCGGACATCTTTGCGGGGAAAGGGTTCCGTTTGTCAGGCAATATCCAGTATGAGCGATGGCAGATACCAATGCTGGCGACGAAACGGGAATCCAATGTGGCGGCATCGCTGCAGTTGGGTTTCTGGCCGGTGCCGCACCACCACTAATCGATGTTGTGCTCACAGTTGTTTGAACATGCAGGGATAAGTCGATGAGCCGATCAACACAAGCCGTCGCAGCGCCGATTGAAATTCCACGGGAAGTTGATCCCCATGGCATTCTGCCGCTGGCGCCGTCGGATGGTGCCAATGCGTGGATGTGGCTGCTCTGGGATCGGCGCTGGCTGGTTGCGCGCGCCGCTCTGTGGGGACTGGTGGTGTCGACAGTTATCGCCTTTCTCATTCCCAAGCGTTTCGAATCGACGACACGACTGATGCCGCCGGATTCGCAGTCGAGCTCGGGGATGGCAATGATGGCGGCTCTGGCGGGCGGCGGCGTAGGAGGCCTGGGGTTCGGTTCCCTGGCGGGTGATCTTCTCGGAATCAAGAGCTCCGGCGCCCTGTTCGTAGACATCCTGGGCGGACGAACGGTGCAAGATCGGCTGGTGGATCGCTTCGATCTGCGGCGCGTCTATCACGAGCGGTATTGGGAAGATGCGCGGAAAGATCTCACGAAATTCACGGCGATTTCAGAGGATCGCAAGAGCGGAGTCATTACCATCGCGGTCACGGATCACGATGCGCACCGCGCCGCAGAGATGGCGCAAGCTTACGTGGAAGAACTCGACCGTCTGGTCGCACAGGTTTCGACCTCTTCCGCGCGCCGGGAGCGCATCTTTATTGAGCAGCGACTGCAAGGAGTGAAGCAGGGACTGGATGAAGCGTCGCGTCAGTTCAGCGAATATGCGAGCAAGAATACGACCATCGACATCAGCGCACAGGGCAAGGCAACGGTGGAAGCAGCAGCGAGGCTGGAAGGAGAACTGATTGCGGCGCAATCGGAACTCGAAGGGCTCGAGCAAATCTACTCGAACAGCCACGTGCGGGTGCGCGCGATGCGAGCGCGCGTGGATGAATTGCGCGCCGAGCTGCACAAGATTGGCGGAGACGTTTCCGACCCTCCCGGCGACCCGCACTTCACCTCTGACAAGAATAGCAATCAGGAGTTTCCTTCGATTCGGCAGTTGCCCCTGCTGGGAGTGAAATGGGCGGACCTCTACCGCGAGACGAAAGTTCAGGAGACGGTTTACGAGTTACTGACCAAACAGTATGAGCTGGCCAAAATACAGGAAGCCAAGGAAATCCCGACGGTCAAAGTGCTGGACAGCGCCAACGTGCCGGAGAAGAAATCGTTTCCCCCTCGCTTGCTGCTCATGATCATCGGAGTGCTCCTAGCTCTCAGCGCCATTACGGTTTGGATTCTCGGCGAGTCGATATGGCAGGAGATGGACCCGGCTGATTCACGAAAACAACTGGGGCGAGAGGTTATTGGCAGACTGAGGAATTACCGGGCGAAATGGAACGCACAACGTTGGTGGAGAGAGAGCTCGGGAGCACCGTCAGGGCATGTCTAGTCTCAGGAAAAGGTGATGGCTATCGCCGATACCGTTGTCGTCGCCGGTGAGGTACCTACTACGGGCAGTCGGCTGCAACTGATCGCGCAGGACGTGGCGACAGTGGGTGCCGGGACTTTATTTTCGACACTCTTCAACGTGCTGCTGATTTTTGTAATTCCGCGCCTGATTAAGGTGGAAGACTTTGGGTATTGGCGTCTGTTCATGCTTTATTCGGGTTATGCCGGTTTTGTGCATCTTGGACTGGCCGATGGCGCACTTCTTCGGTGGGCAGGGCGACCGATGGATGAGTTCCGTCCAGAGATGGTGAAAGCTTTAAGGTTCCTCATCTGTCAGCACGCCGTGATAATTCTGCCTATTGCTTTGTCGCTGGGAATCTTTTTAAGGCCTGAGCTTCGCTTCGTCGGGATCGCGGCGCTAGCCTATGCGATCCTCATCAATGCGACAACCTTGCTTCAGTTTGGGCTGCAAAGTGCGCGAATCTTCAAGCCCGTCGCTGTGTCGTCCGCGGCTCCTCTTGGTGCGTTCTTATTATTGGTTTTCCTCTGGGAGCTTAAGCAAACGCCAGGATTTCGAACTTTGATCGTTCTTTACTTCGCGGGATGGTCAGCCGGCCTCGCCTATCTTGCTATACAGATTCGAATGCGTGCAACAGAGCTTTTCGGCACCTCGATCTGGGAGTTGGGGAAAGATTATGTTTCGCTGGGCTGGCCTGTTCTCTTGGCGAATACCGGAATGACTATGGTCCAGTCTGTAGACCGATTGGTCATTAGTTGGAAGGCGAGTATTCAGGACTTCGCTCTGTACAGTCTCGCGGCGAGCGCGACCATGACGGTAGTCCTGGCGATTGTCAGCGCCGGCTTCCGCGCATTTTTCCCCCATCTCGCTGCCATGGAACACCAGCAGCGGCGCCGCATGTACGCAGGCGCTTCCAGGTTTCTGTTAGTTTGCTGGGTCCTCCTCCTCCCCTATTACTTTGTGCTGGAGGCGTTTGTCAGACGCGTGCTTCCGAAGTACAGCGGCAGCCTTCCCATCGCATATATCTTGCTGCTGGGCAGTATCTTCCTCGGGCAAATTCTGGTTCTGCAAGCCAGTTACGCCTACGTGCACGGAAGACAGAAAACGTTTCTCCTGTGCACGCTGATTGCGATTGGCTTCACCTTTGCGGTTGCGGTGGCGATGGTTTTCGGAACTCACTCCCTTCGGGCGGTGGCGACGGGCGAAGTGGTCGCGTTGTGGGGTTGGTGGTCGCTCAATGAATGGAAGCTTTCGGACATCACTGGACAGACAGTTGCGGATTGGGGAACCGCTCTTGGGCTTATTTGTTGGGCGGCGGCGGTCTATTGGATCGTTACGCGCGAGGTAAGCGGGATGATGGTTCGAGTGGGATTCTATTACGGATTGGTGGCATGTGCAGTATGGCTCGTAGCCCGGGCAGAGCTGCGCATGGTTCTGAAGGTTCTGACTTCTGCCAGAGTCCGAATTGCCTCTTAAAGGATCAGCCAAAGTGAATGGTTCTGATGGCCTCCATCACAGCAGCGCGCCAGTCGCGCCGCGGAGAAGACTTGCTTCCATCAGGTGTTGGCGGGAGACCATCCGCCCTGTATTGGAACATCAAGCGTATTACGCTCAGATGCTATCCACTCTGCCGTATACAGCGTTGCGGCGCATCACCCGCGGGAGGTGTCGGGGTTATTCGATGGTGAGGTTATTGGTACAGGGGAAACACGGTTTGGAAGTTGGTGGACCGAGCACCATCTTCTGCCCAAACAGGTTGATTCCTGTCTACGATTCCTGTCGGGCGATCGACAATTGCGACTTCTCAAAGAAGAACATTTGGCGCGGTGCCACCGACGGGAGATACCTTCAGCGCTGCCTGGGGAGTGAATTTGTGGCTGAAGCGTGCGATCTGAGAACGATTGCGAACGAAACTTACGACTTTGTGCTCGGTTCGCACGTATTGGAGCACGTGGCGAACCCCTTGCGGGCATTGCAGGAATGGATGCGGGTGTTGAAGCCGGACGGGGGCTTGGTGATCGTCGTTCCGGACAAGCGAGTCACCTTTGATCGACTCCGGCCTTATACCACTTTCGAGCATCTTGTCGCAGACTTTCAAGCAAACACCCCGGAAGACGATCTCACCCACATGAGCGAGATTGTGGAGTTGCACGATCTCACCCTAGATCCCGGCGGCGGTTCGATGGGCCAGTTTCGTGAGAGATGTTCGCGCAACTCTAAGCTTCGTGCGATGCATCACCATGTTTTCAGACCGGAAGTACTAGTTGCAATGTTCTCGCACCTCGGGATGCGTGTTCTGAATCTCGCCATTGAGCGCAGATTTCATATCATCTGCCTTGCCCAGAAGAGCGATCCCACCCAGTGGCAGCGGGTCCGACTTGATAATTTAAAGTTTCTCCGGGAAGACGCAGATTGGCGAAGAAACGATCCTTACGCTGGGCTCACTCTAATGCGTCGCAAATGATGTCATCTGCAGACTCCACCTTCATGAGTCATCTTCGGCAAGTGGATCGAATCACAAACCTACATACGTGCTTTCCCCTCTGGGTCGCTGGCACTTGCTTCGTATGCCTCGTCGTTGTCAGTAGCGTGATTCTGCTCGGCGATACGCGGGATTTGGTCTTGACTTGCGAGTTAATCGTCTTCGCGGTAGCGCTCTGGCTGGCGTGGCGGTTCTTGCGCCGAGCAAACGACTGGACCAAGCGGCAGGACTTTTTCAATCCGGCCGTTGCATTCGTCGCGGCTTATCTGATCTGGTTTGCGCTTGGATCAGCTAACGTTTTTGATCTGCCAGATTCGATCTCAGGGGGGGCGTTCACTCCAATTCCCAGTTCGCAGTGGGGATTTTATTTGTTGGGGCTTGCGGGATATTGTGTCGGCTTGTGGCTAGGTGGGATCCCGCTGTCCGTAAACCCCGAGAAGCTAGAGGTTCGAAATAATTGGGATCCGACGCGGTTCGGACGCGCAATATTCTTGCTTGCCATCGTTATGTTGGTTAGCGGGGCGGCCCAAGTTTATCAATTCGGCATTCCAGGCCTGAGTCGGATGGCGGGTGAAGAGCGGCTTGCACTACGGGGTATTCCTCATTTCCTCTTTACATCCTGCGCGTTCACTCTACTGATAGTGATTCCCGCGCACATCTGGACACGGATGCTTTCGCGCCGGGCTAAGGTCGTAGGGTTCACTTTTGTGTTTCTGATCGCGATCGCGCTTCCATTGTTACAGGGTGGACGCAGCGACTTAGTGGTCTCAATGCTTACCGTTTTCATAAGTTTTCATTATGTGAAGAAGCGCAAAACCTTGGGTTCTTTGGTCGTGCTTGGCAGTTGCGTATTAGTCCTTTTGAGTGCGATGGGCTATGTCAGGGATTATTCGCTAACGTCGGGTGAGGGAATGGACTGGCTGACTATGCTCCGGCTTCCAGCGTGGTCGGTCCCAATTCTTTATGCGCTGCTGTATGTGCGATATACGGTCGCAACGTTTCGTGATGTTACGACCATAATTCCTCACCACGTGCCCTACCAACTGGGGGCGCTCACGTTCGGCGCTTTTAAGACATTCCTTCCGGGGCATCACGACATGTCCGACGTGTTCTTTAAGAACATGCTAGGAAGCGATTTCGTTGGAGGAGGACAACCTGCGACGCTCCTAGGGCCGCTGTACGGGGATTTTGGAGTTGCGGGAATTCTGCTCGGAATGATCGCTTTCGGCCTGATTGCTGCGAGTGCCTACAGGCGAATGGTGCAAAATCGAAGTCTGATAAACGTCATTATTTATGCGTGGATCCTGCAGACCGGATTCATGGGCCTGTTCGGAAGCCTGTTCACGTATATCAGTACTCTTTCGCTACCGGTAATGTGGCTCACCCTCGATTGGCTGGTTAAGAAACCTTCAATGCGAAACAAATTGATGGTTGCTACGCAAAGCTGATTGACTGACGATGCACGAGCCAGTCCCTCAATTGAAGAATCCTTAAGGAAGTGCGTGTGATTCCATCCATCGCAAGTGTCACAGTTGCCTATAACTCAGTGCGTTCGCTGCCTCGCCAGATGAATGCCCTATTGCGTCAAACGTCCCCACTGAAGGAAATCGTCGTCGTGGACAATGCGTCGACGGATGGCACGGCGGCAATGCTGGCTCGGCAGTTTCCGCAGGTCACCGTGTTGCCGATGCGGGAAAACGTTGGGGCAGGTGGAGCGTTGGAGGCGGGCGTCGCCTATGCCGCTCTGAAGAAGGGACATGACTGGGTTTGGACATTCGATGACGACAGCCTGCCGAACGATGATGCTTTGGAGCGGTTGCTCGAAGGCGTCGATTCTGTGAGCGATCGCGGGAGAGTAGGCATGGCGGCGTCCCTGGCGGTTCACAGAGAGACTGGGACCTGCTATCCACCGCTACTTTGGCGTGACGGTTACGTCAAACCTTCGGCCAGTCTGCTGGAGGAGCCTGTGTGGTTGGCCGACCTTGTGATTGTCTCCGGGAGCATGGTGAGGCGTGAAGTAGTGGAGAAAATCGGATTGCCGCGCGCCGACTTCTTCATGGATTTCATCGATTTTGAGTACTGCTTGCGGGCTCGGTCTCATGGCTATCAGATCGCGGTGGTTACGGGTTCTCAATTCGCACACGAAATTGGAAATCCTCGAAAAGTTCGACTGCCAGGTTACAACCGCCTATGGCCTGATCAAGCCCCGTGGAGGGAGTACTACATCAGCCGCAACCTGACCTACGCAGCATGGTGGTTGTATACGAACGCAAGGACCAAGCGGTTTGCCGTTCGGCATCTAGCCCGGCATGCCGGAGGAGTGCTGTTGTTCGGCTCCAATAAATGGGCTTCTTTAAGAAAGATGGCGCAGGGTTTCTCAGATGGCCGCCGAGCATCCCTGGGCGTGCGCTTTCGCCCGAGTGACTGAGCGCCGGCTTATAACGCATAGAGATAAAACCTCAAAGATCTTAATCCCCGGGGTGGATAAACATGAATTGTGAGACAGCGATGACAGGGGCGCAGCCTGCAATAGAAGCTGCCAAGGATGCCGAGCGCCGGTGGCATGATTCCTTTTACCGCGAGCATGCTCGCGGGGATTATCCCGCCACTCCGGCAGAGTTTTGCGAGCGGTTCCGGCGGGTCGAGCTCACAGCCTTTTGCGAAGGAGGCTGGAGCTGGTGGGCAGACCCTCGAGCGGAGGTTCTGCAAAGCCTGGGCGACGTAAGGTCAATGCGTGTTCTGGATTACGGATGCGGATCGGGAACATTGGGAATGTATCTTTCGCTTTGCGGTGCTCAAGTCTGGGGTTTTGATTTATCCGGTGAAGCTATTCAGGTTGCCAATGAGGTGGCTCGCCGCTATGGCGTGTCTGCTCAATTTGAGCAAGGCGATGCGGAAGAACTTAAATTCGCAGACGAGTTTTTCGATCTAGTAATTGGTTTTGGGGTGCTGCACCACGTTATTAAATACCAGCGTGCCAGCGCCCAACTGAGGCGGATACTGAGGGTCGGTGCGAAGGCAATATTCATTGAGACACTGTGGGATAACCCGGCGATCAATCTGATCCGGCGTTTTACGACCGAAGATGAAGAGGCAGGCGATGCGCACCTTACGGAAACCAATATTCGAAGCTTCGCGCAAGATTTCGGCGACTGCCAACTCCAGAAACGTCACTTGCTTTACATGCTGAAGAGGCTGGCAAAGCTTCCGGATCGAAATCTGGCGAATCCTCTCAAGCGACGCCAGCTGTGGCTGGCTGTCAAACGGCTGGACAGCATGCTGCTGGGATACTGCTCCCCGCTTCGTCGATATTGCGGGGAGGTGATCATCTCTCTACAGAAATGAAGCAGAGCCAGGAGTCGAACACATTACGCATCGCGATGATCGGAATCAAAGCGATCCCGGCCCGCTTCGGCGGGTTTGAGACCGCGGTCGACGAGATTTCTCGCGGCTTGGTGAAGTTGGGGCACGAGGTATTGGTCTACAACCGGGCAGGAATGAGCGATTACCGGGAACGTCAGTATGACGGCGTCGAACTTGTAACGTTGCCCACGCTACGATCCAAGAACCTCAGCACAATCGTGCACGCCTTGTTCGCTACGGTGCACGTGGCATTCCGCCGTGTTGACGTCGTCCACTATTTCACGACCGGGGCAACTTTATTTGCGCCGCTTCCCAGACTTCTGGGTAAAAGGATTGTCTGCTCGGTGGACGGTACGGACTGGCAGCGTAGTAAGTGGGGAAAGTTCGCGCGGTGGTATCTGAAATTGTCGGAGCGACTGGCCGTGTGGTTCTGCCATGAGTTAGTGGCTGATTCCCACGAGGTTGCCCAGTACTACCGGAGCACGTATGGCGCCGACTCTCGCATCATCACATACGGAATGCGAGCGGCGAAATCGCGAGGCGCTGAGTGGCTGGAACGTTTCAATTTGAAAAGCCGGGAATACGTTTTGTTCGTGGGAAGGCTGGTGCCGGAGAACAACGTGCACCACTTGATCCGAGCATTCGAACGGACGAACACGAAAAAACAACTCGTCATTGTCGGCGACGATCCGTGGGAGAAGGAATATGTTCGTTCGCTCAAGTCTTCCAAAGATCCCCGCGTAGTGTTCACGGGAGGCGTGTACGGCGATGGTTATGAGCAATTGCAGCGACACGCGTACATCTTCGTATTACCCGATGAAGTAGGCGGCACCCACCCTGCTCTGGTTGAGGCGATGGGATTCGAGAACTGCGTCCTGGTAAACGACACCCCGTCAAACATGGAAGTGGTGGGGAACGCCGGTTTCAGCTACCGCGGGCGTGATGGTGAGCGAGATCTGAGTTGCAAATTGGATTATCTACTGCAGCATCCCGTTGAGGTCTCGACTTATCGCTTGCGGGCCGGAGAGAGAGCGCGGTCCAGGTACAACTGGGAGGACGTGGTAGAAGCACATTCTCGTCTATACCGGGCAATCGATCGTGAGAAGCAGCCGTCCTTGTCAGACGGCGTCGAATCCATAGAAGCAAAGGTTGAGTGATGCAAGTCAAAAAAGAGTCCACCCAATTGGGAGAAATCATCGTGGTGGCGCCGGAAGTGTTTGAAGACGAGCGCGGGTTTTTCATGGAAACGTATCGAGCGGATCAGTTCCAGGACCTGGGTCTGCCCACTGAATACCTACAGGACAATCACTCGCGCTCAAAGCAGGGAGTGTTGCGTGGGTTGCATTTTCAATACGACCCGCCCATGGGAAAACTGATGAGAGTCACACTTGGGAGGGCATTTTTCGTAGCTGTCGATCTGCGAAAGGGATCTCCGACGTTTGGCAGGTGGTGGGGCACCGAACTCTCCGCGGAGAACAAGCGGCAGATGTGGGCTCCGGCGAGTTTTGCCCGCGGGTTTTGCGTGCTGTCGGAGTGGGCGGAAATTCAATACAAGGTTACCGGACTGTATAACAAAAGTACGGACATCGCCATCCGGTTCGACGATCCGGATATTGGCATTCAGTGGCCGATTGCAAATCCGCAAATCTCTGAGCGTGACCGCGGCGCAATTCCGCTGGCGCAGTGGTTGAAACGGCCGGAGTCGGACGCATTTCGTTACTAGCTGGGGCCGCCAGTCCATCTTCAGAAGTTCGTTCAAAGCAAGAAAATCCCGAGGAGAGAACAAATGAACAACAATGGGTCTAAGGCGCTGGTGTTGGTAACTGGCGGTGCCGGGTACGTGGGCTGTGAGTTGGTACCGCACCTTCTCGATGCAGGATATCGCGTGCGAGTGTACGACGTGATGTTCTACGGCGATGCCGGCCTAGACCGGATTCGGGATCGCGTTGAGGTTATTGAGGGTGACATTCGGCACCTGTCGCCGGACCTGCTTGATGGTGTAACTGCGGTCATCAATCTGGCTGGGCTCTCCACGGAACCGGCGGCGGAATACAGGCCTGAAGCCAATCACGAAATTAACTTCAAAGCGGCTGTTGAGCTGGCGCGGATGGCCAAGGAGAGAGGAATTGCCCGCTTTGTGCAGGCATCTTCCGGCTCGATTTATGACGTGGGGGCGGGGCATCCGGAAAAAGATGTCATGCATACGGAGGCGTCTCCG
>Ga0209698_10002504_pt1 | contig 20793 bp, 17 predicted proteins | sample LitLauG_LLR_2012_FD_187203 | JGI IMG/M metagenome (GOLD analysis project Ga0209698, IMG submission 187203) | Freshwater sediment microbial communities from Pennsylvania, USA - Little Laurel Run_MetaG_LLR_2012 (SPAdes) (version 2) | ecosystem: Environmental > Aquatic > Freshwater > Creek >...
ATCGACCACCTCGGCGGCCTCCAGGCGCTTGGTCAGGAAGCGGATGCGCCGGTCGATCTCGCGCAGGCGCTTCTTGCCGTAGATGTAGTCGCCGTTCTCGGATCGATCGCCGTTGGACGCGGCCCAGGACACGGTGCGCACGACCTCCGGGCGATCCTGCGTGACGAGCCGGCTCAGTTCGGCGCGCAGGCGCCGGTAGCCGGCCAGGGTCATGTAGTTCTTGGCGCCCGCCGGCAGCGCCGGCGCCTCGGCGAGATCGTCGTCGTCGTCGTTCGATTCCTTGACGAATGCCTTGCTCACCGCCACCGCCCCCGCGCCGCCATGGTCCAGCCCGGAGGATACGCGCCGGCCGCGCGCCACGCCCGGCGCATCAGCGCCCGGACATGTAAGTCACGGCGAGCAGGAAGAGGCCGGCCACAGCCGCGAAGCCGCTCGCCACCGCCAGGAGCGGGTCGACCGGCGCGCCGCGCCGGCGCAGCGCACCGGCGCGCAGGCGCAGGGCGGCGCCCAGCAGCAGGAAGGCGACGGGCAGGACATCGTGCAGCATGCGGCGCTCCGGGCGACGGCGGCGCGCGCCGCGCGCCCGATGATGCCAGCGGCGGCCCGCTCAGGACTCCATGGCCGCGGCGCACTGGGCGAGGAACTCGCGGTTCTCGCGCTCCCACGCCGCGCGGGCGAAGGCCTCGAAGCCCTCGACCGGCAGCGGCCGGCTGATGAAATAGCCCTGGTAGGCGTGGCAACCCGAATCGGCGAGGAAGTCGCGCTGCGCCTCGGTCTCGACGCCCTCGGCGATGACCTTCAGGCCCAGCGTCTGGCCCAGCGCGGCGACGGTGCGCGCGATCGCCGCGTCGTTCGGGTCGACCAGCACGTCGCGCACGAAGGACTGGTCGATCTTGAGCTGGTCCAGCGGCAGGCGCTTGAGGTACAGCAGCGAGGAGTAGCCGGTGCCGAAATCATCGAGCGCGAAGCCGACCCCGACGGCCTTGAGCGCCATCATCTTCTCGATGATCTCGTCGACGTCGCGCAGCAGCAGGCTCTCGGTCAGTTCGAGCTTGAGCAGGTGCGGCCGGGCGCGCGTCTCGGCCAGGATGTCCTGCACCTGGTCGACGAAGTCGGTCTGGTAGAACTGCTGCGGACTGACGTTGACGGCCAGCGTGAGATCGAGGAATTCGGGCACCAGCGACCACGCGGCGAGCTGGCGGCAGGCGGTCTCGAGCACCCAGCGGCCCAGCGGCAGGATGAGGTTCGACTCCTCGGCCACGGGAATGAATTCGCCGGGCGAAACCATGCCCAGCACCGGGTGCTTCCAGCGCGCCAGGACCTCGGCACCCGTGACATGGCCGTCGCCCACGACCTGGGCCTGGAAATGCAGCTGGAACTGGTTGAGGCCCAGCGCCTGGCGCAGGTGCCCCTCGAGCATGGCGCGCTTGAGCACCGTGGCCTCGAGGTCGGCGTCGAAGAAGCAGACCGCGTCGCGGCCGGATGCCTTGGCGCGGTACATCGCCAGGTCGGCCTGCTTGAGCAGGTCCTCGACGCTGGCCCGCCGGCCGTGGAACAAGGTGACGCCGATGCTCGCCGTGCCGACGAAGCTCACGCCGTCCAGCTCGTAGATCTCGCTCAGCGCGAGCAGGACCTTGGAGGCGACGATCTTGGCCTGGGCGGCCGCCGCGTCCTCGTCCTCGCCGCTCAGGTTGGGCAGCACCACGACGAATTCATCGCCGCCGAGGCGGGCCACGGTGTTCCTGCCGACCGGCCGGGCCACGGTGTCCTCGGCGCGCAGGCAGTTCGTGAGCCGCAGCGCGACCTGCTTGAGCAGCTGGTCGCCCTTCTCGTGGCCGTGGATGTCATTGAGCGTCTTGAAATTGTCCAGGTCAATGAGCAGCAGCGCGCCGGCGTGGCCGCTGCGCCCGCTCAGGCTCATGGCCTGGCGCAGGCGGTCGAGCAGCAAGGTGCGGTTGGCCAGGCCGGTCAGCTGGTCGAAGAAGGCCAGCTTGTTGATCGTCTCCTCGGCCGCCTTGCGCGCGGTGATGTCCTGGTAGGTGCCGACGATGGCCACCGGGTTGCCCGACTTGTCCTGGCGCAGCCGGCAGGCGCTGTGCACCCAGCGCTCCTCGCCGTCGAGCGGCCGCACGATGCGGTATTCGTGGTCGAAGGCCGCGCCCTTGTCGAGCAGGCGATTGACGCGCGAGCGCACCTCGTGGCGCGAGTCGACGCACACCAGCTTGAGCCAGTGCACGAGGTCGCGCGGATACTCGGCGTCGATGCCGAACATGTGGTCGAAGGCGTCCGAGCTGTCCCATTGGTCGCGCCGCAGGTGATAGACGAAGCTGCCCAGGCGGGCGATCTCCATTGCCTCGTTGAGCGCGCTTTCGCTGTTGCGGATGCGCTCGAGCGCCTGCTCGTGGCGCCGCCAGCCGCTGTCGATGACCCAGGTGAAGACCGCGGCGCAGGCCACGAAGGCGCCCAGCAGGGCGAGCACCAGCCCGGCCTGGCGGTACCAGGCGGCGAAGGCCACTTCCTGCGGCACCCCGGCCACGACGTAGTAGCCGTAGCGCGCGCTGCGCCGGTAGGAATAGGTCCGGTTCACCGGATCGATGTAGCGGTCGTCGCTGACATAGCTGCCCTGCTGCGGATCGATGCGCATGGCCTCGAGGCCGGGCACCGACAGGCGCGGGTCGCCGACGCGGATCCCGTCGACGTCGCCCGCGACGATGCGTGCCACCAGCCCCATGGCCGGGTCGCGCAGTTCGATCGATTCGCCGCGCTCGAGTTCGAGCCGCCCGAGCATGGCGCGCAGCGCCTCGACCGGAACGGCGGCGACCAGGATGCCGGCGAAGGATCCGTCGGGTTCGCTGATCGGCTGGACCAGCGGCCAGGTCCAGCGCTCGTAGTTCCGGTCGGGCGCGACCGGCGCGATGATCAGCCCGCGGTCGGGGTCGGCACGCGCCCGCAGGAAGTAGTCGCGCGCCGCGACATTGGCCACCGCGCCGGGGGTATCGCGACCGGCGACGATGTCGCCATCCTCGTCATAGACCCGCAGCGCACTGGCGTAGGCGACGCCGCGGGCTTCGCGCGCCAGGACATCGGATACGGCCGGCGGCGTCGCCCGGTCGTCGGCGAACAGCCGCCCGAGCGCCTCGGCGCGCGGGCGCATCTGCGCCGCGCTGCCTTCGATGAGACGGTCGAACACCAGTTCCACCGCCGTCGCCAGGCTGCGCGTCTTGGCCTCGGCCCGCTCCTGCGCCTGGCCGTGCGACAGCGCCAACGCCGCGATGGCCATGGCCGAGGCGAGCAGGATCGCCAGCACGACGATGCCGTACAAGGTGGCACGGGCGCGCTGCGGCGTCGAAGCGGCGCCGGACAGCCAGCGCTTGAGCAAGGCGTAGCGGGAAGCGATCATCTTTCCGTCGCGGCGGGTTGGCGGCAGGGCGGAGCAGGCAAGGTCGACCGTATCCCGTGCCGGATGGGGCCCGGCCGGGCGATCACCGGGCAAATTGCCGGATTGATATCGATCGTATCGACCCGGCTGGCCCTTCGATCGCTCGGATGCGGCCGGAATTGCCGGTCTTTCAGGGTCTTTTGCCGCCCTTCAGCCCGTTCGGTGCCGGCCGATGGCCGGGCCGTCCGGCGCGCGACCTCGCCGGGGGTACGTCGATGGCGACGGACGCGCGCCAGACGACCGGTGCCGCCGACCTGCGGCCGCGCCAGACTGGTGCGCCATCACGCGGGCCCCGCCGCGGCGCGGCACCGTGGCATTCAATAACCACTTCCTGATGCCGATTATGTTCTGCACTTCGCGTGGGCCGACAAACGTGCAAGGCGAATGCAACTTTTCAATGCAACGATTGCATTCAGGTGGCGCCCGGCGGCGCAAAAAGGAAGGGGCGAATTGCAGGAACTTGCAACGGTTGCCGCGCGGCTGCAACCCGAATATCACCCGCTGGTCGTGGCGCTCTCGATCCTGGTCGCGATCCTCGCGTCGTATGTCGCGCTCGATCTGGCGCGCCGCGTGCGCTCGCGCGACCGGATCTCGGCGCTGGTCTGGGGCGTCGGCGGCGCACTGGTCATGGGGACGGGAATCTGGTCGATGCACTTCGTCGGCATGCTGGCGTTCTCGCTGCCCATCGCGCTGGGCTTCGAGCCGGCGACCACCGCGCTGTCCTGGTTCGCCGCGGTCGCGGTCTCGCTGCTTGCCCTGCTCATCGCATCGCGCGAACAGCTGACGCGACCGACCCTGGTCGCCGGCGCGCTCCTGATGGGCGGCGGCATCTGCGCCATGCACTACACCGGCATGGCCGCCATGCGCATGACGCCGGACATCGTGTGGAATCCGCGCATCGTCGGCGCGTCGGTCGCCATCGCCTGCGTCTCCTCGGCGGTCGCCCTGCACGTCTTCTTCGCCATGCGCCGGCTCAAGGGGCTGCGCGCACGGCTGGCCCAGGTCGGTGCCGCCATCATCCTGGGCGCGGCGATCAGCGGCATGCATTACACCGGCATGGCGGCCGCAGGCTTCCCCGCCGGGTCGATGTGCCTGAGCGCCGGCGGCCTGGGCGGCCAGGGCCTGCTGACCGTGGTCGTGTTGAGTACCATCGCCTTGCTGTCCGTCACGCTGTTCACCTCGGTGCTCGATGCCCATCTGCGCGCCCGGGCCCATGCCCTCAGCCGGTCGCTGCAGGAGGCAAATCGCCGGCTCAACCGGGCCAACGATGAGCTGCGCCGGATGGCATCCGTCGACCCCCTGACCGGCGTTCCCAACCGCGCCTTCCTCGAGCAACGCCTGATGATGGCGGCCAAGGCGGCCGATCGCGCCGCGCCGCGCGAGGGCGGCGAGGCGCCGCACAAGCTTGGCGTCCTGTTCATCGATCTTGACGGCTTCAAGGCCATCAACGACGGCTTCGGCCATCCGACGGGCGATGCCATGCTGCGCCAGGTCGCGCAGCGATTGAGCGGCGTCGTGCGCCAGTCGGATACCCTGGCACGCATCGGCGGCGACGAATTCGTCGTCCTGTTCGAGGCCATCGGCAGCGGCAGCGATGCGCTGGTCCTGGCCAAGCGCAGCCACGCGGCCATGGCCGCGCCGTTCGAGCTGCCGGACCGCAAGCTCACGCTGTCGTGCTCGATCGGCATCGCCCTCTACCCCGACCATGGCGCCTGGAACGACATGCTCGGTTGCGCCGACGCCGCGATGTACACGGCCAAGCGGCTGGGCGGCGGCATGACGATGATGTTCGAGCGCCAAATGCGCCATGCCGTGTCCGACCAGCTCGACCTGCAGCAGGCCCTGCGCGAGGCCCTGGACCGGCGCCAGCTGCGCCTGCACTACCAGCCCAAGGTGGACGCGCGGACCGGCGCCCTGTGCGGCGTCGAAGCCCTGCTGCGCTGGACCCACCCGGAGCGCGGCCCGATCGGGCCGGGGCTCTTCATTCCAATTGCCGAGCGCTTCGGCATGATCATTCCGATTGGCAACTGGGTGCTCGACGAGGCCTTCCGTCAGCTGGCGCAGTGGCAGCGCGCCGGCCATGCGGTGCGGATGTCGATCAACCTTTCGGCCTATCAGCTGCGCCAACCCGATTTCATCCAGCTGCTGCAGCAGAAGCTGGTGCGCCATCATGTCGATCCCGAGCGGGTCACCTTCGAGATCACCGAATCGGTGATCATGGAGGACACGCGGGACACGCAGCGCGTGCTCGAGCAGCTGCTCGCCCTGGGCATGCGCCTGTCGATCGACGATTTCGGCACGGGGTATTCGAGCCTGGCCTACCTGCGGCGGATCCGCGCCAACGAGCTCAAGGTGGACCGCGGCTTCATCAAGGATATCGACGGCAACCAGGACGCCCGTGCGGTGGTCGACGCGGTGATCCGGCTCGCCAAGGCCCTCGGCCTGCGCGTCGTCGCCGAGGGTGTCGAGACCGCCGCGCAACGCGCGGTGCTCGTCGAACTCGGCTGCGAGGAGATCCAGGGCTATCTGTTCAGCCGGCCGGTGTCGGCGGACGACCTCGAGCGGGCCGGCTGGCTGGCCGGCGCCGTGGCCGGCAGCGCCACGGCTGGCGGCGCCACGCCGCTGCCGCGCCTGCACCGGGTTGCCTGAACCGGCGCCCGTCGGCGAACCGGTCCGACGGGGTCAGTCGCGGTAGCCGTAGGACCGGATCACCGTGCGCGCGGCGGGCGAGCGCAGGTAGTCGAAGAACGCCGCGGCGACGGGGTTGGCCGCGGCGGTGCGCAGCAGCACGGCCTCCTGGCGGATCGGGTGGTAGAGATCCTCGGGGACGATCCACCACGAGCCGGGTGCCGGGTGGCCGGGCGGCGCCACCTGCGACAGCGCGACAAAGCCCAGTTCGGCATTGCCCGTGGCGACGAACTGGAAGGCCTGGGCGATGCTCTCGCCCATGACGATCCTGGCCTGGACCGCATTCCAGAGGCCCAGCGCCTCGAGCGCCTCGCGGGCGGCGAGGCCATACGGCGCGGTCTTGGGGTCGGCCAGGGCGAGGTGGGCGTACGGTCCGCTCCTGAGCACCTCGCCGCGCGGGTTGACGAAGCCGGGCTGCGCGCTGTACAACACGAGGCGCCCGGTGGCATAGGGTTGACGGTGCCCCGGCACGATCCGGCCTTCCTCTTCGAGCCGGCCCGGCGTCTGCGCATCGGCCGCAAGAAAAACCTCGAACGGCGCGCCGTTGCGGATCTGGGCATACAGCTGGCCGGTCGCACCGACGATCACTACCACCTTGTGCCCGGTCTCGCGCGTGAAGCCGGCCGCGATTTCCTGCACCGGTGCGGCGAAATTGGCGGCGACCGCGACCTGGACCTCACCGGCGCACGCCGGCGCCGCCGCCAGCGCGAACAGTGCCGCGGCGAGCCAGGCGAGGAAGCTGCCGCAACCATGACCCCGCGCATGCCCGGACCACGGCAGCGCGCGGCTAGGCCTGGCGGCGAGCGGCCGGACCGGATCGGGCTGAAGCGACAAGGGGGGCGGCGGCATCGTGATATTTCAACATATATATCGCCTCGAGGCCAGCCGCCAAGGCCAAAGGCGCGCATCGCGCGCGCGCCGTGGCACCCGCGTCGTGCTATGCGGCGACCACCAGCCGCGCGGGATCGGCCGCAGCGGCGACGCGACCGATCACGGCGGCGGCACCGGCGCCGTGCCGGGCGAACACGCCGAGCACGTCCGGCAGCGCCGCCGGCTCGCACGCGACGAGCAGGCCGCCGCTGGTCTGCGGATCGGTGAGCAGGGCGCGGTCGGCCGGCGCAAAGGAACCGGGGAGCACCACGTCGGCGCCGTAGGACGCCCAGTTGCGGCCCGAGGCCCCGGTAACGAAGCCCGCTTCGGCGAGATCCCGCACGCCGCGCAGCTGCGGTACCGCAGGCCAGTCGAGGTGCACAGTGCAGTGCGCGCCGCGCGCCATCTCGAGGGCATGGCCGGCGAGGCCGAAGCCGGTCACGTCGGTGAGCGCATGCACGCCCGGCAGCGCGGCCAGATCGGGTCCGGCGGAATTGAGCTGGGTCGTCGTCGCGATCATGCGCGCATAGCCTTCCGCATCGAGTCCGCCCTTCTTGAGCGCCGCCGACATCACCCCGACGCCGATCGGCTTGCCGAGCACGAGCAGGTCGCCGGGCCGCGCGTCGGCATTGCGCTTGAAGCGTTGCGGATGGACCAGGCCGATGGCCACGAGGCCATAGATGGGCTCGACCGAATCGATCGTGTGGCCGCCGGCGATCGGGATCCCGGCGGCGGCGCAGACCGCGGCACCGCCCTCGAGGATGCCGCGGATCGTGGCCACCGACAGGCGGGCGATCGGCATGGCGACGATGGCCAGGGCGAAGATCGGCTGACCACCCATCGCGTAGACGTCGCTCAGCGCGTTGGCCGCGGCGATGCGGCCGAAGTCGTGCGGATCATCGACGATGGGCATGAAGAAGTCGGTCGTGGCGATCAGCGCCTGCTCGGCATTGAGCCGGTACACCGCGGCGTCGTCGGCGGTCTCGATGCCGACCAGTAGCGCCTCGGGCACCGGTAGCGACGCCGTGCCGCGCAGGATCTGCGCGAGCACGCCGGGTGCGATCTTGCAACCGCAGCCGCCGCCGTGCGACAGTTCGGTCAGGCGCGGCTCCGGCGCGTTGTCAGGCAGGTCCATCGTCGTCTCCCTCGGGCAGTCCGGGCTGCAGCAAAGAGCGCACCAGTGCGCGCACGGCGCATCGTTCGCGGGCCGGGCGAAACAGCGGCGCGCGGCGGGCACAATGCGCGCGCAAGCCGGCCAGCATAGCCGGATCATCGCGCGCGCGCTCCAGCATCGCGGCCAGCGCCGCCGCGTCGCCGAACGGAAAATAGCCCGGGTAGTCGGTGCCCAGCAGCCCGACATTGCCGTCGATGCGCGAGGCCAGGACCGGCGTGCCGCTGCGCAAGGCTTCGACGACGACATGGGCGCCGCCTTCCATCTGGCTCGTGTGAACCAGCACGTGCGCGGCCTGGATGCGCGCCCGCGCCTCGTCGTGCGGCAGCGCCCCCAGCCAGTCATAGCGCGGGCATTCGAGCATCAGGGCCCGGGCCTGCGCGCCCAGATCCGGGTCGAGCGCCGCACCGGCGTGATCGAGGAAGATGTCGGCGCGCCGCGCCAGGCGGCGCACGGCGGCAAAATAGGCCTGCGGCGACTTTTCCTCGCGCAGGTGGCCCACCATCAGCGCGCGCAGGTGGGTCTGCGGCTTGTCGAGCGCCGGTCGGGCGGCACAGGACTGCAGCACGACACGGCATTTGGCGCGCAGACCGGGTGGCAAGGCACTGGCCCCCAGATCGTTGAGCACCACCAGCCGGTCGGCGCTGGCGAGCGAGGCCTGCGCCGCGGCGGACCGCTCGATGTCGCGGTACAGGTCGGTTCCCGTCAGCACCACCACGAGCGGCCGGCGCGCCGGGCTCGCCCGCCAGGCCGCGATCGCGCCGGCCGAGCGGCGCGCGTGCAAGGCGATCATCAGGGTCTCGTCGCCGCCCGCCCACTGCGCCTGCAGGCGCACGCGGTAAGCTCCGCCGAGCAGGCGCGCCCAGCGGCGCGCGGTCTGCCAGTTGCCGTTGTTGGCATCGGCCAGCGCTGGCGTGACGATTACGATCCGGACGGGCGGCATGGGAGCGAGGGTAATGCAAGCGTGCGAGGCGGGCCAGGCCATACGCGGCGCCGGTGCGGCGGCGCTGCACGAGGCGCTGTGCAGCGCCCGGCGCGATACGCTGGCCACCTTCGCCGCCTTCGAGCGGGCGCTCGACGGCCTGGCGGTGCCGCGGCACGAAACGCTCAATCCGCCGCTCTGGGAACTGGGGCACGTCGGCTGGTTCCAGGAGTACTGGATCGGGCGCAATACGCAATGCCATCTGGGCCCGCGGGCCGATCCGGATGCGCCGCGCAGCGGCGCGCTGCGGGCCGATGCCGATGCGCTGTACGACTCGAGCCGCGTGGCCCACGCCAGCCGCTGGTCGCTGCCGCTGCCCGATGCCGCCGCGACCCGCAATGACCTGCAAGAGCAGCTGGAAGCGACCCTGGCGCGGCTCGGCACGGCAGAAGCCGACGACGCCGGGCTGTATTTTTTTCGACTGGCCCTGCTGCATGAGGACATGCACCACGAGGCCGCGCTCTACATGGCGCAGCACCTGGGGATCGCGATCGACGATGCGCGCTGGCAGGCGGCGGCGCTGCCGGGGCACCGCACCAGCCTGGACCTGGACGGCGGCCGGGTGCAACTGGGCCGCACCGGCAGCGGATTCGCCTTCGACAACGAGTTGCCGGCTTGGACCACGAGCGTCGCCCCCGTGCGCATCGATGCGCAGCCGGTGCGCTGGTCCGAATACCTGCCCTTCGTCGAGGATGGCGGCTACCGGCGTACGGACCTCTGGAGCGCGGCCGGGCGCGACTGGCTCGCGGCGACCGCGCCGCTGGCGCCGCGCTACCTGCGGCGGCTCGATGGCCACTGGCAACAATGGCGCCACGGCGCCTGGGGCCCGCTCGATCCGGCGCTGGCGGCGTGCCATCTGACATACTTCGAGGCGCAAGCGTGGTGCCGCTGGGCCGGCCGGAGCCTGCCGACCGAGGCGCAATGGGAGCACGCGGCGCGCCGCCGGCCGGACGATTTTCTCTGGGGTCAGGTATGGGAATGGACATCGAGCAGCTTCGCGCCCTACCCCGGCTTCGTGGCGCATCCCTACCGCGACTATTCCGCGCCGTGGTTCGGCACGCGCCAGGTGCTGCGCGGCGCTTCGTTCCTGACCCAGCCGCGCCTGCGATCGGTGTGTTACCGCAACTTCTTCGCGGCGCATCGCAACGATATCGCCGCCGGGTTCCGCAGCTGCGCCGCGTGATCGCGGCCGCGGCGCGCCGCGGCGCCGCTGCGCCGTTGCAACGCTCCAACGTCCGACCGGGTGATTCAACATGAAGCCATGGAAGCTCCGCCGCACGCTCGGCGTCCTGCTCGGCTGCGCGCTGGCCGCGGCGAGCCTCGCCGCTTCGGCGCAGCCGGTCCTGCGCCTGACCGCCATCCCGGACGAATCGCCGACCGAGCTGGCGCGCAAGGCCGCGCCGCTGGTCGAGTACCTGCAAGAGCGCCTGGGCATGAAGGTGGAGTTCTCGCCGGTGAGCGACTACGCCGCGGCGGTCGAAGCGCTGGTCAACCGCAAGGTCGACCTGGCGTGGTTCGGCGGCTTCACCCTGGTGCAGGCCCGCGTGCGCTCCGGCGGCAAGGCGATCCCGATCGCCCAGCGGGCCGAGGACCAGGCGTTTCGCTCGGTCTTCATCACCGGCGATCCGAATATCCGCGAATTGGCCGATCTGAAGGGGCGTGATGTGAGCTTCGGCTCGCAAAGCTCGACCTCCGGACACCTGATTCCGCGCAAGTTCCTGTTGCAGGCGGGGCTGGTGCCGGAGCGCGACTTCCATCGCGTGGCCTACAGCGGTGCGCACGACGCGACGATCGCCGCGGTGGCCTCGGGCAAGGTGCAGGCCGGCGCCGTCAACGCGTCGGTCTGGGAGAAGTTCGTTGCCGAGAAGCGCATCGAACCCGGCCGGGTCTGGGTGTTCTACACGACCCCGCCCTTCCACGACTACAACTGGACCGTGCACGCCGACCTGCCCACCGAGCTGCGCGAAAAGCTCACGCGCGCCCTGCTCGAATTGAGCCGCGACGATCCGCGCGACCGGCAGATCCTCGATCTGCAGCGGGCCAGCCGATACGTGCCGTGCAAGCTGGAGGACTACCAGGACATCGAGGACGCGGCGCACGCCGCGGGCCTCCTGTAACCGGACCGGGCGGTGCGCATCGAGCTGCGCGGCGCCAGCGCGCGCCAGTCGGCCGCGGCACGCAGCACTCCCGCGGCATTGCAGTCGATCGACCTAGAGATCGCCTCGGGCGAGCGGCTCGCGGTGATCGGACCTTCGGGCGCGGGCAAGACCACCCTGCTGCAGGTGCTGGCCTGCGCGCTGGCGCCGGAGGCGGGCACGCTACGGCTGGACGGCCAGGATCCGTGGCGCCTGCCGCGGCCCGCGCTGCAGCGGCTGCGCCGGCAGCTCGTGCTGGCACCGCAGGTGCCGCCGCTGCCGCCGCGCCAGCGCGTGGTGACCAGCGTGCTGGCCGGTCGGCTGCCCGCGATGAGCCTCGCGGCGAGCCTGCGCTCGCTGATCTACCCGAGCGACATCCCGGCGGCGCAGACGGCGCTCGAGCGCTTCGATCTGGCCGGCAAGCTGTTCGAACGGGTCGACCGGCTCTCGGGCGGCGAGCGCCAGCGGGTCGGCCTGGCCCGCGTACTGCTGGCACCGGCACGGCTCTGGCTGGTCGACGAGCCGCTCGCCGCGCTCGATCCGGCACAGGCCGGCCAGGCGCTCGGCGCGCTCACCGCCGGCGCCGCCGATCGCGGCGCAACCCTGGTGACCACCCTGCACGACGTCGAGGCCGCCCTGGCGCATTTTCCGCGCATCGTCGGACTGCGCGCAGGACAGTTGAGCTTCGACCTGCCGGCCCGGCAGGTCACGGCGCAGCACCTGGATCGGCTGTACGCGCGGACCCAGGTGGATGCCGCACGGATACGGCCGGCGGAGACGGCGGGCGCGCCGGTGGAAGCGGCCGCCGACGCGCCGGCGCAGTTCCTGCGCAGCCGCTGAGATGGCGGCGGCAACCGTCGCGGACCCGCGCCAGCGCGATCCGGCATGGCTCGGACGCGCCTTCTGGATCGGCGCCGGCGTCGCGCTACTGGTGCCGCTGCTGGGCGTCACCGAATTCCGGCCCTGGATCCTGTTCGAAGCGCGCGGCCTGCAGGTCACCGGACGCTTCCTGGCGTCGATGCTGCCGCCCGCGATGTCCGCCGAGTTCCTGGCGCTGGTGGCGCGCGAGGCCTGGCGCACCATCGCCATCGCCACCGCGGGCCTGAGTCTGGGCCTGGCGCTGGCCGTGCCCCTGACGCTGGTCTCGACCCGGGCGCTGTCGATCTCGGCGCTGTCTGGCGACATGGCACGCGGTCCGTTCGTGCTGCGCCTGGCGGTGCGCGGGACGATGATCCTGCTGCGCAGCGTGCCCGAGCTGGTCTGGGCATTGCTGTTCGTTCGGGTCGTCGGACTCGGTCCGACCGCCGGCGTGCTGGCCATCGCGCTGACCTATGCCGGGATGCTGGGCAAGGTCTACGGCGAGATCCTGGAGAGCGGCGATGCGCATGCGGCGCGCACCTTGCTGGGCAACGGCAGCACGCGGCTGCAGGCCTTCTGCTACGGTCTGCTGCCGCAAAACGCCGCCGAGCTGACGTCCTACACCGTGTTCCGCTGGGAATGCGCCATCCGCTCGTCGGTCGTCCTGGGGTTCGTCGGGGCGGGCGGCCTGGGTCAGCAGCTGGACAATTCCATGAAGATGTTCAACGGCGGCGAGGTCACGACCATCCTGCTGGTGTTCGTCGCGCTGGTGGCCATCGCCGACCGGGCCAGCGCCTGGCTGCGCCGGATCATCGACTAGGTGACCGCCATGCCAACGTCCTTCGAACCCGCCATCCAACGTCCGCGGCCGCTCCTCGAGCGCGGCGGCCGGGCCTTCGGCTTGCTGCTTGGCGTCGCCGTGCTGGTCGTGGCCAGTTTCGGGTCGCTCGATCTGCAATGGGGGCAGTTTTTTTCGCTGCCGGCGGTACGGGCGATGGCGCGATTCCTGGCCGAATTCATCCCGCCGGACACCCGCCCCGAATTTCTCCTTGCGGTGCTGCGCGCGTCTTGGGAGACGCTGGCCATGTCGGCGCTGGGCACCATCCTGGCGATACTGGGCGGCGCGGCGCTGGCCCTGCCGGCCAGCCGGAGCGCGGATGCAGCGGCCGCGCCCTCTTACGTCCTGGCCCGCCTGATGCTCAACGTGCTGCGCGCGGTCCCCGAACTCGTCTGGGCCGCGCTGCTGCTGATCGCCGCGGGGCTGGGGCCCTTCGCCGGCACGCTGGCGCTGGCGGTGCACACGACCGGCGTCCTGGGCCGCCTGATCGCCGAGGCCTATGAGAACGTGCCTGCGGGCCCCGCCGCCGCGCTGCGCGCGCAGGGCATCGGCCGGGCCGCCGTCTACCTGTACGCGACGCTGCCCCAGGTGCTGCCGCAGCTGCTGAGCTACAGCCTGTATCGCTGGGAGAACAATATCCGTGCCGCGGCGGTGCTGGGCGTGGTCGGCGCCGGCGGACTGGGCCAAATGCTGGCCTTCCACCTGGGACTGTTCCAGCTCGACAAGGCGGCGACCGTGCTGTGCGCCATGCTGGCGCTGGTCGCGCTGGTCGACACGCTGAGCCACGCGCTGCGCCACCGGCTGACACGCTGACCGACCCCGGCCGCGGCCGCCCGCAGCGGCGCGCGGACGCTCAGGCGTGGTGGCGTGCCAGCTGCCGTTGCAGGCGGGCGAACAGCATGTCGGTGGCGATGGCAAGCAGCGCGACGAGCACCGCGCCCTGGATCACGTAGGCCATGTTGAATCCGCCCAGGCCGACGATGATGGGCGAGCCCAGCGTCCGCGCGCCGACCGCCGAGGCGATCGCCGCGGTGCCGATGTTGATGATGACCGAGGTGCGGACGCCGCCCAGCGCGATCGGCAGGGCGAGCGGCAGCTCGACCGCCCACAGCGTCTGCACGCTGCGCAGGCCGACACCGAGGGCGGCCTCGCGGACGTCGGCCGGAACGGCTTCGATCCCGGCGATCGTCGCGCGCACCACCGGCAGCAGGCCGTACAGCGCCAGCGCAACGACGGCCGGCCGCGCGCCGAAGCCCAGCAGCGGCACGGCCAAGGCGAGCACCGCGACCGGCGGAAAGGTCTGGCCGATCGCCACCAGCGTTTCGAGCGTCGGACGAAAAGGCCGGCCGGCGGCGCGCGTCACCAGGACGCCCAGCGCCATTCCGGCGGCCACCGCTATGGTGCTCGAGGTCGCGACGATCCAAAGGTGGCTCCAAAGCAGCGCGGCGAAGCTGTCCTGCTCGTAGAGCGGGCGTTCGAGCGCGGGAAAGGCTGCCGCAAAGAGCGGCCGCAAGCGATCCATCCCGAAGGTAAGGCCCAGCAGGGCCAGCAGCGTCCAGGGCAGCGGATCGCGCAGCACGCGCAGCGCATGCCGCCGCGTGCCACCGGTTCCTGCGATGAGGCGTTCAGCGGGCATGACTCGGTGGACCGGACCGTCCGGGAACGACCTGGCGGGCGAAGTGCGGCCGGTATGGCCAGATCCGCGCGGTCCGTCGGCCGGGGCTCATCGCCCGTCGCGCTCGAACAGGTCTTCGAGGTGCAGCGTGCCCAGTGCCTGGCCGCGCGCATCGACCACCGGCAGGCGATCGGTCGCGCGCTCGAGGAACACGCCGAGCGCGGCGCGCAGGCTGAGGTCGGCAGCAAGCGGCGCGCCGGACGCGGCAGCCCCGGGCCGGAGCCGCTCGCCGACCGTGCGCAGGCCCAGGAGGCGCAAGCCGAGTTCGGTGCCGCCCACGAAAGCGCGCACCGCGGCACTCGCCGGCGCGCCCAGCAGCTGCGCCGGCGTGCCATCCTGCAGCACGCGGCCGGCGTCGAGCAGCACGACCCGGGTGGCCAGGAACAGCGCTTCGTCGACGTCATGGGTGACCAGCACGATGGTTTTCCCGGATGCGTGATGAATGCGCAGCAGCTCGCGCTGCAGGCCGTGGCGCGTCAGCGGGTCGAGCGCGCCGAACGGTTCGTCCATCAGCAGCACCGCCGGATCGGCGGCGAGCGCGCGCGCCACCCCGACGCGCTGCAGCTGGCCCCCGGAGAGCTGGTGCGGATAGCGATCGCGAAACAGCGGCGGATCCAGGCCGAGCAGTTGCAGCAGCTCATCGACACGATCGTCGATCCGCGCCCTGGGCCAGCGCAGCAGCCGCGGTACCGTGGCCACGTTGCGCGCCACTGTCCAGTGCGGGAACAGGCCGGTCGACTGGATCGCGTAGCCCATGCGCCGGCGCAGGTCCTCGGCCCGGTAGGAGCGCACGTCGCGGCCCTCGAACAGGATCGCCCCGGCGTCGGGTTCGACCAGGCGATTGATCATGCGCAGCGTGGTCGACTTGCCTGAACCCGAAGCGCCCATGAGCACGAGCCGTTCGCCGGGCGCCACGGCGAGCGACAGGCCGTCGACCACGGGTCGCGCGCCGTACGCCTTGGCGACCTGGCGCAGTTCGATCATGCGTCGGGCCGCGCCAGCGCGGCGGCCAGCATGCCCAGGCCAGCGTCGGCCGCCATGGCCAGGGCCACGACCGGCAGCACGCCCAGCAGCACGAGATCGAGCGTGCTGCCCAGCAGGCCCTGGAACACGATGGCGCCCAGCCCACCGGCACCGATGAGGGCGGCCACGACCGCAAGACCGATGAGCTGCACCACGGTGACGCGCAAGGCCGATAGCAGCACCGGCAACGCGAGCGGTGCCTCGACTTGCCAGAAGCGCTGGCCGCGCGTGAGGCCCATGGCGCCGGCGGCCTCGACGACCGCGCCGGGCACCTGGCGCAAACCCGACACCGTGCCCTGGACGACCGGCAGCAGCGAGTACAAGGTGAGCGCGATGACCGCCGGCAGCAGGCCGATGCCGCGGATCTCCCAGCCCGGCAAGACGCCACCCAGCCAGGCCAGCGGCGCAAGCAGCAGGCCGAACAGCGCGACCGATGGGATGGTCTGGACCACGTTGAGCAGCGCAAAGAGCGCGTCACCGAACCGGGGTTGGCGCACTGCGCGGACCCCGAGCGGCACGCCACACAGCAGGGCCGGCAGCAAGGTTGCCAGCACGATCTCAACATGCCTGGCGCATGCCGCTTCGAACACATCGCGCCGGTTGGCGTATTCCTTGAGCAAGGCAAGATGGTCCAGGCGCCCCAGGGCGAGCAGCGCCACGACCGGGAGCAGCAACCCGCCCAGCGCAAGCGTGCGCCGCAGCGGGCCCCAGCGCAGGCCCTGCAAGGCGTCGACCGCGGCCAGCCAGGCCAGCAGGGCCAGCACCCAGAAGCCGGCCCCGAACGACACCCGGCCCGCGCTGGGCAGCGTCGCCGACTGCTCGCGTGCGCCCTCGGCGGCAATCGAGACCAGGCCGGCCAAGGCGAATGCTGCCGCCACGAACGCCGACAGCTTCAAGGCGCGCGAGCGCCCTTGCAGCGCTGCCAAGAGCAGCACAGCTCCCGGCACTAGCAACAGCAGCGGCGCCGGCCCCGGCAGCGCACCCAGCCCGATTCCGGTACCCGAGACGATCCGGTTGGGCGCCACCGTGAGGAAGGGCAGGACCAGCGCTGCCGCCAACGCCGCGGCCAGCAGCGCGAACAAGACCGCATTGACGGCGGGCGCCGCGCCCTGCGCGCCGGCTTCGCGCGCAACCGCAGGCGGCGCGGCCGGTGTCACCGCAGCAGGCCTCGCGCCTCTAGATACTGCGCCGCGACCTGGCGCGCGTCGACGCCTTCGAGCAGGACCCGCGCATTCAGGCCCTGCAGCGCGGCGCCGTCGAGCGAGCGCATGAGCGGCGCCAGGGCCTGGGCGATCTCCGGGTGCTTCGCCAGAGCCTCGGCGCGCACGACGGGCGCGGGCGCGTACACCGGCTGAGTGCCCTTGCTGTCCTCCAGGACGACCAGCTGCAGCTCGGCGAGCGGCCCGTCGGTGCCGTAGGCCATGGCAGCATTGATGCCCGAGGTCTGCTCGGCTGCCGCCTTGATCGTCACGGCAGTGTCGCCGCCGGCGAGGATCACGAGCTGGTCCTGGCGCAGGCGAAAGCCGTAGCCCGACTGGAAGGCCGGCAGGGCATCGGGACGCTCGACAAACTCGGCGGAGGCGGCCAGCTTGACGCGGCCGCCGGCCGCCACCCAGCGACCGAAATCGTCCAGGGTCTTCAGGTGCTGGCGGTCCGCGAGATCCTTGCGGACGGCAATGCTCCAGGCGTTGTTGGCCGGCGCCGGTGCCAGCCAGACGATGCGATTGCGCGCCAGGTCCAGGTCGCGCACGCGTTCGTAGCCGCCGCGTGCATCGCGCCAGGCCGGATTCTTCTCGTCGTGCAGGAAGAACGCGCCGTTGCCGGTGTACTCGGGATACAAGTCGATCTCGCCCGACAGCAGCGCGGCGCGCACGATGGCGGTCACGCCCAGCTGCAGGCGGTTCTCGGTCGCCATGCCGCGCGCGGCGAGCGCCTGGATCATCAGGTTGCCCAGCACGGAGCCCTCGGTATCGATCTTCGAGCCGACCCGGATCGCCCGCCCGGCGGGTGCACCCGCCGCGCCGCGCAGGCACAGCAGGGAACAGGCGGCGACCAGTCGGCGGCGGCGTGGCGAGTGCGGATCCATGGGTTGTCGTTGCGGCGCCGCAGATTCCTGCACTCGGAGCGCCCCGTTAGGGAGACACGCTAGCTTACCGCCTTGCATTGGGGCGGCTCGCCCGAGTGGGCCGCCGCGCGCGGGCCGCGCCTTGCGCATGGGCCGTTGCATCCGGTCACCGAAATTACCGCGGCTTACCTGCGGCAAGGTCGCCGGTTCTGCGAGGCCGCTCTAAGCTCACCCGGATCCTCGAACGCACGCATTGCGACGTGGCGGGCGAGCCCGGGTGAGGATGTCGCTCGACGGAGTCCGAATTGACACGAACGCAGGCGCGATTCAACACGTCGCGGTACGCACCCCGGCGGCGGCTGCGATCCAGGGGCGCGCTGGGCCGCCTTGCCTTTGCCGGCACCCTGCTCCTCGCACTGGCCGGCTGCACATCGGTCCAGGTGGCGCTCGGCCTGAAGATGCGGCTCAACGATGTGCCGGTCACCGGCTTGAGCGCCACGCTGCACCCGGGCCCGGCGCTGGCGCCGGGACAATCGGCGCAGTTGATCATCGTCGCCAATGCGGCCGACGCCGGGCGCTATGTGACGGTGGGCGCGGGGCAAGGCAATGTGCTGTTCGACAGCTTCGCGTTCGCGGCGACCGCGGTCCGGGTCGATGGCGATGGCAACGTCATCCTGTCGGCCGATCCGCGCGACAGCCAGGGACAGACGCCGCACCTGCGGGTCCGGGCCAACGGACATCCCGAGGTGGTCGCCGATCTGGACATCCCGGTGCGCTACGACGCCGATTTCACCGCCACGTTTGCCGGCGCTCCAGGCCGGTCGGGATTCGACGGCCTGGGCGGGACCGACGGCATCGACGGCTTCCCCGGTTCGATCGATCTCAATCATCCGTCGCCCGGCGGCAACGGAACCGACGGCGGCGATGGCCACGACGGCGACGCCGGCGGCCCGGGTGCGCCAGGGGAAGACGTGCAAGGCTGGATCACCCTGCTTCCCGGCCCGCCGGAGCTGCTCCAGGTGCGCGTGGCGAGCAGCGCGCGCGAGCAGCTCTTCCTGGTCGATCCGGCGGGCGGCAGGTTGCTGATCGATGCGAGCGGCGGCGCGGGCGGTCGCGGCGGCAGCGGCGGCACGGGTGGTCGAGGCGGCGCCGGCGGCAGCGGCTCGCCCAACGGCACCGCGGGTCGGGACGGCCGCCGTGGCATGGATGGATCGAACGGGGCCGGCGGCGCCGCCGGGAAGATCGCCCTCACGATCGACCCGCTCGCCCTGCCCTACTACGATCGATTCCTGCTCGTGAACAGCGACGGCGACGGGCGTCCCGGGCCACCCCCGACGGTACGGGTCGAGAGCTTGCCGGGGCTCTGGTAGCCGACGCATCGGGGGCCGCGGCGTCGAGGCGCTGGCCGCGGCGAATTGCGACGTGGTCCGCTCGCCCCGGGCGGCTCGTGCGCTAGGCTGTCGCGATGGATTCCCTGATCGCCGCCGCCGCTCGCGCCCTTGCCGCGGGTGACGCGCTGGGCGCGCTCAAGCGTGTCGCGCTGCGCGACGATCCGCCGGCGCTGGCCTTGCGCGGCATCGCAATGGCGCAGCTGGGCGAGCATCCGCGGGCCCGCGAGCTGCTGCGGCGGGCGGCCCGCGGCTTTGGCAAGCACGAGCTACTGGCGCGCGCCCGATGCGTCGTCGCCGAGGCCGAAGTGGCGCTGGCCATGCGCGACCTCAACGGCCTGCCGCGCACCTTGGCGGCGGCCACGGCAACGCTCGAGGCGCGAGCCGATCACGCCAACGCCCAGCACGCGCGCCTGATCGGCGTGCGCCGGCTCCTGTTGCTGGGCCGGCTGGACGAGGCCCAGGCGGCCCTGGCTCGTTGCGATGCGGGGCGCCTGTCGCCGTCGTTGCAGGCCGCCGCCGGACTGGCCGGCGCCGAGCTGGCGCTGCGCTCGCTGCGCACCGCGGAAGCAAGGGAATACCTGGTCCGCGCCGAGGCGGCGGCGGCACAGGCCCGGGTGCCCGCCTTGATCGGCGAGGTGAGCGAAGCCCGTGGCGCGCTCGACCGTCCGGCCGCCAGACGCTGGCAGCGCGGCGTCGACGTGCCGCTGCGCCTGGGCGAGGTCGAGGCCCTGCTCGCCTCCAATGCCCTGGTGGTCGACGCCTGCCGGCGCGGCCTGCAGGGCGGCGCGAGCTGGCTGCCCCTGACCCGCCGCCCGGTGCTCTTTGCGCTGGCCCGCGCGCTGGCCGAAGCCTGGCCCGGGGACGTGGACCGGAACACCTTGATCGCGCGGGCGTTTCGCACGCGGCGGCCGGACGAATCGCACCGCGCCCGGCTGCGCGTCGAAGCCGGGCGCTTGCGTGCGCTGGTCGCGCCGCTGGCGCGCGTCGAGGCCAGCGCACACGGCTACGCGCTGACGCCACGCGGCAAGCGCCCGGTGGTGGTGCTGTTGCCGCCGGTCGACGGCGAGCAGGCGTCGCTGCTGGCGCTGCTGGCCGATGGCGCGGCATGGTCCACGTCGGCCATCGCCCTGGCGCTGGGCGCCAGCCAGCGGACGGTGCAGCGCGCCCTCGCCGAACTGGAAGACCGCGGCCAGGTGCGCGCGATCGGGCGCGCCCGGGCGCGGCGCTGGCTGGCGGCGGCGTTCACCGAATTCACGACGATCTTGTTACTCCCCACTGCATTGCCGCTGGCGTAGATTGATTCCCACGGCGCCGCATCGAGGCGCCGGCAAGGGAGCCAGGCGATGAACAGCGCGCGAAGCAAGACCACGAACGCCGCACCGCGGGCAATGGCACGCCCGGCCGAGATCGTCCGCGAATACGGCCCTTATCCCGGCGTCGAACGGATCAACGGCGTGACCCACGATGGCCGGCATGTCTGGGCCGCCACCGGATCCAGGCTGGTCGCCATCGACCCGCAGAGCGGCGAACTGGCCCGCTCGCTGGAGCGGGCCAGCGATGCCGGCACGGCGTTCGACGGCACGCATCTGTACCAGATCGCCGAAACGCGCATCGACAAGATCGACCCGGCGAGCGGCGCCGTCGTGGCATCCATCCCG
>Ga0209698_10002505_pt1 | contig 20783 bp, 16 predicted proteins | sample LitLauG_LLR_2012_FD_187203 | JGI IMG/M metagenome (GOLD analysis project Ga0209698, IMG submission 187203) | Freshwater sediment microbial communities from Pennsylvania, USA - Little Laurel Run_MetaG_LLR_2012 (SPAdes) (version 2) | ecosystem: Environmental > Aquatic > Freshwater > Creek >...
GATGTACCCGTCCGGCTGAACGCTCACTGTCTGGTTGAATTCGGGTGAAAAGGTGAAAACGACGTCCACCACGTCGCTTTTATGAAGCCGGTAGAGCGGGCGGCGCTCCCCTCCGAGTGCAGGTTTTCCCGTTCCGTCCGCCCCACCAGGTTGCGTGGTTTCCGTTCCAGGTGTCCCCAAGCCTCCCCAGCTCTCGCTCGGCTGGGAATGCTTCGCCGGCGTCCCCCAAGCGCGCGATGGCGTCTGGAGTTCAGGCACGCGTCCAACGTCCATGTCCGGCTTCTGTTCCTGGGTTACGGCCACCACTGACAGCAGCTGCAGGAAGATTCCGGCAGCTATAAGCCACGAAAGTGAACAAGAGCGCTTGGTAGCTGCTTGCGGCTGGTCCCGACGGAGATCCCACTGCTGACTACGAGTTCCGTCGAATGCTCTTATTCCTTCGTGCACGGTCGAAACTTAGATGGAAGAATCCCGGTCAACAAGTCATGGGAAGTGTCGTCAACAAAAGTAGGTGACCGTGACAGCGGTTGTGGAAATCTGGTCTCGTCGGTGCCGACGGACGTGAATCGGCCTTCGAGTTGCCAGCCAGAGGATGAAAAACCGCGGTATCGACGATTGACCGTGGCGGCTGCGCTGGATACCGACGTGGGCTCTACGAAAGTAGACGGGTCCGGAGGCTTATGCGGTATCCGCTTAAGGCGATCTGTTCATCCAAGACGTTAACTGTAAAGAAGGCACACACCTGCTTCGCGTTGCGCCGACATCCCGCCGAAGTCGGCAACATTTCGGCACCGAGTTCCTTTGCCCATCCGCCAAACAACCGGAAGCCGGAACCATCACGAAATTGCGTGATTGCCGGACATGCTTCATGAGTCAGCTGTGAATAGAATCCGTGGGTCGTTTCAGCCTCTTTGAGTCGTCACTGATGCCGTCGTCTACGCGCAACAAACAACATGTTTTGGTGGCCGATTCGAACCGGATGCAATCGCAACTTCTGGTCAATGCGCTTCATCGTCGTCGTGAGTTCCAGGTATCGGCGTGCGCTCTGGACGCCGACGCCATCCTGACCACCCTGGCGACGCCGTTGCCCGCCGATGTGATCCTACTGGCCCTCGATCCGCACGAACCGCAGCCCACGGCCGTGGTGCGGCGCATCCACATCGCGTATCCCGAGATCCCCAAAGTTCTGTTGGTGGAGTCTTATGGCCGTCAACTCGTGGTGGACGCCTTCCGTTCGGGTGCCAAGGGCATTTTCTGTTTTACGAAGGCGCCGTTTCGGGCGCTCTGCCGGTGCATCCTGCGCGTGAGCCAGGGCGAGATTTGGGTCAACACCGAACAGCTTCAGTTTCTGATCGATGTGATAACCCAGGTGCCATCCTTGCGTGTCGTAAATGCTAGGGGGGACCAGCTTCTGACTCCGCGGGAGGAGCAGGTAGTCGCGCTGGTAGCGGAGGGCCTGAGCAATCGCGATGTCGCAAAGGAGCTCCGACTCAGCGAGCACACGGTGAAGAAATACCTGTTTCGCATCTTTGACAAGCTGGGAATCTCGACGCGGGTGGAACTCGTGCTATATGCCGTCAACCACGGAGACAGCCGCTTAGCCGAGTGGCTGCCCGCCGGGTCCTGAAGGCACCCGAAGAGAGGAATTACTCCACCATGCGGCGGCGAGCACGAAAACCACGGGGTAGCATTCGAGAGTGTAGCGGGGTTCCGGGTTTTCAAGAGAGCCAAGAAAGAGAGAGCGAAGCACGACATAGGTGAGCAGGAGACCTGCGAACGAAATCTGCCGCCAGCGAGCGAGGCCAGCGAAGGCGGCAGCCAGATACCCGAGGTTTATCAGTCCAAACGCTACGGACGCGGCCGACCATTTTGGGTCGTCATTGAACTCCCACCAGCGCGGGTCGGATGGCAGCAGTTCGGTCCGGGGACGCATCCACATGTCGACAATTCTCAATGCGGGGAGCCACAGGTAATAGCGGAAACGGCCGGCTCGAATTCGCTCGGCGGCCAGACTCGCGAACTGAGAATCGAGCTCCAGTGTCACGCGGAGTTGCTGGTTATATTGTTGCAGCAAGTCGTAGGTTTGCTCTCGCTGCTGTGGCGAGTCGAAAGCCCGGGACGGCAGTTTGGCCGGGTCAACGGCCTCGCCCGGAATGTTCCAGTAGATTTCCTCGACGGAGACATAGTCCACCATCCAGGTTTTGACCCAACGATTCAATCCCCGCGGCACGAGTTCCTCGTCCTCGTTAGCGTAGCGCGGCGCCAAGGGCTCGAAGCGATGGAGTGTACGGAAATTGCGGATCGTCCACGGAACCAGCGGAGCGACTGCGATCAGGGAGAATACGACGCCGTGTCTGAACAGGGTGACGTGTGGCTTACCAGCGCGAACGCTCTGCAACCAGACAAAGGCTACATACAGGCCGATCGCTGCCAGGAGCATCGCTCCATCGGGGCGAAGAAGAATCGCAGCGGCCACTGCCGCGCCGCAGCCCATCCACAACCATGTGCTGTTTCCATCGAGCTTCTTCAGCGTGGCGATGGCAAGGTCGAAGGCCAACGCGGTGAAGAAAACCTCCAGCGTTTCGGTGAGCGCTGCGCCGGCATAGTTCGCCAAAAATGGGCAGAGTGCAGCCAACAGAAATGCCGCTTTGGTCGCACGGGTAGACAAGATGCGCCGGGCCATATCGGCGACCAAAAGGCAGGTCCCGATGTCAAAGACCAATTGCAATAGCAGGACTACCCGGAAATTGTCGAATCCGAAAATTGCGAAAACGAGCGCCAGGAAAGCTGGGTATCCCGGCAACCGCGTTAGCGTGGGAACCACATTTCCATTTTCAGTAAGGCCATAGACGCTGTGCTGAAGCCAGTTCTTAGCGATGTCGGTATAGAGCCTGGAATCATCGGTAATCGACGGGAGCCATAGGACAAAGGCAAGTCGCAACGCTACGCCAGCAAGGGTGGCGATCAGAAAGAAGCGGAAATGTTGGCGCACCAGGTCGCGCACACCTGACTATAGCGTTTTTCCCTGAGTCTTCCTATGAGTGGCTGGCTTCGCCACGGCTCTACAGGCGGCGTTCAGGGTGTAAACCGCGTTTGACCCTCCGCCGCTCGCATCTTACGATGATAGGCTAAGGGATAATGTCCAAGCCCATCTTCTACGATCCGCGCCGTGCCCGCTGGAAGCGCCTCAGGCGTTTGTTTGACGTGCTGGGCGTGACCATCACGCTGTTGATCGTGTTTTTCATTCGCAGCGCCGTCAAGAGCGAAAGCCTTCCTGACCTACTGCTCCCACAGCAAAAGCGCCCGTATCACGCCCTAAAAGAGAAGGAAAAAGAGAAGGCAAAAGAGCGCCGTCGCCTGGCGGCACATCGTTTGCATCGCAAGTCGAACCTGGCGCCATCCCTGGTCAAGCTGAATGCTGAGGAAGGTATCCGTGCGGCCTATTATGTGCCGTACGACGCTGCCAGTTTCTCGTCCTTGCGCGAATATGCGCACCAGATCGACCTGCTTTTCCCCGCCTGGCTTGAGATTCTGACTCCGGACGGCCACCTGCAAGCGGTAGATGAGCAAACGAACAAGCCCTTCGATGTGATCCAGGGAGACAACGTTCGTCCGGTGGACGACAAAGTAATGCCGTTCCTGAGGTCCGAAGACACGGACATGGACGTCTTCCCGATGGTTCAGAACTTCAACGGGGTGGACTTCGATCCGAAGATTGCCGAGTTTCTGAACAGCAAGGATGGACATGCCCGCTTTCGCCGCGAGATCGCAGCCTTTCTGGCGAGTGACAGGTATCGCGGGCTAATGGTCGATTTCGAGTCGTTTCCGAAGAGTGCCCAGAAAGGCTACGTGGCTCTGCTGGGTGAGCTTGCCTCGGATTTGCACGCCAAGGGCATGAAGCTCTACATCAGCGGGCAAGCGCGGAATTCTGACTACGACTATGCCGCCATCTCGGCGGTAGTCGACGGCGTGGTCCTCATGAATTATGACGAGCACTATCCTGGTGGCGCTCCGGGGCCTGTGGCGTCCCAGGACGGGTTTGTGGACAATCTGCGGGACGCGGAAAAGGTCATCCCCAAAGACAAGCTCATTTGCGCCCTCGCGAACTATGGATACGACTGGGTTTTGAAGCCTAAGAAAGGCAAGCTGCCGCCGGGCCTGACTGACACCAACGTGTCGGTACAGGAAGCCTGGTTGGCGGCGCGCGATTCGGAAGAGGATATCGATTTCGATGGCGACGCGCTTAATCCCCATTTCAGCTATCTGGATGAAAACGAAATCCAGCATGATGTCTGGTTCCTCGACGCGGTAACCGCGCTGAACGAGATGCGATCTGCCCAGGCCTTGGGCATCAAGACGTTTGCTCTTTGGCGGCTTGGTTCCGAAGACCGATCGTTATGGCGGGTGTGGGACGTGCCCGCCGAAGTGGGAGCATCGGAAAAGCTAAAGGATGTTCCTCCGGGGCAGGACGTAGACATGGAGGGGCACGGAGAGATTCTCCGCATCGAGGGACGCCCGGCCAATGGCCAGCGCGACATCACGGTCGACAGGGCAACTACGCTCATTACGGACCAGAGCTTCAAATCCTTGCCCCAGCCCTACCGGGTCGCGAGATATGGATCAAGCTCCAACAAACTGGCCATTACTTTTGACGACGGCCCCGATCCTCAGTGGACCCCCAAAATCCTTGATGTCCTTAAACGCGAACACGCGCAGGCGACTTTCTTCCTGATCGGGATTCAAGCCGACAAGTTTGGATCCGTTACGAAGCGCATCTACAACGAAGGGCACGAGGTCGGCAATCACACCTTTACACATCCTGACATCAGCAACATTTCTCCGACGTTCATGAAGCTGGAGCTGAACCTCACAGAGAGACTCTTCGCCAGCCGCCTGGGTATTCGCACGATTCTGTTCCGGCCGCCATACTCGGTTGACCAGGAACCGGATACGGAAGATCAGGTGCGGCCGCTCGAACTCACCCAGGGAATGGGTTACGTGACGATCGGGGACAAAATCGACCCGAACGATTGGCGCGACAATCCGCGTCGCACGGCCGAGCAGATTACGGCTGATGTTCTGGCTCACTTACCCCCGTGCGCGCCCAACGACCAGCGTTGCGGGAACATCCTCCTCTTGCACGATGGAGGTGGCGATCGCCGGGAGACGGTCCGAGCGCTCGGAATGATCATCGAAGGATGCCGCGCGCGGGGCTTCGAGATCGTTCCGGTTTATGAACTGTTGAATAAGACTCGTGCCGACGTTATGCCGCCTATTCCTGCAAACGAAAGGTGGGCGGCCCGTCTGAATTCCGTAGGCTTCTGGATGTTCGATGCCAGCATAACGGCCATCACCTGGATCTTCTTCATCGGCGATTTGCTGATGACAGGCAGGCTGCTCTTCATTGGTATCTCGGCCGTTTACGACCGCGTGCGCTCGCGCGTATATGGCACACCGGCCGAGGTGGCAGCTTACAAACCCAAGGTTGCGGTTCTGATTCCCGCTTACAACGAAGAAAAGGTCATCGAACGCACGGTGCAATCGGTGCTCGGCTCCAAGTATCCGTATCTACGGGTCATCGTGATCGACGACGGATCGAAGGACAGAACGCTTGAGGTCGCCCGTACCGCTTTTGCAGCAGAAGAAGCCAGGGGCCAGGTGCTGATCCTGACCAAGCGAAACTCGGGCAAGGCGGATGCTCTCAACTTCGGGTTGGAGCATCTCCAGGACGAGGAGGTTTTCGTCGGTATCGATGCCGATACCGTCATTGCGCCCGACGCCATCTCGCGCCTGGTACCGCATTTTCTGAATCCGAAGGTCGGTGCGGTAGCCGGGAATGCGAAGGTGGGAAATCGAGTCAATCTCTGGACGCGATGGCAGGCGCTGGAGTACGTCACCAGCCAGAATTTTGAGCGGCGAGCCCTCAATACACTGGGCGCGGTGAGCGTCGTTCCAGGAGCGATTGGGGCATGGCGAGTGTCAGCAGTGCGTGAAGCCGGCGCCTACCACACCGATACGGTAGCCGAGGATGCGGACCTCACCATGGCGTTGCTGCGCCGGGGATATCGCGTCGAGTATGAAGACCTGGCGTTGGCTTACACCGAAGCTCCCACCAATGCCAATGGGCTGATGCGCCAGCGTTTCCGGTGGTCATTTGGAATTCTGCAAGCCGTGTGGAAGCACCGGGCGGTTTTCGCGCGCAAAGGTGTGCTGGGCTGGGTCGCGTTGCCGAATATTCTGATCTTCCAGATCCTGCTGCCCCTGGTGTCGCCGTTCATCGATCTGGGCTTTGCCGTCGGCACGCTTCTTTATCTTGAGCAGAGGTTCTTCCATCCTGAGTCTGCAGACCCGGCCAGCTTCCAGAAGCTGCTGATCTTCTTCCTCGCCTTTCTGGTCATCGATTTTCTGACCTCGACCGTAGCGTTCGCTCTGGAGCGCCGCACGCCTGAGACCAAGGAAGACGTGTGGCTGTTGAGCCAGGTGTGGCTGCAGCGCTTCGCCTATCGCCAGCTGTTCTCGGTCGTTTTGTTCAAGACCCTCAAACGAGCGATCGAAGGCCGGCGCTTCGCATGGGACAAACTGGAACGTACGGCAGCCGTGAATTACATACCGGCTGAGACGCACGATTCCGTGAAGGTTCGGTAACGATTCTTCTTGCCTCCTGCGTTCATCCAATAGGGAGCAGCGCTGATACTTGGTGCCGTTTATAGCCACTGCTAACATCGGAGGCGGATGGCCCCCAGAAAAATCAAAGAAAAATTGAAGCACGCGATTCACGACGCGCCTCATCGCGCCGCCCATGACGGCCGTGGCGCGGCAGACGGTGCCGAGCTGGTCATCATCACGGGCATGAGCGGCTCGGGGAAGGCCTCGGCGCTGAAGGTATTCGAAGACCTGGGTTACTACTGCGTAGACAACCTGCCGGTCGAGTTGATTCCGCGCTTCGCGGAACTGGCAGTGCAGTCTGCCGAGATTCGTCTGACCGCGCTGGTGGTCGATGTGCGCGAAGGCTCGAAGCTGGAGCAGTTGCCGGGAATGCTGAAGTCCGTCAAGCAGATGATTCCCACCAAGGTTCTCTTCCTGGAGGCCACCGATGCTTCGCTGGTTCGGCGGTTCAGCGAGACGCGCCGGCCGCATCCCCTTGGTAAGGATAGCCCGGTAAAATCGTCACTCTACGCCGAGCGGCGTCGACTGAAGGCGATTCGAGCCATCGCCGACCTGGTTATCGACACCTCCAAGTTTAATGTCCACGAATTGCGTTCTTATCTGACTGACCGGTTCCAGAAGCGGTCGGGTGATAAGAACATTCTGGTGTCGTGCGTCAGCTTCGGTTTCAAGCATGGGGTCCCGGAAGATGCCGACCTGGTTTTCGATGTCCGCTTTCTTCCGAATCCGCATTTTGTTCCAGAGTTCCGGCCGCTCACGGGGCGTCACCCCCGTGTGGCGAAATACATCCGGTCGTTTCCGCAGACGCGCGAATTCATAAGCCGGATCTCCGACTTGCTGGTGTACCTGCTGCCTCACTACATCAAGGAAGGGAAGAGTTACCTCACCATCAGCTTCGGCTGTACCGGGGGCCAGCACCGCTCGGTGATGATCGCGGAGGAGGTGGGCAAGCACCTGCGCAAAGCTGGATACCGGGCGAAAATCGTACACCGGGATAGCCCGAAGTGAGGTGGCGGTCCACGAGGGCCCGAGGTTCGATGGCCCCTGCCCGGCGCTAGCCGGTCAAATGACACTGCCCGCTGCTGGCGGAATTCAGTAGAATAGCCGCTTGCTCATGTCGGATAGCATCTCAGCGGCACGTTTTCCGCTTTGGCGTAGCGGCGAATCAGCGGAAGGTGTATGCGGCAACTGACCCGGCTTCTGCGATATGTAGCGCCCTACTGGTGGCAACTGCTGTCGTCGATCGTGTTGATGGCGGCGGTCGGCCTGCTGGACGCTTTCCGGGTCTTGCTGATCGGCCCAATCTTTGACCGGGTGCTCAACCCTGGGTCTCCTACCCGCACGATTCAGCTTTTCAAAGTTCCGATCAGCGGCCGGGAGGTTCTTCTTCAGCAATTTGTTCCCTCCCATTTTCAAAATCCTTGGACGGTTGTGGCTTTTGCGCTGGTGGCGGCTACAGTCTTGAAGGGCGTGTTCGACTACGCCGGAACCTACCTTGTGAACTATGCCGGATTCGGCCTGATCACAGACTTGCGCGACGAGCTTTACAACGCGATCCTGCGGCGGTCGGCATCTTTTTTCTCCAAGCACACTACGGGAACATTGCTCTCGACCATCATCAATGACATCGAGCGAGTGCAGTTTGCCATGTCGAGTGTGCTGGCGGAGTTTCTGCAACAGGCGTTTACCTTGCTGTTTACGGCATGCGTGGTGGTGTTGCTCGGCGGCAAGCTGGCGCTGGTCCTGATTCTGTTTGTCCCCGCGATTATCTATTCGGCGGGCAAGATCGGCCGCCGGGTCCGCACCACAACCCGCCGCGGTCAGGACAAACTCGCCGACATTCAGAACATCCTGCACGAGACCATCACCGGCAACCGCATCGTAAAGGCTTTTGGCATGGAGTCGTGGGAGGTGGCGCGCTTTCGCACTGCGGCGCGACGCCTGTTCCGCGCAAATCTTCGGTCTGTGGCGGCGGCAGCGATCAGTTCTCCGTTGATGGATATTTTTGGTGCGGTGGCCATCGCGCTTCTCCTGTTGCTCGGGCGCGATCGGATCAACCACCATGTCTTCACCGCCGGAACGTTTCTGGCGTTTATCGTCGCCGTCTTCAAGCTATACGACCCGGTTCGTAAGTTCGCGCTGTTCAATAACAATTTCCAGCAAGCTCTGGGCGCCTCGTCTGAAATCTTCCGCTTCATGGACAGCGAAGACGACGTTCGGGAAAAGCCTGGCGCCAAGCTCCTGCCGGTGTTTAAAGACAGCATTCGGCTGGAGAACGTGTCGTTTTCCTATGAGAACGGCGACGGGGCCCGCGACATTCTCCGCGATATCTGCCTGGAAGTGAGAAAAGGTGAAGTGTTGGCGATCGTGGGCTCGAGCGGCGCCGGCAAGAGCACGCTTGTCCACCTGATTCCTCGCTTCTTCGACGTGACCGCCGGACACTTGCGGGTTGATGGCCAGGACGTTCGGGATGTCACTCTGGCCTCACTGCGATCGCAGATCGGAATCGTGACCCAGGACACCCTTCTTTTCAACGACACGGTGAGGAACAATATCGCGTATGGGCAGCCGCACGTCCCGCAAAAAGCGGTAGAAGAAGCCGCCCATGCCGCTCTGGCGCACGATTTCATTCTGGAGTTGCCGGCTGGTTACGAGACAGTGATCGGCGAACGTGGAGTGCGGCTCTCGGGTGGTGAGCGGCAAAGAATCGCTATCGCTCGTGCGATCCTGAAAAATGCGCCGATCCTCATTCTGGATGAAGCGACGTCGGCGCTGGACAGCGAATCGGAATCTCTGGTGCAATCAGCTCTGCAGAACTTGATGACCGGCCGTACGGTGCTGGTGATTGCGCACCGCCTTTCAACTGTGCGGCGCGCGGATAGAATCGTCGTACTGGAAAATGGCACGATCAGCGACATTGGGGCACATGAAGAATTGATGGCCCGGCTGGGTACTTATCGCCGGTTGTATGATCTGCAGTTCGTTGAAGTGGAGACGCCCAAGATCACGCCCGTGAACTCGTAAAGACACATACTATGCCGATTCGCTCCATGACCGGCTTCGCGCAAGCGAAGGGACAGCTGAACGAGAAGGCCAGCTTTACCTTGTCACTGAAGTCGGTAAACCATCGTTTTCTGGATATGCACTTTCGCATGCCCTCAGCCAGCGACTCGCTGGAGATGAAGCTCCGCCGTCTGCTGAAGGACAAGATCGCTCGTGGACATGTGGAACTTACGCTGAGTGTGGACCGCGGAGGTGCCGCGGAGTTCGAGCTAAACCGGAAGCTGGTGGGAGGCTACATCCAGGCGTTTCGTGGGGCGGCGGCGGAATTCGGGCTTGCCGCCGAGCCGGACCTGAACGCTATCCTCCGGCTGCCGGGCGCCATGGATGCAGCCGAGGTGCTGGCAGAGGGCGAGCTGGAGACTGCAGTTCTCGCCAAGGTGGAAGAGCTACTCGACCGCCTGAATCAAATGCGTGATGAGGAGGGCCGGGGCATTGAGAAAGAGCTACGGGAGCGAATGACAGGTTTGCGCAAAGCCAGCCAAGGTGTCGAGGGTCACCGGCGGGCGGTGATTCAGGCATACGTGGAGAAGCTGCAGGCCCGAATGCAGGAACTCATCGGCGCGAAAGCCGACAAAGAGCGCATTCTGCAGGAGGCCGCCCTGATGGCCGACCGGAGCGACATTCAGGAGGAGATTGTTCGCCTGGATGCGCACGTGGAACACTTCCTGGGACTGCTGGAGCAGGGTGGTGAAGTCGGCAAAAAGCTGGATTTTCTGCTGCAGGAATTGAATCGCGAGGCCAACACGTTACTCTCGAAGACCTCCGGACTAGCCGGCGAAGCTCTAAAGATCACGGAAATGGGTTTGGCGATGAAGTCGGAGATCGAGAAGCTGCGCGAGCAGGTACAAAACATCGAATGAGCATTGTCTACATCATTTCTGCCCCCTCCGGTTCCGGCAAATCGACGCTGGTCAACGAGCTGCGAAAAATTGTGACGGGCCTGGACTTCTCCATTTCTTATACGACACGTCAGCCGCGCGGCAGCGAACAGAACGGGCGGGAGTATTACTTTGTGCAGCGAAAGGAATTCGATGAGATGGTGAAGCAGGACGAACTGCTGGAACATGCCGAGGTATTCGGCAACTGCTACGGCACGGCCAAGAAATTTCTGCGCGAGGCGCAAGCCAGCGGCCATGATCTCCTTCTGGATATCGACGTGCAGGGTGCGGCTCAGGTCAAGCGGAAGATTCCCCAAGCGGTGAGCATTTTTGTTCTTCCTCCAGACCGCGAGAAACTGGAGTGGCGGCTACGCAGCCGGGGCCTCGATTCGGAACAGGTGATCCGCCGCCGGCTGCTCACAGCCAGCCGTGAGATTGAGAATTACGATAAATACGACTATATTCTGGTAAATGACCGCTTGGAGCAATCCACGGATGAGCTGAAGGCGATCGTGCTTACGGAACGCCTGCGGGGCGCGGGACAGGAGGCATCCTCTTCGGCGGATGAGAAAATGATGGAAACTGCCGAGCGATGCCGACTGCGGAACGTGCGGGAGAAAGTTCAGCCGATTCTGGCTTCGTTCATGACCTCAACAGCCCAGGGTGGACACTAGCGGCGGGGGAGAATAATTATGAAGTTGATCGAAGGGTTCGACAGCAACTATCGGTACATTCTGGTGGCTGCCCGGCGCGCGCGCCAGTTGCAGGGCGGTGCCCCTCCGGTGATCGATACAATTTCGAGAAAGCCGTGCCGGATTGCGCAAGACGAGATCCGGGCCGGCAAGGTGAAGTGGATTATTCCCGAAATCCCAAAAACCGCTGCTGAAGCGGCGAGCGAGATGCTCGATAAGGCAGTTCCGGAAGAGTAGCCGGATTGACGGTCGAAGGCCCCCGGTTCAACTCCAGCAGACATTCATGAAAATTGCTCTTGGCGTCAGCGGCGGGATTGCAGCTTACAAGTCCGCAGAAATCGTTCGCCTGCTGCAGGACCGAGGCGTTCGCGTGCAGGTCATCATGACCCGCGCCGCGCAAGAATTCCTTCGGCCGCTGACCTTTGCTGCGCTCTCCGGCGAAAAAGTAATCACCGACCTGTTCGCCGCCGAAAATGAACAGCCCAACATCGATTCGGCCGTGGAGCACATAGCGGTGGCGCAGGCGATTGATGCGCTGCTGGTAGCACCTGCAACGGCAGACGTGATTGGCAAGTTTGCGCACGGCATCGCCACTGATTTCCTGACCACGCTTTATCTCGCCACGACTGCGCCGGTGGTTGTCGCTCCCGCGATGAACGTCAACATGTGGAACCACGAGGCGACGCGGGCGAACGTAGAGACCTTGCGTAAGCGTGGAGTGCGGATTGTCGAGCCGGGGAGTGGGTATCTGGCTTGCGGGATGACGGGGCCGGGCCGTCTGGCGGAGAACGAAGCGATAGTAGCTGCGGTCATGGAGGCGTTAGGCGCCTCACAGGATCTAGCCGGTGAGACGGTGCTGATCACGGCGGGACCGACGCGAGAGAAAATCGATCCCGTACGCTACATCACGAATCGCTCCAGCGGACGCATGGGGTACGCGCTGGCGGAAGCGGCTCTGCGCCGTGGGGCGCGGGTGCTGCTGGTCAGCGGTCCGACGAGTGTCACTCCTCCGGGAGCGGCGGAGCTAACGCAGGTGGAATCCGCCGAAGAAATGCGAACTGCGGTTTTGAAGCTGCTGCCGCAGTCGTCGATTGTTATCAAGACAGCGGCAGTGTCGGACTATCGGCCAAAGGCGGCGTCGGCGCAGAAGATCAAGCGTACGGGGCCAATGTCACTGGAACTGGAGCCGACGGCGGATATTCTCGCTGAGATTGGCCGCGCCAAGGAATCACAGCTTGTCATTGGCTTCGCGGCGGAAACTCAGAATGTGCTGGAGAATGCCCGCAAGAAGCTCGGCGCAAAAAAACTCGACGCCATCGTGGTCAACGATGTTTCGCAGGAGGGCGTCGGCTTCGATTCCGACCGCAACGCGGTGACGATCATCACGCACGACGAGGTGATCGAAGTTCCCGAGACCACCAAGTGGGAGGTCGCGCAGCGCGTGCTTGATCAGGTGGTGAAGCTGCGCAAGCACCGTCCCGCACTCAAGTCCTCCTGATTCTTATTTTCTTCATTCACTGGCGGTAGAGATGCACGCAAGATCCCCGTTCGACTCCCTCGCATGCCGCTCGTGTCGCTCAGGGCAGGCTTTCGCTCCGCTTGAAAAACGGCTGCGCTCAGGTGACAACGAGAAGTAGATGGACGGAATCTGAATTGCAGCACTCCCTGCAGCAGCTAGCGAGCCCGCTTTTGTGGTAACTTTCCAATCAGTCTCTGAGAAGCCACCTGTGAAATGACGCTTGTCCTCGGTCCTCAACTCAAACGTGCTTTAGCTGACCGGATTCGCTATTACAACGAGCTCGGGATCTACGATTTTTATCGGCGTGAGCTTGCGGCGGAGAACGACGTTGAAGGTTTGCTCCTCGTAGCAGAATCGCAGCCAGAGTCCCGGCAATATCAATCCCAAGTTGTCCAGCCAGAACAGCGAGAGGAAATGCCCCGAAGAGCCGCAGCTGCGGTTGTCGATACAACGGAAGAAAAAATGTTTGCCGTGGTGTCCGCACGGCCAGAGTTCAAGATTGCTGACCCGGCCAAAGCTTTGAAGTTGATTCGCGAGGACCTTGGCGACTGCACACGCTGCGTGCTGCACAAACAGGGACGCAAGCAGATCGTGTTCGGCGTGGGCAATCCCAAGGCGGAGTTGATGTTCATCGGCGAGGCGCCGGGCGCCGACGAAGATCAGCAGGGAGAACCCTTCGTGGGCCGCGCCGGGCAGCTTCTGACCAACATGATCAAGGCGATGGGACTGAGCCGCCAAGACGTCTATATCGCCAACATCATCAAGTGCCGACCGCCGAATAACCGCACGCCGGAACGCGACGAGTGCGAGACCTGCTCGCCGTTTCTGATGCGGCAAATTGCGACCATCAAGCCGAAGGTAATTGTGGCACTAGGCGCGGTCGCAGCGAAAACGTTGCTGGCCATCAATGATTCCATGTCGAACCTGCGCGGGCGATGGTATGACTTCCGCCCCGCTGGAGCGCGCAGCAACGATCCCAACTGGACGAGCGCAAAGCTGGCGGTGACGTATCACCCGGCGTTCTTGTTGCGCGATCCGCGGCAGAAGGGCGAGGCGTGGAAGGATTTGCAGATGGTGATGAAGGAGTTGGGGTTGAAGGCGCCGAAGAAGAGTAGCGAGTAGGGAGTTGCGAGTACCTGGTACCCAGTACCCAGTACCCAGTACCGTGTTCTTTTCCCTTCAGAATTTGTCGAACATCCATCGAGTTTGTTCAATGAGTCACGAAATCGCCTACGATTTCATCAATGAGGAGATATCGCAGCTCCGCTGCAAGCCGTATGCGGATCTGGTTGAGAGAATTGGCAATCCGGAGCACAAAGATCTACTCACTCACGACGGTAACCGTTATCAGTTGGAAATCGAGGTCTTCTGGAACTCAAGGAAGGGTGGAGATATCCGCGTGATGGTTTGTGCCGACGGAGGTGGTGTATCGGCTTTCGTTCCTGTCTGCGACGATTTCGTCATGACACCCGGTGGCTCGTTTGTAGGTAAATCAAATCTGCTCTGATTTTTCTCTGTTATATCCTTCCCACAGCATGCCCTCCTTCGCTGACGTTGCTCTTGCTGTGCCGCTGGACATGGCGTTCACCTACGCCGTTCCTCATGGCATGGAGCCGGTCGTGGGCGGGCGGGTGCTGGTGCCCTTCCGGCAGCGGCGCATGTCAGGCATTGTCGTCGAACTGCACGATCGCGAGCCTTCGGTTAAGACCAAGAGCGTTCTTCAGGTAATCGATTCCGCGCCGGTTCTAAACGAAGAGCTGCTACGGCTGGGCCGCTGGATAGCCGACTATTATCTTGCGCCGGTGGGCGAGGTGTTTCGCACCATGCTGCCGCTGGGCGCAGAGTTCAAGAAGTCCATCGGGTACCGCATTCTTGATGCCGGACAGATGGCGCTGCACCTGGCAGGGATGTCGGGCTCGTCGGCACGATCGCAGAGAACGCCCGAAGAGCAGCTCATCGAATTTCGCGTGCTCGAATATCTGACCGATCGCGATTTGGTGCGTACAGAAAGCCTCCGATCGGGTACAGGAGCCAGCAAAGCACTTCTGGCCGGGATGGTGCGAAAGAAATGGATTGCCCGCGAGGATTCTTCCGGCGCCCGCGACGCGACTCGCACCGCGAAGCACGCGGTGCTGAAGAGCGCGGAAGGAAAGCTGAACGAAAACCAGCAGACTCTCGTCGATACTATGGCGGCGGCTGGCGGAAAAGTCTCGGTCGAGACTCTGCAGGCGCTCGATGTTCCTCGTACGACGCTGGGCACGCTGGTGAAGCGCGGACTGGTCGAGATTGTCGAAGAACCGGCGGAATTCACGATGTCGGGAGTGAAGCCGCGAACGTCACCTTTCGATTTTGAGTTCAATCCGGCGCAGCAGGAAGCTCTGACGAAGATCCGCGAAGGAGTGGATAAGAGGAAATTCGCGGGACTGCTGCTGCATGGGGTAACGGGTTCCGGGAAGACGGCGATATATCTAGCAGGAATGCGGGCGGTGCTCGATGCGGGGCGGTCGGCCATCCTGTTGGTTCCCGAGATCGGCTTAACCCCCGCGGTCGCCGCGGATCTACACCAGATATTTGGCGATGAGGTCGCCATTTTACATTCTGCTCTGTCCGATCAGGAGCGCGCCGAACAGTGGCATCGCATCAGCCGCGGAGAGGCGCGGATGGTTGTCGGAACACGCTCGGCAGTGTTCGCCCCGGTTGCCGATCTGGCGCTGATCATCGTGGACGAGGAGCAGGACTCCTCCTACAAGCAGGAAGAGATGCCGCGCTACCACGCGCGCGATGTGGCAGTCATGCGGGCGAAGATGACGAATGCGGTCGTCGTGCTGGGGTCGGCGACACCTTCGCTCGAGTCGTACTTCAACGCGAAGAAGAACAAGTACGTGCTGATCGAGCTGCGTGATCGCGTGGAGGAGCGCCCGTTGCCGGAGGTCGAGATCATCGACATGCGGCAGGAATTTCAGGAGACGGGTCACGAGCAGGTGATCTCGCGCAAGCTGTCGCAGGAGATACAGGAGCGCCTCGGCCGCCACGAACAGGTGATGGTGCTGCTGAACCGGCGCGGATATTCTCCGGTGGCGCTATGCCGTACGTGCGGGAAGTCGCTCGAATGCAGGAATTGCGCCATCGCGCTCACGCATCACAAGCGCGAGCGGAAGATGGAGTGTCATTACTGCGGCTACGCGGCTCCGGTGCCGCGGAACTGCGTTCATTGCGGGAGTGAGTACGTTTATTTTCTGGGGACGGGATCGGAGAAACTGGAAGAGTTGCTGCACGGCATGTTTCCGCAGGCCCGCATCGCGCGGCTGGATCGCGATACGGTCCGCGGGCGCGAAGATTTCGAGCGCATGCTGGCAGGAATGAACGCGGGCGAGATCGACCTGCTGGTCGGCACCCAGATGATCGCCAAGGGCCACGACATTCACGGCGTGACGCTGGTGGGTGTGGTGGGAGCGGACATGGCGCTGGGTATGCCGGATTTTCGCGCGGCCGAGCGCACCTTCCAATTGCTTACCCAGGTTGCGGGGCGTGCCGGGCGGGGTGAAACGCCCGGCCGGGTAGTTTTTCAGACCTACTTTCCCGATCACTACGCGGTGCAGTATGCCGCGCAACACGACTTTCTTGGCTTCTACGAAAAGGAACTGCGCTTCCGGAGCTGGATGCATTACCCGCCGTACAGCGCGCTCGCCAATGTCCTGGCACGCAGCGAGAAACTGGATGAGGCACTACGCTGGTCGGGTCTACTGGGCAAGTGGTTTGAAAGCACACGGCACGAAGGCATCCGAGTGCTGGGTCCGGCGGCGGCGCCGATTCTGCGGCTCAAGCGGGACTATCGTTATCATTTTGTTTTGAAGTCGCCCAGCCGGGAGAAGCTAAATACGCTACTACGGACGATGCTGAACTATGCCGCGCAGCAGAAGATTCCGAGAACCCAGATTGTCGTGGATGTGGATGCCCTTTGGCTGATGTAGGGGCCGCTTCGATCTCGCAATGTTGGGCGAGGTTATCTTCCGGCCCGAAAGTCTCTCACGACTTGCTTGAGGGAGCTGTGGGCGAACGGCGCCGGGGTCAGTGTGAGAACAAGCATCACTAGCGCCAGCGCGGCCAGCCAGGAGCGCCCGCCAGAAACGTGCGGCCAATCCGCCACCTGGGGATGGCGCATGCTGCTCAGTTCGAGCAGGATCGCCCACACCAGCCAGCCTGCCCAAAGGTAAACCGCCATCGGGATCAGGACCAGGATGGTCAGCCGCGAGATGATGCGGTGCGCCCGGGGCGCGATGGAGAAAACTATGTGCCCCCCGTCAAGTTGACCTCCCGGCAGCAAGTTGAGCGAGGTGGCGAACATTCCTACCCACGCAGCCACCGCCGTGGGGTGAAGATTAACCCTGCTCAGTGGCAACGGCATGCCGCCGTGAGAGGAAAGCGCTGCCAGAATACGATGCGCAAGTTCGAAGACTAGTGGATAGCCGAGCTGAATCTCTCCGGTCGAAAAGGGAGTCGCCAGCGGTTTCGACAGCCCCAGCGAGACGAAAAGAACTGCGACCGCAACTACGAAGCCCGCGATCGGGCCCGCGACCCCGATATCGAAAAGCGCCGTGCGCGAACGGATCGGCGCGCGGATGCGAATGAAGGCGCCGAGAGTTCCGATTAACGTTGGTGCCGGTATGAAAAAAGGAAGCGTGGCAAAGACTCCGTAGCGCTTGCAGTAAAGATAGTGCCCCATCTCATGCGCCAATAGGATGAGCATGAGCGTAGAAGAGAACGGGATGCCCAGCAGCAGGCGAGAGGGTTTGGCGAAAACCCAGGTCACGGGAAAAAAAGAAAGGCCTTCCTCACCCCAGGAGAACACGGACTGGTTGTGCGCGAAGTTGTCCTGCATGCGCGCCCCGACCACCAGCGTCGTGAAAACGGTGAGCAAGAGCAATAGGGCATGCAGCCAGTAGCGCTGCTTGGGAGGACGTGCGACCCAGAGTTGTACCGGGGGACTGTACTCGGGAATGGAGGTGAGTGGGGTTGTGGGATCCGACATCAGTGATTCCGGCCGTGCCTGGGCCAATGGGATCGTCTGCCTGCGCGGCCGGCACGCGCAACTAGTCGATCGACTGCAGTTCCTTGCCGGGCTTGAAGCGCACGGCCTTGCCTGGGGGAATGGATACTTCCGCGCCCGTGCGCGGATTGCGACCGATGCCCGTCTTCCGCGGGCGAACGTTGAAGACGCCGAAGCCGCGCAGTTCGATGCGATCGCCCTTGGCGAGAGACTTCTTCATGCTTTCGAAAACGGTTTCGACCGCCAGTTCGGCTTTCGTCTTGGTAATTCCCGTTTTGTTGACGACTTCGTTGATAATGTCGAGCTTGATCACGAGCGGCTCCCGTTCAGACGAGTCCTACACCAAGTGATTGATGCTAAGGGAGATAAGGTAGATTGTCAACGGTGCATTCTCTCCCGTAAGATGAGTCTACTCGTCGTCCACTAGCTTGCAGTTTCAGCCAGCCGAAACGCCAACGTGCAATTGTGTGATTTGGTATCTTGAGTCTTTTGTCATTTCCGAAACTACCAAGTTGCAAGATTATCCGATTTCTTAAGGAGAACCATGCTGAAGAGCGACCGTTGGATCCGCCGGATGGCCCTGGATCACGACATGATCAATCCTTTTTCCGAGAAGCAGGTCAGAGAAGGCGTGATTTCTTATGGCTTGTCGTCGTACGGCTATGACCTGCGTGTGGCCGACGAGTTCAAGATTTTCACCAATGTGAATTGCACCGTCGTCGATCCCAAGAATTTCGACGAACGGTCGTTTGTGACCGTGCGCTCTGACTGTGCCATTGTCCCACCGAATTCATTTGCTCTCGCGCGCTCCGTCGAGTACTTCAAGATTCCACGCTCCGTGCTAACCATCTGTGTTGGAAAGTCCACCTATGCACGTTGCGGCATCATCGTCAACGTGACGCCGTTTGAGCCCGAGTGGGAAGGCTTTGTGACGCTTGAAATCTCGAACACCACGCCGCTGCCCGCCCGCATCTACGCCAATGAAGGGCTTTGCCAGATTCTTTTCTTCCAGTCGGACGAGATCTGCGAAGTCAGCTACGCGGATCGCAAAGGGAAGTACCAGGCGCAGAAGGGAATTGTGCTGCCGAAGTTGTGACGGGAGCTATTAGCTTTTAGCTCTTGACTGTCAGCGGCTCAATTTGAAAGACTGCGCGCCAGATCCCTCGCCCCGCTGGAGAAAAACGCGGGGGCTTCGGGATGACGCTCCTACAAAGAACGCGAAATTATTCTAGGAAGTTGCGTGCAAGATGAAAGATAAGGCATTGGGACTGGGTGCTAGAGCTGAACGCGAACAGCATGGGAGCTAAAAGCCAAGAGCTAAGAGCTAAGAGCTACGTCTCACTTTCCTTGTACATGTACTTGATCGACGGTTTGTAGATCATCAGGTTGGGCTGGCCGTTGCGTGTCAGTTTGATGCAGTCCTTGTCGTACCATTCGATCTGGCCGTGAATCTCCTCGCCGTCGCGCAACACGACGACCATCGGCGTCTTCGACTGCATCTGCTTCTGGTAATAGAAGTTCTCCGCGTTGGTGGTCTCGGGAGGAGGTGTCTTCTTTCCCGGGCCGCCGCCGGGTCGCTCCGTGCGTTCACGTCGTTCCATGGAGGATGGTCCGTGGTTCACGTGATTGGTGTGGTTGGTATGGTTGTGGTCGTTACGGCTCAGGGCAGGCCGGATCAGTTTACGATTGGCGAATTCGTCCTGATCGGCTGGTCTTTCGGCTGGCATTGAATCAACCGTGTCTTTCATGACTGCACCACCAGTGCGCAAGTTTCTGCGCAGGATGCCACAACACTAAAGCTGCGGTGATTGTGGTTACAGAGGGGTGAACTTTCCACTACCGTACCACAGGGTTCAGCACAAGACAATGCTTCGATGGGATGTGGCAGTTCATGGCTCGAACATTAACCCAGAATGGTTATGCACGAGAAAACGGGGTTCTATGGGAGACGAGGCTACCTCCGAGTCGACGGACATTGCGGTAGCCGATATTCGTTTTCACGCGTCCTGCAGGGGAAATTTCCTCTGCACACCCACCAGAAAAAGCAGTGGAGAGAACCCCTTTCAGAGCCGGTACTGGCAACGTCAGACACGGGGTCCTTCGACTCCGCTGGACGAGTCGCAAGCGGCTCGTCCCACTTCGCTCAGGATGACAAGTCCTGGAGTTTGGGCAAATGTGATGCCTGGCGTGTGATTGCTTGGGCTGATCAAGTTCGCTTCCGGTAACAATCAGCCTTCGAGCGCGGTGGCGAAGGCGTCTAGCGACAACGAACGGAGAAGATTGCGTCTCATGCCGCGTTCCACGTCGCCGATGCGGTCACTGGCGTTGGCGATCCAGGAGAAATCCGCGGCCTCGGAGAGTTTTTTCAGCTCGCCCTGAATATCTGTGTTCCGAAGAAGACCGGGCGTACCGGAGTTCAGAAACATGAGGTCCTGAAGCAGGGAGTACAGAGTCCGGAGGAGTTGTTCGGTTTTTTCCCGGCCTTCGGCGCCGGGCCGGTAAGTTTCCGTCGTCTTGAAAAGCTCGGTGTGATCCCCGGTGCGCAGCGCGGAAGACAAAATGATCAGGGCGTGGCTGCGAGCGGCTGTGTAGTTCGCCAGATCGAAGCCCAGCGCCTTTCCCACCGCTCCCTCGCAGAGTCGCGCAACCAAAGATCTCTCTTTCGCACTCCAGTTCGGCCGATGCTTTGCGAGATAACTCTCGATCTCCTCTACGGAAATTGCGCCCAGAGTAAACGTCATGGAACGCGATCGGATGGTGGGCAGTAACTCGCCGGGGTTATCGGTGAGCAGGAAGATGGTCGCGTACTCCGGAGGCTCTTCCAGAACTTTCAACAGCGAGTTCGCCGCCTCTTTCATGAAGGCGGAGTCGGTGAAAATGTAGACGCGCTCTTTTCCTTCGGAGGGACGGTAGTAGAC
>Ga0209698_10002506_pt1 | contig 20772 bp, 17 predicted proteins | sample LitLauG_LLR_2012_FD_187203 | JGI IMG/M metagenome (GOLD analysis project Ga0209698, IMG submission 187203) | Freshwater sediment microbial communities from Pennsylvania, USA - Little Laurel Run_MetaG_LLR_2012 (SPAdes) (version 2) | ecosystem: Environmental > Aquatic > Freshwater > Creek >...
CTCATGGCAAAAAATCCCCTGTCTCGCCGTCAATTCATTCAGCTCGGCTCTGGCGCCCTGGCCGCGACCACGGTCGCCAAAACTGTCCTGCAACCTCATCTGCTGTCCGCCACTCCGCGTCCCGTCGCTCCCAGTGATACGGTTCGCTTCGCTTCCATCGGCACCGGCATTCGCGGATGCGAACACCTCGAGGCTTCTCTCAGCGTGCCCGGCATTCAGTGCGTCGCCGTCTGCGACCTTTATGACAGCCGCCACACCGCCGCGCAGGAATCCGTCAAGAACCCCGGTGTTCCCGCCACCCGAGACTATCGCACGATACTCGACCGCAAAGACGTCGACTCCGTTCTGATCGCCACCATGGACCACAACCACCGGCGCATCTTCGAAGACGCCTGCGCCGCCGGCAAAGACGTCTATTGCGAAAAGCCGATGTCGCACACCGTCGAAGACGGATTCGCCATGGTCGAAGCCGCTCACAAACACGGTCGCATGGTCGCGATCGGCAGCCAGCGCGTCAGTTCCGTCCTCTACGCGAAAGCCAAAGAGATTTACGACTCCGGCAAGCTTGGCGAGGTTTTCTCCATCAATGCTTACTGGGACCGCAATTCGCCCAGCGGCGCGTGGGTCTATCCCATACCGCCCGACGCCAGCGAAAAAACCATCGACTGGAACGCGTTCCTCGGCAGCGCGCCCAAACACGCGTTTGATCCCGTCCGCTTCTTCCGCTGGCGCTGCTTCACCGATTACGGCGAAGGCCTGGGTGGTGACTTGTTCGTTCACCTGCTGTCCGGCATCCAGTTCGTCACCGGCATCAACGAACCCGCTCAGCGCGCGCAGTCGAGCGGCGGTCTCTACCATTTCAAAGATGGCCGCGAGTTCCCTGACCTCATCGAAACTCTCTACGACTATCCCAACTGCCGCGTGACCTTGCGCTGCAATCTGAACAATGACGGGGGAGAGTTCATCGGCTTCTACGGCACCAAGGGCACGATGATCATTAAGGACGCAACCCTGACCTACAAGCCGCAGGACACGCGTCCCGAGCCCGAAGGCTATTCGATTTTCGGATGGCCCAAGGCACTGCGCGATCAGTATCTGCAGAAGTGGCACGAAGATCATCCGGAACCGGCCGCCCTCAAATGGAATACGGACGCGGAAGGCGAGTCCTACGCGAATCCGCCCGGATACAGCGATACCGTCGATCATCAGGCCAACTTCTACAATGCGGTCCGCACCCGTAAACCGGTCGCGGAGAACGAAGTCTTCGGCAACAACGCGGCGATCGGCTGTCACCTGGCGAACTTCTCCTACTTCAATAAGTCGGTCGCGGTCTGGGACGCCGCCGCCAAGAAGATCGTCAAAGGCTAACGTAGAGACGTTGCTTGCAACGTCTGTCTAACCATCTCGAAAACCGGGTGCCCCATTTCTCGCGTTTTTCGCGAGAAGTGGGGCTTTTCTCTTTTACGTATTTCTCGACGCCGGACCGGCTTCAGATGCCCAGAGCCTTCTTCAGGTCAAGTGCCTGGAGCTGGCCGGATTGGAAATCGCTCGTCACTTTGGCGAGCTCCTGGGCGACGGTTGGGTCATTCTCAAACACGTTGGCGGCTTCCGAAGTCCATTCGATAGAAACGGCGATGCTGGAGCCATTTTTCGCCTTCATCGTCACCACGTTGCCATTTAACCGGCGCAATGGGACGTCAGTGATGTTCTGCCAATGTACGTTGGGTTTAGCTTGGAACCAGTCGACATGGATGTGGTCGTCGTGGCCGCCGTCGGTGTACCCGCTCGGGGTGCGACTGCCGTTGCTATTTAGGTTGATGGTTACATCCTGATAGATGATGCTGCGCCATTTCATGACCGTTCCCAACCGGTTAAGCGCAAGAACCAAAGCGTGGCCAAGCGGTACTTCCGTTTTCTGCGAGAGCATGATGTCGACCGCAAGACCCGCATGATGCCGGTTAAACTCGTGCTTCAGGAGGCCATTTCCCCAATCTACGAACAACGGTCCAACGCCCTGGACTTTGCTGGCGTTTTGCGTGTAGTACGAGGTCTTGAAGAGTTGTTTTCGCAAAGAACCGGCTGCCGGACACGCTGTGTAGGTCACTCCATGCGACTCCTGTACTTCGTCTCCCAGGTCAACTCCGAAAACCTGCTTGTAAGTGATGACGACAGGCATATAGCGGACACCTCCTAAGGCTGACATTCCCGAGCCAAGGACCCGTACCATAGCGCCGATGGGAGGGTCTGTCAATCGAAGTTGGCGACGACCGGGTGGACCATTTCTCTCGCGCTTTTTGCGCGAGAAGGTTTACCTTCCGGTGAATGTGCCCTCGCACAGTTCGACCTAGCCAGCATCAGCCTGATTGTTACAATCCGATGAAATCTCTGACCACGACGGGAAAACCCGCCAATCGGTACTTTGTACTCAGTACCGCCTCCGCTACAATAAACCCGTGAAACCAAGCATCTTCGTGGTGGAAGACGATCCGGACATTTCCCGCCTTGTTCGTCATCACCTGGAAAACGAAGGCTTCACGGTGCGCGTCTATCCCACTGGCGCCAACGTATTGTCAGACGCCGATCGCCAGCGCCCGGCGCTGTTCGTGCTCGACATCATGGTCCCGGGCAAAGACGGACTGGAACTGTGCCGCAGCGTGCGCCAGATGCCCGGCCTGGCTTCCGTGCCCGTGATTTTTCTGACCGCTAAGAGCAGCGAAGCCGATCGCGTGCTCGGCCTCGAACTCGGCGCCGACGACTACATCGCCAAGCCCTTCAGCCCGCGTGAGCTTGTGGCTCGCGTCAAGGCGGTGCTGCGCCGCTTTGAACGCCCGCTGCCACCCAGTCCCATGAAAGTCGGCGACATTGAAATCGATCCTTCAGCCATGACGCTTACAGTGCGTGGCAATGCCGTTCCCACGACCGCTACCGAGTTCCGCCTGCTCGACTACTTTGCCCGCCACCGCGGACGCGTCTTCAGCCGCGACCACCTTCTCGACTCGGTCTGGCGCGACACCGCTTACGTGACTCCGCGCTCGGTCGACGTCTACGTCCGCCGCATCCGGGAAAAGATCGAGCCCGACCCGGAGAACCCGCGCTACCTCAAAACCGTCCGTGGCGCTGGCTACCGCTTCGAAGCCCCTAAATGAGGAGAAGGTGAAGAACCGGATTTTCTTCAAGCTGCTGGCCGTGTTTCTGATCGTGATCGCCGCCACCACCGGCATTCTGGACATCATGCTGGGCAGCGCATGGGAAAGCTCCCTGCGTTCAGAAATCGAGCGCAACCTCACGCAGAAAACGCTTTTATTCGCGCACCGCGTCGAAACCGACCGCTCCCGCTCCCTGACGGAAATCGCCACGCAGGAAGGACAGGCGGCCGGTGCCCGCGCCACCATCATCGACGCCTCCGGCAAAGTTCTCGCCGACTCTGAAGCCAATCCCTCCAGCATGGAGAACCACGCCACGCGCACGGAGTTCGCCTCCGCCCTCGCCGGTAAGACCGGCTCCAACGAGCGTCGCAGCGCGACGCTGGGCATCCCGTTTCTCTACGTGGCCGCGCCCGTTTCTGGAGGCGCCGTGCGCCTCGCCTATCCACTTTCTGATATTGAAGCGGTGCAGGCCCAGGTCCGCCGCCGCATGTTCTGGGGAGCGGGTCTGGCCTCCCTGATCGCCCTGATCGTCGCGGCCCTGGCTTCCATCTGGACCTCCCGGCGCCTGGAGCGCATTGTCGACGTGGCCGCCCGCATCGAGCGCGGCGATCTGCGGGCGCGCCTTGACGATCATTCCGTCGATGAGATTGGCCGCGTGGCTGCCGCCATCGACAAGACGGCCGGACAGGTCGAGCGCAGTTTCGCCGCCGTCCGCTCCAGCCAGCGCCAGCTCGAAACCCTGCTCAACAGCATGCAGGACGCCGTCATCGCCGTCAGCTCTGATGGCTTGGTGCAGTGGGCCAATCAGCCCATGGATCGCCTCGTCCCGCAGCGGACTCGCCTCAACGCGCCGGTGGTTGAGACCATTCGCGATCCCGATTTCCTCGCCACCGTCAAAGCCGCGACCACCACGAAAGAAGTGAAGACCGCGCGCGCCACTTCCATCGTGCCCGGCCGAGCCTTCGACGTGACTGCCGCTCCTCTGCCCGATGGCGGCGTTGTCGCCGTTCTTCGCGACCTCACCGAGACGGAGCGCGTTGAAAAAACCCGCCGCGATTTCATTGCCAACGTTTCACACGAGTTGCGCACGCCGTTGACTTCGATTCAGGGATATTCCGAAACCTTATTGGACAGCGCCCCTGAAAACTCCGGCCCAACGCGAGAGTTCCTCGAGATCATCCGTAAGAACGCCGCCCGCATGTCGCGCCTCACTGAAGACTTGCTGACTCTGGCCCGCGTCGAATCTGGAGAGACCCGCTTCGAAACCGAACCGGTCCCGCCCATCGAGCTTTTGCGAGACGCCGAAGAGAGTTTCCGCGCCGTTGCCCGCGGCCATGATGTGGACTTGCACATTGACGAGAACCTGGACGGAAAGGGTGGCGGCACGGTGGAATCCATGCCACTGGTGGCGGCCGATCGCGAAGCCATCCACCAGGTTTTCTCCAATCTCATCGACAACGCGATGAAGTACGGGCGTGCCGGCGGGCGCATCGTTCTGGGAGCACGCCAGGCCAAGCGCGGTGTCGAGTTTTATGTGGAAGATTTCGGCGCCGGCATCTCCTCCGAGCACCTACCGCGGCTTTTCGAGCGCTTTTACCGCGTCGACAAGGCCCGCTCCCGCGAATCCGGCGGCACGGGGCTGGGTCTGGCCATCGCCAAGCACATCATGCGTGCCCACGGCGGCTCGATCCGTGCCGAGAGCGAACTCGGCCACGGCAGCACTTTCCTGTTCACACTCCCCTTCGCTTGAGCGGCCTACCTCGTAGAAAGCTCAGCTATGGGAATGGCCGGCTTCTGGCGGATGATTCGGGCTTGCATTCCCACCGTCTTAGTTGACAATAGTTAGTAAGACAACACGTTGTCGACGCGCACGGAAGCCGGGTTAGAGAATTTACCGAAAAATTCACAACTTATTAACCACGAAGTTCACAAGAGAATTTATGCTTAGGCGTTGGCTATCCCAATCCAGAAACGGCGGAATCGTGACGACAAGGATGCAAGACCGCGGCGTCACCAACGTTCTCGTCCGGCGGATACCGTCATGAGTACCGCGATCAAGGGCCCGAATCCCGAACCGGCCCATCATTACATCGTGCGCCGCACCGTGGAAGCCTGCCGCCTCGCCAAAGAAGCCGCTGGAGCCGCAGCGGAAGGCATAGCCACCGGCTCCAGTTCTCTGCTCAACTCCCTGCGCCAGCGCGAGCGCGAGCTTGACACGATTGACATGGAGATTGACAGCGGCGTCACCACGGCCATCACCGAGGTCGGCCCGGCCGAAGCGCGCGAACTCCTGGCCTGCATGAAGTTTATGATCGGCCTGGAGCGTATCGGAGATCTGTTGCTCAGCTTCGCCAACAGCGCGCAGGCAGCCGGCGGCCGTATCGATTCGGAAGATACGCGCGACCTCACGCAAATGGCCACCATCCTCGAGAAAATGCTCACCGATTGCGGTGGCGCATTTTCCGAGCGCGAAATCGGCAAGGCCATTGATGTCCTCCGCGCCGACGCCGAGATGGACCGCCTGCGCAATATAGTTTTCCTCCGCCACATCGAAAATCCCGAAAACGTTCAGCGACAGGCCAGCCTGCAGGTCATCTTCATGACTCAGTCACTCGAACGCGCCGGCGATCATGCCAAGAACCTCGCCGAAGAAGTCTGCCATTTCGTCAGCGGACACACCGTCCGCCACGTCCTCATGGCCTATGACAAGCCCGTCGAGCAAATGTTCATCGACTACCTCCGCCGCCGCGACCAGCACCACTGATCGTGTGGAGCGGACACTCCCTTCGGCAGGCTCAGGGCAGGCTCTGTCCGCTGCTCTTCCTCACAAAATACGCGAAGGTGCCCCATTTCTCGCGCTTTTTTGCGCGAGAAGTGGGGATTTTCGACAGAGCGCAGCCGAAGGGTGGGGATTTTGCTGATGCGCGTCCTGTGTCTGAAGAAGGACTCCACCAGGAGCGTATATTGACCGGAGACTGCGAGCTATCCGCGAAATGGAGATTAATCGTTGACAGACTTCGTCAATTGCTACGAAAACGCTACCCGCGCCGAAGCCTACTCAAAGCTCGAATTCGCCAACACCTACCACCTCGCCTTCCGCGACCTGCCCGAACTTTTCCATGCCCATGTAAAAGGAACGGCAGCACTGGATTTCGGTTGCGGGACAGGCCGCTCGACCAGATTCCTTTGCCAGTTCGGACTTGAGGTCGTCGGCGTAGACATCTCGACCGAGATGATCTCGCAGGCACGCGCGATCGATCCGCACGGCGATTACCGCCTCATTCCCGGCGACGACATGAGCGCCTTGCCCCGTGCAGCTTTTTCTCTCATCCAATCCGCATTCACATTCGACAACATTCCCGGCGCGGAAACCAAAGTCCGCTTATTTCGCGGCCTGCGCGAGTTGCTCAAGCTTGATGGCATTCTGGTCAACATAGTCTCCGCGCCGGAGATTTATGTGAACGAGTGGGCTTCGTTCTCAACCAAGGATTTTCCAGAGAATCACAAGGCCAGGCCCGGTGACCCCGTGAAAATCATTACCACGGATTTCGAAGATCGCACGCCCGCCGTCGACATTCTCTGGCCCCACGAGTCTTACCTCGAAGTCTATGACCGCTCCGGATTTGAAGTCGTGGAAACGCGCCAGCCCTTGGCCATGGGCAACGAACCCTATCCCTGGATCAGCGAAACGCGAATCGCCCCCTGGGTCATCTACGTATTACGTCAGGCCGCGCTCTTCCTGGAAGTGTCGAAATGACAAAGCCTCCGCATTGGGAGTAAGAAAAGCCAGGAGTGGGAAGAAGGTCCGTCATAAGCCGGAGGACTTTGCAAAGTAACGCATCCGTAGCGATTGGGTGGGCGTTGAATGCTATTGCCTTGATAGCAACAGTTGACTTCCGGTTACCCGGTTACTCGTCTATTTGGTTCGATAAGCGGGCTGGGTGTTTGGGGTCGGTAAATTCGAGCAGCTCGATGGGCGCGCCGTTTTCGACGATGAATGCGACTCGGACACCGTCGGACGGGCTGTTCGGAGGAATCAGGATTTCGCGGCCAGCGAGCTCGGAGGAGAGGTCGGTCACTTCAAACGCGACGTGCGGCACTCGCCGGACGAGGTCGGGAACCGCCGCGTCCGCTTCGAAGCGCATCCATTCCACGCCGAATTCGCTTTTCTGGTGACTGACGACAAAAACCTTCAGGTGTTTCAAGTGGGTCTCCCCAGGCTTCGATTCGGTAGTGGGGATCCCGATATGATGATACCGGCGCATTGTTCTTCCGCGGCAGGGTTGCCGCAAGATTCTACTCTATTCAGTACTGCGTTGGAATCGCGCCCAGCCTGGGTACCCCACCCTTCTCGCGCTCGTTGCTAGAGGGTGGAGATTTTGATTCGGTATTTACGGACTCACCCAAATCTCTGATGATCTTTCCAGAACTCAGGCCAAGGCTGGCGCGGTCCGCCACACACGAAAATGTCGGGATGGTCCCGGCTCTCCTCATTCTCCACGCCATAAGGATTGCCATTGTGCCCCGCAAGTCTGCATGCGGTGAAGGCTTCGTCCACCTGTCTGCGCGACCACCCGACCACAATCAGCGCGGACGGCGCCTGCGTTGGATATCCGCGCAGCCACGCCGAGTTGGTTAAGCTGACTGGCGGAGGCAGTTGGTATGCCGGACCCAAAATCTCTATCGCACCTGCCTCGCCATAGTTCCCCACCACCACACGGGAATTTTCGCGCTGCTCCGGAGGCAGCGAATCCCTCACACCTGCGACCGCTTTGACCAGGTCCTCCCAGCCGATCTCCTCGCGCAGATCGCCGTTGTTCCTGAGTGCGAATTCCTTGAGCGGACCGCCAGACGCGAGAGGAATAATCATCGCGCCGAGATACAATCCCCACGCCGCCAGACCTGCGAAGAGCGCGCTTTTCACCGTCCACCGCCATCCCCGTGATAAGGATGCGACCCAGCGATCCCCCGCCACGGCCCCCATCGCCAGCAGCATCGGGTACGCCGCTCCCAGGTAATAGAATCGCCCTTTCCCCACTACGAACAGCACTAGCGGGATCACGTACATCCACCCCAGCATTCGATAGCGCCGGTCGCGAAAAAAGCAGATCAACCCACCGATCCATAGCGGCGCCGAAAAGAGATTGGAGCAGATGCGGAACTGCCCGCGCAGGAACCCGTCCGCCCGCCCCTGGGCAACATCGCGCGTATGAATATGCTGGAGGAAATGCAGCGAGACCAAATCGTGCCGCACCTGCCACACGAGATTCGGCAGGCAGATCACGACCGCCAGCGCGATCCCGGCCCAAAACCACCCACTCGCCAGAAAACGCCGTGCCCGCGTCAACACCAACCCGCCCACAATTCCGGCTACATAAAAGCCCATCGAGTACTTGGTCATGAAGCCAACGCCGACGGTCGCGCCAATCGCCACGCACCAGCGCGGGTCGTCCGTCTTGAGCAGGCGGATCACGAAATACGCAATCAGCACCCACCACAAATAATCGAAGGTGGTGTATTGGAACTCCGTCCCCTCGAATAGGGCCAGCGGGGCGAGCGCGACGGAAAGCGCCGCCGTGGCCTGCGCCAGCCGCCCGCCGCCCAGTTCCCGCGCCATTAGCCCCGTCACCACGACCGCCAGGGCCTGCGCGATCACCGAGAACAGCCGCAGCCCCGACAGCCAATGGCCGAAAACTGCGAGGCTGATGCGCTCCACGAACGGTGTGAGCGGCGGATACGCCACGAACCCCCAATCCAGGTGCAACGCATCGCTTAAAGTCTGCAGCTCATCGCGATGAAGGCCGTAACGGTTGTTCGTTAGCACGTGGATAAGCGCGATCACCCCCGCAATTCCTAGCAACACCAGAGTGTCGGCCTGCGACTGGCTGTCCGTTTGCCCCAGACTCTGCTTTGATAACGTCTGCTGGTTGATCATGCGGTTCTTTCCTCAGTAAGCTTACGCAACGCGGGGCCCGTCAGTTCCAGTGCTCGAGGCCTCTGAGGATGTTGAACAAACACTCGTTGAAGACAACGTACTTCCCGGGTCAGCCTAACAGGAAATTCACACGCTCACACGCCCCGCCCTTGACACCAATAGTCTCGGTCGCTACCCTCTTCATTAAACATTTGTTTAACAGAAAAAAGGAGCAAATCCAACTTGCCACCGCCCAATCAGCCCAAATTCAACTGGCGGCGTGCCCTCGGGACATTCGTGCTCGCTTACATCGCGATCACGATCGCAGGCACTGCGCTCTCGCTCGCAATCGCGGCCATTCTGCATACGCCGAACACTGCCGAGCCGCTCCAAAATGTCGCTTACCTGTTGAGCGAGCGGGTCCTTCCGATGCTCAACCTGCTGATCTGGATGAGCTTCAGTTGGATGTACTTCAAAGAGCGTAGGGATAAGCGGGACTTGCTCCGCGAGGCGCTGGCGTTGGGCGGGTTCTGGTTGCTGATCGCCCTGCCGGTGGATTGGCTGGGCTTCGTGGTCATCAAGAGTCCCTTGTCCCTCAGCCCGCACGACTTCTATATTGGTCAATTCCCGTGGATCTACCTGATCTACGTTGCAGTGCTATTCAGTGCCTTGTGTTACGCAGTGTTGGCGAAAGCGCAAAGCAAACCTCCGGCCGCCTGACTCGACTATGCCCACGACCAGACGAGGTGAGACCCCTCATCTCCGGCAGGAACAGAGCCTCAGGACGAGGGAAACGTTGCTTGCCGTGAGCCTGCAACTCTTTGTGCGCCGCAGTTTTGCAGGTACCACGGTGCGCGACATCGCCAAGGGCGCGAACTTGAGTCCTGGGTTGATGTTTCACTATTTCGATTCGAAACAGGCGCTCCTCGAGGCTCACGGCCGGGCGGTGGAGTCGGCGATCAGCTCCGTCGTTCAGTTGCTGGAAGCCTCTACGCAGCCACTGGAAACGTTCAGAGTAATCGCCAGGATGATTCTGGAGTCCTTTCAGGACGAACACTCCAAGAACCTATTCCTGCTCGCAAACCAGATCCTGACGCTCGACTCAATACCAGCTACGGTCAGGAAGATGGTGAGCCCTTCGCGCTCGATCGCAGCGAGCATCCCCGTCATTGTCCAGGGGCAGCGCCTCAACGAGATCAGAAACGGAGACGCCCAGGCCATGGCTGTGGCGTTCTGGGGCGCACTCCAAGGTGTGGCTGAGGTGCTCACGTGGTCGCCCGGCGCCACGATTCCAGACCCGGAGCAGATTCTCTGCATTCTCAAGGCGTGACAGCCACTCGGTCATGTTCCTCGGTGTCATTGACATCGTCTCGCCTGACTTCTACCATCCGGCTCAAAAGCATCAGTGTGCAATTTTCGAGGAATTGTAGCTAAGGGGCGTGATATGACGATTTCGGTGAGGGGTCTCTCTATGGGTAACACTGTTCGGCAAAGGGCGACGCGAGTTGCAGGGTTCTTCGCGACTCTTTTGCTGATCACTTTTGTGAGCCTGGCGACTGCACAGGACCGCGATCATGATTGGGATCATGACCGGGATCGGGACCGGGACCGCAATCACGACCGCGATCGGGACCGGGATCACGACCGCGACGGGATGTTCAGGGTGTCGCGCGAGAGTGTCACAGTTGACTTTGGCGGCGGTCGAGGCGGTAGGCCCTCACCCGACGCGGTGTGCGACCCTGGCTTTGTCGCTGTCGGCTTTCATGTTCAGACGGGAGAGTTCTACAACGAGGCATGGCTGGACTGCGCACCTCTACGACCGGATGGCCGCCTCGGGGAAGAACTGAGAATGACCTCTCGAACCGGGAGTCGCGGCGGACGACCTGTACATGATGCCTACTGCGGCAAAGGCCGCGCTCTGCGGGGGCTTACGGGACGAACGGGCGCTTCCATCGACGAAGCTGCCGGCGAGTGCAGCTCTGTCCGCGATATCGCGGAGCGATACGACAATCCCCGTACGGAACTAACTCAGACGATCGTGCGGCCGAATCCTGGAGGCAGGCCCGCCGACGTTCAATGTCCCGCTGGTTTCGTTGTCACCGGGTTCCGCTCGATGAGCGGCGAGTACATGGATCACTTGTGGCTGATCTGCTCCGAACTGCGGCGCAGCCACGACGACCGGTGAAAAAGAGTTCTTGGTCGGGATACCTTATAGAACTTTGATAGTTATTCCAGCAAGCCAGCTCAAGATAGCCACACGGCCGGGTGCGCCGCCCTTCATTGCCCATCCAATAGAGCATGGGATCTGACGGAGGCCGCCGTGCGGGGCTCGAGCGAACACGGCACTTAGACTTCACTACACCCTTGCCACGCTCGTTGCTGACCAACTCTTGACGAATTCCCCAAGCCGATCCAGAGCATCAGGAAATTTGTCTGTCACGGCCGCGAAGCCAAGGCGGAAGTGCGAAGGTGCATCGAAACAATCCCCAGGGGCGAACAAGATGCCCTGTTCTGCAGCGGCGCGGCAGAAGGCGCGGCTGTTCTCTCCACTTGTCAGCCAGGGAAATGCGGTCATTCCGCCACGAGGAGGAATCCAGCCCAGCGTCTCGCGATGCTCGGCCATGAAGGCCTCAAGCTGCCGAAGGTTTTGCGTTGCGTCTTCCTGCGTTTTCCCGAGAATGGTATCGCGGTGACGCATTGCGATTTCCGCCAGCATTTCTCCGGCAGTATTGTTGGAGATGGAAAAATAGGCGCGCGCATTCCAGTAGTGCTCCCGGCGCTTAGGATCGTGCTCGATCATCCACCCGGTCCGGACCCCGGACAACGGAAAAGCCTTCGAGAAATCATGGATGACAGTGGCATGCGGCAGACGAGCAGCCGATTTCGTCGCCCGTCCATGATAGATCGGGTGGTAGACCTCATCGCTGACAAGTTGAATTCCTCGCGCGGACGTGAACTCGTGCAAGCTGTCGAGTTCCGTATCACTAATCGTAGCGCCGGTCGGATTATGCGGGCTGTTCACCAGGATCAGTTTGGTGTTTCCATCTGCAAGTTTCTTGATCTCTTCGACATCGATGCGAAAGTCGTTCTCCTTCCGAACCGCGTAGTAACGGGTCTCGAGCCGGAGCGATTCGGGCAGAGCGGAAAATGTCGTGAAGCCCGGTTGCGGCAGGATAACGTTGCCTCCAGGTTCCGCGGCCAGCCACATGAGAATAAGCAGCGCCTCAGAGGCGCCGGTTACAACCTGTACAGCGTCGACCTTTTCACCCTGCATGTCTGCGATCGCTGCGCGTAGCCCCTCCGCCCCAGCAGGGCGGCTGTACACGAGATTGTGATTCAGGAAGCGCTGCCGCTCTTCCTCGCCGGCGAGGCTCAGGATCTCGTTCAGGGTCCAGCACGGCCCGGTGCTTGCAGCCAGGTTGAATTCAATGTCGTGCTCGTAGCTGTCCAGCCACATGTCAAGCAGGAAGGGTTTCAATTGCATGTCGCACCTCGAAAAATTGCTGAGCCCAGTTGGAACACCGTCTCGTAGTGCGCCGAGCGCGCGTCGAAGTGCGACAACAGCCGGTGCGCCTCGGGCAAAATGACCGCAACCTCGTAGTCTTCGCCGGCAAACTCTTTCACCGCTTCGAGCGAATCAAATAACGTGATGGTCACGAACTCGACTTCATTGTTGGCATCCCGCCGCAGTACCTGCGCGCCCTTGAATCCTCGCACTCGATGATGCCCGGCAATATTTCGTTGCGCAATAACGTCTCGTACGCATCGGCGTTAGCGCGCGTGGTCCATCCATGCCACAGGCGGCTGATCATGATGCCCTCCGGACCGCCGGACGCAGCTCAGACTCTGCGGTCAACGCGGTCGCTTCTGATGTTGTTGATGATGCAGTCCGCTCCCCGCGACGAATTAGTACAATCGCGCCCAGAATTGCCACCGACGCTACCGCTACCCGCATGGTCAACTGCTCCGAAGCCAGTAGCCACCCCATCAGCACTGCAACCACGGGATTGGCATAGGTATGCGTCGCTACCAGCGCCGGCGGACAGCGCTGCAGCAGCCACGTGTACGCCGTAAAGGCCACCACCGATCCAAAGACGATGAGATACGCCAGGCCAAGAATTGACTTGAGAGAGATACTCGCCCAATGCACGGCCTGGAACTCACCTGTGATCCCGGCAGCGATCAAGAGAAGACCCGCGCCGCAGACCAGCGGCACCGCTGTGCGACCCAGAGCATCGGAAGGCAGCTTCAGCTTGGGGGAGATCACCACGCCCGCTGCCCAGGACAGCGAACCGAGCAACACTGCCAGCAGGCCAAGCAGACTCGAACCTTTTGTAGTCAGTTCCGCACCGGTTAGGATGGCCACGCCTACCACGCCCAAGCCCAGGCCAAACGAACTCATCCGACTGATTCGCTGTTGCCCCATCGACCAGGCAAGAACCAGGATGAACATCGGCTCGGTCGCGATCAGCAGTGCGGCCAGGCCCGAACCCACATATTGCTCAGCCCAATGCAGCGATCCGTGACCAACCAGGAAAAACAACGCGCCGACGACGAGGCCTGAAATCCAGTGCTCGCGTTTGGGACGGAATCCGCGCGCCCACGCCCACGCCAACATGATCGCCCCTGCGACTGAGTGGCGAACGCCTGCGGTCACAAGGGGCGGAATGGTCTCAACTGCGTAGCGAATCGCCAGGTAGGTCGAGCCCCAAACCAGATAGATAGCCGCAAACGCCAGCGCCAGCTTGATGGTCTCGCCGCGGTCGTGGCTGGTCGGAGTGGGGCGCGGCTGGGGCACAATCACGGGTCTGCCTCCTATGTTTATCATTTTTTCAGTTCTCAACCGGTTGCGAGTCAGGGCCAGTATTTGCGCCGGTTCGTGGAAGAACATAATCTAACCCCTTAAACAATGTTCATAGGTTAGCTGAATCTTACCTTTCCAAATCTAACTTGTCAAGAATATTTTAATGGTTAGATAATGGAGACACGCGTACTTTCGCGTGCACGGCCTAATATGGAAACTACGAAAACGAACGAGAAAATCGCACGACGCCGACCACCGCGCTTTGAGCTGATCGCAGGCGCGGCATGCCTCGACTTCATCAACACGCTTGACGATCGTTTCAGCAGCGAACCAAAAGAACTGCTCAAGAGCTACATAGACCTGGCACGCTTTGGCGAAGACGCTGGCATTCTTGATCCGGCGCAGGTGGACCGTTTGTTCGAGCGCAGCCAGAGGTCTCCGGACGCAGCGCAGCGGGTGCTGAGTGCAGCGATCGAGTTACGGGAGGCGATGAACGCAGTCTTCTGGGCTCTGGTGCAAAAAAAGCCTGTACCTCAGACAGCGCTGACTACGCTCAACCAGTTCGTACAGGCAGCCGCGCAACATTCGCGCCTGGTGCAAGTAAACGGCAGCTTTGAGTGGCGCTTTGATGACATGCCAGGCAGCTTTGAAGCTCCGCTGTGGCCGATCGCTCGCTCCGCGGCCGATCTGCTGGCTTCTGATCAACTGGCGTTCGTCCGCGCCTGCGCGTCAAAGACTTGCTTATGGATGTTTCTTGATACCAGCAAGAATCATCGGCGACGCTGGTGCGACATGACCAAGTGCGGCAACCGGGCCAAGTTTCAGAGATTCTACAAGCGACAGAAAAAGGCTGCGACCTGAGAGATCAAAGTCCCCGCCCTAATCTCGCCAAAGAACGGCGAGACTAAGGATGGGCACCCTTGCAATACTCATCGTTAACTCCGGTTAATGCGCCGGCTGGAAGTCTGGGTCGCCGAATTGCCAGAGCAGGAACGACATCTCGTCGGCGTATTCCAGGTCGTGTTGGCCGCGGGTTGAGCCCATGCCGTGGCCAGCGTCGTAGTCCACGCGGAGCAGGACCGGCTTCTTGCTCGACGTCGCGGCTTGCAGGCGGGCCGTCATCTTCGCGGGCTGCGCTGGATCGACGCGCGGATCGTTGATGCCAGCCGTCAACAGCACGCCCGGGTAGGCTGTGCCGTCTTTGACATGCTGATAGGCGTCCATGGCATAGAGCCCCTTGAAACCGTCGGGATCGGTGCCCGTGCCGAATTCCGCGATGTTCGGCGGCCCGTTCGGCTCAAATTCCATGCGCAGTGCGTTGGAGCAACCTACGCGGATGAGGGCACCGGCGAACAGGTCGGGGCGTTGCGTGATGGCGCCGCCAATCAAGATGCCGCCGGCGCTGGTGCCTTCGCCGGAGAGGCGTTGCGGGCTGGTGTATTTGTTATCGATCAGATATCTAGCGCTGGCGATAAAGTCATCGATGGTGTGCTGCTTGGTGAGCTTGTAGCCGGCGCGGTACCACTCCTCGCCGTATTCGCCACCACCGCGCACGTGCGCGAAGGCAATCACGCCGCCACGCTCCAGCCACGCCAGCCAGACCGGATCGAAGTAGGCATCATAAGAAATTCCGTAGGCTCCGTATCCGACGAGATGAGTTGGGTGGTTGCCACCAAGCGCAATGTTCTTGGGCCGGATGATGGAGAGCGGAATCGTGGTTCCGTCGGCGCTTTTGGCCTTGACCTCCACCGCCTCATAGGCCGAGGTGTCGATGGGCAGCGGCGGTTGAATTTCCGTGTCGTTGGCTGTCTTCGCCTTCGGATCGTATTTCAACCAGCGCGGGGACGTGGTCCAGGAGACGACGTGGACGAGTGCGCCGGGTTCGGTCGGCGTGGCGGAGATCTCAGCCACTGATTGGCCCTCGCCGGCGGGAATGGACTCGATCTTGCCGTCGAAGGAAAGACGTCGCAGGCGGCCGATTCCGCCGTCCAGGTCGCGGATATAGATGCCATCGCTGGCCACGTCGGCTTCCTGAATCACGACTTCACTGGCAGGAACTACGACAGCGGCGTGGGCCAGGTCGGGATTCTTCAGGCTGGTGCGCACGACCTCGTAGCGCGGCTTGTTCTTGTGAGTCACCAGATAGATGTCATCTTTAGAGACGCTGAAATTTGTGATCGCGGTGTCAATGTCGAAGAGTTTCTTCCAGGCGATAGTGCTGCCTTTAAGCTGGTCGACTGGGACGTAATAGACGGTGACCTCATTCTGTGTACCGTGAGCCAGCAATCCAAAGACATAAGGGGACGCGGGTGAGTAGATGGGGATGCTGATGTCGTTATCGTCGACTTTCACGTCGGCTGAATAATTCCAACCGAAGACGAACTGATCCTTCTCGGGATCTTGCCCCAGTTCGTGAAGGTAGGCGCGGCTGCGCTGCTCGAAGGCGGTGCGTGGCATGTCGGGTGCGAGCTTCTGCAGGCGGTTATAGAGGAAAGACTTGTTGCCCGGCAGCCAGGAGACCGCGCCGAAGCGGGCGCGGTCGATCGCGTCGGGCAACGCCTTTCCCGTGGCGGTCTGGAGAACGTGGAGCACGCTGTTTTCGGAGCCGCCAGGGGAAATTCCATAGGCCACTAGGCCTCCATCAAACGACGGTTGAAAATAATCGATCGAGGAATGGACTCCGTCTTTGGTGAGCAGTTCGGGATCGAGCAGCAGGCGTTCGCCTGAGCCCTCCTCTTTCACATAGAGCTTTACATTGTCGGCGCCGGGATCGGCTTTGAGATAGAAGAGCTTTCCGCCCCAGATCTGGGCGTTGCGGACGCGCGTACTGGCGGTGTCGAGAGCCTTCACGCGGGCGAGAAATTTCTCGCGGCCTGGGATGCCGGCGAGGGCGGAGCGGGTATAGGTGTCCTGCGCCTTGAGCCAGTCGGCGGCTTTTCCCTCGTGCCAGTCCTCGAGCCAGCGATAGGGATCCGTCACGCTCTGCCCGAAGAAGGTTTCCGTGACGTCGTGGCGTTCGGTGGATGGCGGGCCAGACTGAGCTCTTAACGAATACGGCCCCGCGGACAATGCGAGCATGCCGAGGGCGGCGATGGCGATGTTGAGGCGGGTTGCAGTTTGCGAATAAAGGCGGGCGAAGTGCATGGAGTGCTCCTCTTGGGGAAGCAAGTTGGGCCCGGGTGGGGATGATATCAGAGTGCGAGAACTCGAGTCAGGTCCGGGGCCCTCGCATAGCGATCACAAGGTTTCCCGTGCCGTCGAGGTGGAACCTCTTTCCCGGAGCGATCACTGTGGTGGCGCTGTATTCGGTGATGATGGCGGGGCCGGGGTATGTTTTGCCGGGGTGCAGTTCGTCGCGGGAGTAGATCTTCGTGGGGAATTTCTTGCCATCGAAGAGGACTGCGCTCCGAGGCGGGGAAATCGAGCCGAGCCTTGCTCGGCCTGGACGGGCAAGAGTGCCCGTCCCTACAAGGTCCCTGGTGATCCGGGACGGTGGGGACTTTACGACGGCTCGGAGGCGAAGGGTTACCAGTTCTACTTCACGATTCGGATGAGTGCAGCCGTAGCGGCGGTGATGCTCTTGCTCGAAATCGCGCAGGAGGTTCTTCGTGAGCGGGATGTTGAGTTCGTATCCCTGACCGCGGTAACGCATGTCGACGCTGCGGTGGTGGCGGGCTCCTCCCTGCCAGGCTTCGCGGCGAAAGTCGATGGTGGCAGTTCTTTCCAACGCTACAAACTCTCGATCCAACTGCGTAATCGGAAGTTTTCCCGAAGCCCGCCAAAGAACGGTGCGCGAGTAATCCTTCACGACGTCACTGGCAAGAATTCCCAACGCGGAGAGTGCGCCGGGGAGCGCGGGAACGATGACGTGCGGGATGCTGAGAGCTTCGGCGAGGGCGCAGGCGTGCAGGCCTCCGGCGCCGCCGAAGGCTACGAGGGCGAAGTGGCGCGGGTCGCGGCCGCGCTCGATGGAGACGACGCGAATGGCTTTTTCCATGGTGGCGTTGACCACGCGGAGGACTCCGGCGGCAAATTCGTCGAGCGTGAGGTGACTTTTGTTTTGTTCCAGAAATTCTGCGGTGAGGCGGCGGGTGCGGTCCAGATCGAGCGTGAAGTCTCCGCCAAGGAAGCGCGTGGGCTGAAGGCGGCCGAGGAGGAGGTTTGCGTCGGTCACGGTGGGTTGCGTTCCACGGCCGTAGCAGATGGGGCCGGGATCGGCACCGGCTGATTCGGGGCCCACGCGGAGAACGCCGGCGGCGTCAAAGCGGGCGAGCGAACCTCCGCCGGCGCCGACTGTGTGGATGTCGAGCATGGGAACGCTGATTGGCAGGCCCGCGATCTGCGCGTCGGTAGCGGTGGTGATTTCGCCTTCCACCAAGGAGACGTCGGTGGAAGTGCCTCCCATGTCGAAGGCGATGATGCGATCGAATCCGCTGGCGCCGGCGGTTGAGGCGGCGCCGACGACGCCTCCGGCGGGGCCGGAGAGGACGGTGCGGACGGGCTCGCGAGCGGCAGTGGAGAGAGCGGTGATGCCGCCGCTCGATTGCATGACGAAAACGCGCGGGGCCACGGCGACTAAAGCCCGCTTCTTGTGAGCGCCTTTCGCGGCGCTGAAGCGCCGCTCTTCCACTTGGTGACCACGCCCTGCCACGCCGGAGCACGGTTCTTCTACCAACTCCCTTGCGCGGCGTTCGAGACTTTCCAGATAGCGCTGCATTACTGGTTGCAAATAGGCGTTGATGACTACCGTGGAGGTGCGTTCGTATTCGCGGAATTCGGGGAGGATTTGGTGCGAGATGGAGAGTGGGACATCCAGTCGGGCGACCGCCTGGGCGAATCCGAGTTCGTTTTTTGGATTCGCAAAGGAGAAGAGCAGAGAGATAGCGATGGATTCGGGTTTCGCCGAGCCGATCTGGGCGACGAGCAATTTCAATTCTTCCGGTGTGGGCGAGGTCAGTATTTCGCCGTCGCTGGCCGTGCGCTCGTTCACACCGAAGCGCAGGTCTTTCGGAACCAGCGGCTCAATGCGGTCGAAGAAAAAGTCGTAGAGCTTGGGGCGGGCCTGGCGTCCGATCTCGATGACGTCTTCGAAACCGGCGGTTGTGACTAGCGCGGTGCGAGCGCCTTTGCGTTCGAGCAGCGTGTTAGTGCCAACGGTGGTGCCGTGCAGCAGGACGAATTCTCCGGCGGGCGCGATTTTGCGGAGCGCGTCGACGATGGCTTGCGAGGGATCGGCGGGCGTTGAAAAAATCTTGAGCATGCGAATGCGGCCAGCTTCAATCCAGACGCAGTCGGTGAAAGTGCCTCCGGTGTCGACGGCGATGCGCAGGGGTTGAGGGCGGCGGGGCATGAGTATCGGCGCGGAGGTAGAGTAACATCTGCCGTATCCCGCGCCTTCCAATGAATACAAGACGAGACACCAGGGGTGTGGCCAATGCAAACACCGTGTCTCCTAGGCCACATGCCCCCAGATGCCTTTCCATTGCTTCCTGTAGCCTGAGGTTTGGTCGGCAAACTGCAACTCAATGACGCACGAGGATCTCCGAATGTCACGACCTCTCTGGTTGATGCATCTGCTGGCGCTCGCGATTGCAGTCTCTCCCGCGATTGCGATTCGGACTGACGCGCAAGTTCAGTCTGTGGACTCGAAGCACAAACAGAACGCTCATATCCAAGAATCATCAAGGCTCCACGAAGACAATGAGATGACGGTAAGGATTCCGAGAGGTTGGCGGGTTTTGCCGGATCCTCGATTTCCGGGGAACGAGTCCGTGAACCCGTCGAGAACGTTGCGTCTGGAGAGGAACGGCTACCTACTGAGTCTTGCGTACCATGAGGGACACGCGAGTGGAATCGAGGGGGGAAGATTCATCGAGGCATTTGACATGCGCTGGCCGGGGCTTGACGACGCGTGGAGCTGCAGCGGCTACCTTCTGGAGGATGCACAACCAGCCAGCCGCCACTTCGTATTCGTCAACCTAATCGTCAACACCGGTGATGAGAACGTGCGCAAGAACTGTGCGATTCGGAAGAATCTTGGTTCCTGGGTCGTGAAAAATGGGACCAAGCAGTACGCGGGCGAATTTCGCTGGTTCGGAGGGTATTTTAGGACCGCGTATGGCGGATACTTCTTCGGCCCGGACGACGACGGTTGCGCCCAGAAGGTCTATACCCTCACATCTGAGGCAACCTCACTGGAGAAGCTGCCTTTTGCCGAGAGTCCGTTCCCCAGAAGCAATCCAGGTTTGGAGAAAGTCATTGAGGAAGCCATCGACATCGTCAATTCGATTCACTACAAGCAGTGCTCACCCTTTTGAGTCCATGAGCGCTTCGCTTTGCTCGGCAGGACAGCCGGGGGCGGCTGTCCCCACATGGGCGATTCTTATCCCTTCGTCGTGAAAGCCAGCGTTAGCAGCGTCTTTTGTTCTACTTCGTGGGCTTTGGAGCTTCCGGTGGCGGGGCTGGCGCTGGCGCTGCGTTTTACGCTTAGAACTGGGCGGTCGCCGGCTAGGCGGCGGAGGCGGGTTAGCATGTTGAACAATGCGCCCATGTTTGCGGGTTCCTCTTGCACCCAGACGATATCTGCGTGTTGGCCGTGGCGGTCGAATTCGGCAACAACTTCTTGCTCGGGGAACGGATAGAGTTGCTCTAGAAAAACGATTGCGGTGGTGGTGTCTTTTCTTTTCTTGCGCTCGGCCTGGAGTTCGTGGCCGATTTTCCCGGTGCAGATCAGGATGCGGTCGGCTTCGCCGACTTCGGTGTCGGGGATGACGTTCAAGAAATTCTTGTGCGTGAAGTCCGCGATCGGCGAACTGGCGTCGGGATGGCGCAGCATGCTCTTCGGCGTGAAGACGACCAGCGGTTTGCGCCAGTGGCGCAGGGCCTGGCGGCGCAGGAGATGGAAATAC
>Ga0209698_10002507_pt1 | contig 20768 bp, 14 predicted proteins | sample LitLauG_LLR_2012_FD_187203 | JGI IMG/M metagenome (GOLD analysis project Ga0209698, IMG submission 187203) | Freshwater sediment microbial communities from Pennsylvania, USA - Little Laurel Run_MetaG_LLR_2012 (SPAdes) (version 2) | ecosystem: Environmental > Aquatic > Freshwater > Creek >...
GGAGTAAGGCCGCGGCGGGTCATGGCGGCGAGTTCGGTGGCGTTCTTGCCTTGCGTGTCGGGCGAGGCCGGGTCAAAACCGGCGGCGATTTTCACGCCCAGACTCTTTGCGGTCCGGACTGCTTCCTGAATCTTTTGAGCTTCTTCTTCTCCCCTTTTTCGTTGCTCGGGCGTGAACGGATCGTTCTTGTGCTTTTCAACCCATGCGTCGATCACGCCTAGCGTGGGAACCAGGAAAGTACCATGGGCCTTCATCAGTTCAAGGTCTTCGCGGTTGGCTCCGTGGCCGTGTTCGATGGAGTCGACGCCGGCTGTAACCGCGTTCTTGATTCCCTCGGGCGTGGTGGCGTGGGCGGCGACTTTGCGTTTTTGCTTGTGGGCTTCTTCGACGATGACGTGGATTTCGTCGATGGTGAGCGTGGGATGTTCCCAGTCGGCGTAGACCTTGATGAGGTCGGCGCCGTGACCGAGTTGCTCGCGCACGGCGCGGCGGGCTTCCTCGACACCGCTGATCATCTGGGCGCCGGTGGGGAAATTGGCGAGGTCGGGGGAAACGCCGAAGGGAAAATACTGACCGACCGCAGCAATGGCGCGGGTTGAAACCTGCATCCGCGGGCCCTCGGCAAGACCCTGCTGGATGGCGTCGCGCAGGGCGACGTCGGCGTAGCCGGAACCTTCGCTTTCGACGTCGCGAATCGTGGTGTATCCGGCCTGCAAGGTAATGCGGGCGTTGTACGCTCCCTCGAGCGCGCGGAAGGCTTGCGATTTGGTGGCGAGACTCAGAGTGTAGCCGTCGTCGGTATCGGGAATGCGCGCCATGATGTGGGTGTGGCAATCGATGAGTCCGGGGAGAAGAGTGGCGCGGCCGAGATCGATGACGCGGGAGGTCTTTGGGGCGTGGGCCTGGATGTCGGCGGCAGGGCCGACTTCTTTGATGCGGTCACCGTCGATCCAGAGGGCGGCGTTTTCGAGGTAAGTGCCTTTGCGGACGTCGAGGAGGTGGGAGGATTTGAGGATGGTGGAGGTGGGAGGAGCAGCGGCGGTTTGGGCGTGGCTGGTGGCGAGGAGGGTGAGGAGGAGGAGGAAATGGCGTGGCTTCATGGGGAGAAAGAGTAGCGCGGGAGAGGGGTGGGGGCAAGGGTGGTCAATTGCATGGCCAATATCGGTCGAGGGCTTGGGCGAAGTGACAGCCCGATAGTCCTCAGACTACCGCACACCTGCCAAAAGTCGCTTGGCACGTTCAATTCCTCCAATCAGAGACTCTGTATCTCGATCACGTGTAGACCACCCTCTCTCCTTACAAATGGCCAGCACTAAATCGCCCGCGGACACCGCATTCTGTAGTAATTCCCTAACAGTGGACTTCTCAGGCTCCCTTTTTTCGTCGCCGACAAAGGACACCTCGACAATTCCCGAGCCTGCACCTCCTAGTTTGAGAGAAAACGGACCATCGAGGAAATGCACTGTAGCTTGCTTCGTTGACCCTGATGCGAATTGGCACAAAGCTTCAATCCATGGGCCAAGAAAAGCAGCGACCATATCGGTCCAGCCTTTGTCAGGGAAAGCTCCCTGCTCAGTTTCGAAGTAAATCGGGCCCCAAATAGTTCCACTCTTGGATTGCGAGAACGATTCGGGTTTCGTGTTGTTAATCCGTATATTGATCATCGTTAATCACTTTGGCCAAGCGGTTTCGATCGTTTTTGTCGCCGTATTGACCCACATCTGAATCCTAAGACCTCCGCCTTGTCCCTGAACAAAGACGCGCTCCCCCTGGCTGCCCGTTCTTTCGCCAAAACGATAGGCCTGGCGAATCGATTTCTCGATCTTGCTGCTGGACCAATTCGATGGAAACAGATCCTTCTTTCCACTTTGTAGCGCTCGGGCTCCTGTTGCGGTATGACCGGATTCGACTTCTTCCATGTCAATCTTAACTTTCTTCCAGCTGGGGAGATTGACAGGTTTTTTCTTAGGTGGACATGACTCCTTTTTGCCGCCGCCCTCGGCGTTGTCGGCTGCATCGTTAATCTTTTGACCTTTTGGCACTTTATTGCGCCTCTTCCATTTCGGCTACGAAGCCTAACAGTTTCGATAGCTTCCCTTCCGGGGAGAGGCGCTTATCGTTGAGGATGCTCGCGGCCCACGGATGTTTGGGGTCTCGATCGAAGTCTCGTCCCAAACCCAAGGCGATGTCGACGTATCTGCACACATCGACGCCGCTGGAGATTCCGTACCTCCCAGCCTGCTTGATGCAGTACTGAATAGTGCTGCGTAAACCATCTGGCCCCAGCTCATGGCATTCATCAGGGAAAAACTCGTTGGCGTGTCCAATCACCCGCTTGACAAAGTTTTCTTGCGCAGCATGATCGAAAGCAGCACCCTGTTCCGGGCGTATTTTCCACCAGACAGTCGCTTCTGGTTGAGCGCTCGGCGGAGGCGGGGGGGCGTTTAGCCCTTGGACCATGGTGGGCTTTTCTTCTTCGCCGCCGGCGATGGCAAAGGCGCGGATGGGGCCGAAGAATTTTTGGAGTTCCCAGGGATCGCAGACCGGGAGATACGCCTTCAAAATGCGCGGGTCGTAGTAGCGGAAGTACCAGACTTTGCCGTCGGGGAGTTGGGCTAGCAGGAATTTTTTAAAGTGGACGCGGAGGTCTTCGAACTTCGCTTTGGTGACGGCGAAGATGCCCCATGGTTCTTTCCAGAGTTTAGCGATGATCCAGTCGAGGAGGGCGGGATCGACATGGAACAGATACGGAGCGACTTGCCAGTATTGTTCTTTGGCGGTGCCGCTGAAAAGAGAAATGGCTTTTGCGGGGCCGAGTTCTTTCGCCTTGTGGGGCACGAGGATCTGGTCGGTGGCGTCCATGAGGCCGTAAAGATATCCGCCGGCAGCGAAGCGGCGGAGTTGGTCGAGAGTCGTGGGTTCTTCTTTGATTGCGACGCCTGCGGGCTGGGCGGGAGCAGCGGTGCGGGCCACGATTTCTTCGAAGACATCAGCTGGCGTGGGGAGAGGCGGTGGAGTCGGCGCGGGGGACGGGACGAGCGACGGGGGCAGCGGCGATTTGGCCTGCGTCGGAATAGCGCGTTCAGTCATGGCTGTTCGGCACGTGGTCAGCGACCACTCTTCCATAGCGGGTTAGAGTTCTAGTAAGGGTTTAAAAATTCAGAAGCTGTCGCTGGAGCCACCGCCTCCTGCGTCTCCTCCGCCGCCCTGGAATCCGGAACCTTTGTCGGCGCTCCCGGCGCCGGTTTCCTCGCTTCAAGCAAAGGCACAATTGTCTTTCTTGGCTTGGCTCATGGACTCGGCGAAGGCGAGGACTTCGCCCATGCCCATCTCGCCGATCATGACGGTCGGACAGCCGAGGATGATCACGCCGCCGTGCGCGGTGGGGTCACCCAGACGTGCAGCCATGAGTCCGCCGATCAGAACGGTGGGTGAGCCCATGGCGATGATGTCCGGGGGGCCGACGCAGGTGAGCATGTCGGTGACGCGGGCTGCCGGCATCATGCCGATGAGCACGGTGGGGCAACCGGGCGGAAGAATGGGGCCGCCGACGTGCGGGACAACTCCCGTCACCAGCGGGCAAGTATGCATGTCAGTCACTCGTGCGGCTGGAGGCATTCGTCTTGCTTCCCTTTCAAAGCTCTGTCAGCGTCCAACTGTCGATCATCAGGAGCGTCGCGTACAGCTTTTGAACAAATCCGTTTCGGGCTGAGGAGCGGGTTCCCTCAGGGGCTAAAGCCCGCATGTATCGTGGCCTTTGACGGCACGGCTAAAGCCGTGCCCTTCCCATTCGTGCTTCATGTAACAGTTTTTCCGCAACCTTCAGCTCGTCGTATCCTTCCTCTTCGCGCCTCATGTACCAGTGGCGAACGCGCTAGAAACTGTCGCCGGATCCTCCACCGCCGAAACTTCCACCGCCACCCTCGAAGCTAGAGGGATCGGAGGTCTGGGCGTAGGTCTTGCCGTCGTCAGCAATTTGCGGGCTCTTCGGATTATCTGGGGCTTTCGGCGCCTTGGGAGACTTCGGACTATCCGGGGACTTGGGACCCTTGGTGCTCGCGCTGGTGGCCGAACCCGCAGAGCCGCCGCTGTTGATCATGACCATGGTTCCCTGAATGGCGACGCCGGCAGGACCGATGGTGATGAATCCGCCGGGTCCGACCAGGCTGATCTGCATGCCGGCCTGCAGGGTGATGTTCATGGCGCCTTCGACTGAGACGTTCTGCCCGGCGGTTAAGGCGTAGTTGCTTCCAGACATGACATCAATGTTGCTGCCGACTTGCAGAGACAAGTTGGAACCGACCGCCTCGGTGCGGTTGGCACCGATGGTCACGTCCTCGTTGGTGCCGACGGACTCGGTACGACTGCCGCCGACATTGATGTGAAGATCGGAGCCGATATTTTCAATGGATTTTGCGCCGATATTGACTTCCTGGTTGGAGCCAATATTCTCCACGCGATTGCCGCCGATGTTGACGTGGCGGTCGGCGCCGACGTTCTCCTGAAAGTTGGATGCGACGTTGAGGTGCTCGTTGGCGCCGATGTTTTCCATGCGATCGGCGCCGACAGTGAGCGACATGTTCTGGCCGATATTTTCGACATGGTTGGCGACGATGTTGAGGTGCTTGTCGGCGCCAATGTTTTCGACCTGGTTGGCGCCAACATTGAGATGCCGGTTGTTGCCGATGAACTCGCGCGAGTCGACCTCGACGCGATGATCCAGGTCGCGTTCGGCATTGATGAAGATCTGTTCACTGCCCTTTTTGTCTTCGAAACGGATTTCGTTGTAATTGCTGGTGCCGCCGCCCTTGGAACTGCGCGACATGAAGGTACTGACGGTCTGGTGATCGGGGAGCACGTAGGGCGTGGTCTGGTCGGCGTTGTAAACGCGTCCGGTAATGAGAGGGCGGTCGGGATCGCCTTCGAGGAAGCTGACGATGACCTCTTGCCCCATGCGAGGAATCCAGGTAGCGCCCCAGCCCTTCCCGGCCCAGGGCTGGGAGACGCGGACCCAGCAGGAACTGTTCTCATCGTTCTTTCCCTGCCGATCCCAGTAAAACTGAACTTTGACGCGGCCATACTTGTCGACCCAGATTTCTTCTCCGGATTTGCCTACGACGAGGGCGGTTTGCGGACCCTGGACGAAAGGCTTGGGAGTGATGCGGGGCGGGCGGAAGGGGACGGTCGCCTGAATACAGGTGAAATGATTGGAATAATGAGCCGGACTGCTAGAGCTGTCCTGGGAGTAGTTCACCGAAGCGACATGCTGCACCTCGGTGAGGATATAGCTGGCATTCATGTCGTCGCGATAGTGATCCTTCAGATCGAATTTGTATCCGGAGGTGAAGGCGCGACAGACGCTGGAACCGCTGATCACGATGTGGCTGGCCTCTTCTTCCTGCATGCGAAGCTTGGCGACTTTAGCGCCCTCGGCGGGCGTCATGTGAATGCCGGGATAGTCGTATATCTCAAAGCCGGCGTTGGGCCCCACCTGGAACATAGTGGGCTCGTTTTTCACGAGGCTCAATTTCGGAGTCTCGAAATTGTAGTCAGTGAGGGAGTATTTTCCGGTGCGAAGTTCCTGCTCCATGTTCCAAGCGGTGATGACGTCTTCGGAATCGAGATCGCCGGTGCTCTGGTTGTAAGTGGCGGATTCCTGCTCGGGACAGGGCTGCTGGGCACTGGAGGAATCGGCGAGCACCAGGGTGTGCTTGCCGTCGTCGTGCTCGAAGTAATAAAAGATGCCGTTGTGTTCCATGAGGCGTGAAACGAAATTGAAATCGGTCTCACGATACTGCACGCAATATTCGACGGGATCGTAGCTGCCGGCGAGCGAGCTCTTGTAATCGGTGAAGCCCCGGCTGTCGAAGACTTTCTTGATAATGTCGGGGACGGTCATCTTCTGGAAGATGCGGCAGTCGGTGATCCGGGTGAGGAACCAGAGCCAGGGAACGACTTCCATCTGGTAGCTTGTGAAATGGGGAGTCGAACCACTCTGCGCGAAGCGGCTGACCATGCCGTTGAAGTAACGTTCCGTACTGCCGTCGGAGAGCAGAACACGGACAGTAACGTTCTGGCCAACGATGCTCTGAAAGTCGATGGAGTCCTGATCGGACATAAGATCAAGATGGAAGCTGAACAAGCGGGAAATGCCCTCACGCCCAGTGAAGCCTCGCAGCAACAACACATCCGAGCCGAGCGGAGTGTTGAGCGCGATGAGACGATTCTCTTGAGTGTAGGCCAACGAACTTTCTCCGAACTACGGGGTTCCAACCCCGTCTTCAAGATATTGAAGGTTGCGACTGATCCAAATATCCATCTCATTTCCGCCCTTCAACGTTTCTCCCGGCTTTATGGTTTTGACACGTCGAGCCCATTCGCTCGGAAGCTTAGCCTGGTAGACGTTGGTAAGAATAATCGGGTTATGGCGGATGGGGGGATCACATTTGCCGGGCGATCCCGCCTTTTCGTAAGTGATGGCAATTAGATCCAAGCTCGCCCCGATGTAGCGGATTGCGCCTTTCGGGGAACCGGCGATCGCGGCTCGATCCCCGGACGTTTTCGGCTTTGCAATGATGCCCGCATCTTCTGCAGCCTTGGGCCAAGTATCTTCGTCAGTAATGACGGGGTAAACCAAGCCTCCGACAGCGCCCCAACTGGGGCGCTTCAGATGGAGTTTGCCAGCTCCGACTATAACTCCCGCGGATTTACGGAATCCACCACCGACGCTGCCGTGCACATTTTCGAGGGCCTCCCAGGCGATCGCTCCGGCAATCGCCCGACGATCGACCTTGAAATCTTTGGCGGCAAGAATGATGTCGCTGCGATATTGCTGAAGCCACGCGAGGACCTGCATCTGGTCAAGAGTCATCGAGTGAAGGGTCGTACGCACACACATCGGTGGCGCATCGCTCAGTTCGTAGGAAATCCCGTGTCCTTCACTGTAGGTGAAAGATGGAACCGGCGATGGAGTCAGCGCTGACGTCTGATCCTTGACGGAAGGCTGGGACATATTCCCTGCCGGAGCCGCGGAGCTACCTGCCATCGCACCCTCCCGCCGCAGTTATCGCAAGAAATTTCATTCCTCGTTCCATCCATCTCTTGACTTCGGTTATGAGTGAACCATAACCGGATTTTAATCGTTAGCCCTTTTGCGGTACCTCGGGTTCATCCGGGTCGGCTGGCTGCTCCATTTGCATGGGAGAGCCGGTGCCCTGGACACCGCCGCTGTTAATTAAAACCATCGTGCCGGAAATAGTAACGCCGGACGGGTCGATTTTAACGAAGCCCCCTGGTCCGTTTACGGAAATCGACTGTTGCGCCTGGATAACGACGGTTCCGGCGGATAGAACCAGATTGCTGCCGACATCGAAACTGAGGGAAAGGGCCTTAGCGCCGCAGCTGCCATCGACCTGCAGGGTATAGTCGGCTTCGACGTGCTCACGACGGTTTTTCTGCACGTGAAGATGCAGATTGCCCTGGATTTGCTCCCGCCGGTCGCCTTCGACGGTCAAATGTACATCGCTGAGGCAGCGCTCGCGCTGGTCCTTTAACACGGTTAAGTTCTTGAAACCGTGGACGATTTCCTTCAAGTCGCCGTGGGCATCGCCCTGGTCGTCGAGGTAACCGGTACTGATGTTGCGATCCATGCCGACAGTAATGAACTGCGTGGCCTCCACACTATTGTGCATGGTGCGCTCAGCGTGTATCAGAAGATCTTCACTTCCTTTTTTGTCCTCCAAGCGGATTTCGTTGAAGTTTTCCACGCCGCCACCTTTGGAGCTCCGAGACTTGAACGTGCTCATCGTCTGGTGCTTGGGAAGCTCATAGGGGACGGTTTGATCAGCGTTGTAGACGCGACCGGTGATGAGCGGACGGTCGGGGTCACCTTCGATGAAACTGACAACCACCTCCTGGCCGATGCGAGGAATCCAAATGGCGCCCCAGCCCTTGCCGGCCCAAGGCTGGGAAACGCGGATCCAACAGGAGCTGTTTTCGTCCTTCTCGTTGAGGCGGTCCCAGTAGAAGTGAACTTTTACACGACCGAAGGCGTCGACCCAGATTTCTTCGCCGGCCTTGCCGACGACGAGTGCGGTCTGGGGCCCCTGCACGAACGGTTTGCGGGTGACGCGGGGCGGACGGAAGATAAACTCCGCCGGGGTGCAGGTGAACTGGTTGGCATAGTGACCGGGCTGGTTGGAATTGGTGTAACTGCCCACCGAAGCCGCGTGCTGCACGTACGTGAGCAGGTACTTGTCGTTCATGTCGACACGATAGTGATCTTCCAGGCTGAAGGTATAGCCAGAGCAGAAGGCGCGGCAGACACTGCCGCCATCGACAGCGAGGTGTCCGGTCTCTTCCTCCTGCATGCGCAGGCGGGCGACGGCCGAGCCTTGCGACTGATCGTCGAATCCGCCGGGATAGTCGTAGAGTGTGAAGTTCTTGTTATCGCCGACTGCAAAGAGGGTGGGCTCATCCCCGCTGAGATAGAGGTTGGGAGTTTTGAAATTGTAGTCGGTTAAGACGGAGAACCCGCTGCGCATTTGCTGCTTCATGCGCCAGGCGGTGACGACGTCATCGGAGTCGAGGTCACCGGTGGTCAGATTGTAGTGAGCGACGGCTTGCTGCGGGCAATCCTGAAGGATGCTGGTGGTGTCGGCCAAGACGAGCGTGTGCTTGCCTTTATCATGCTCGAAGTAATAGAAGATGCCGGCGTCTTCCATGAGGCGCGAGGCGAAGTTGAAATCGGATTCGCGATATTGCACACAATAATCGCGCAGCTGGTAGGTGGCAGTCAGCGAGTTCTTGAAATCGACGGTCCCCGTGAAAACCTCCTGGAGGATTTCGGGAATGCTCACGTTCTGGTAGATGCGGCAATCGGTATTCCGGGTGAGGAACCAGAGGGAGGGGACAATCTGCATCTGGTAATGAAAGAAGTTCGACTCGGAAGCGCCCTGGGAGAACTGGCTGACGAATCCGTTGATGTAGCGCTGGGTGCTGCCGTCGGCGAGCAGGATGCTGATGGTGACGCGCTGTCCGATGATGTCGGTGAAGGAGATGGAATCCTGCTCGGACAGCAGATCGCAATCGAAGCGAAAGGGCTGGGAAATGCCCTCGCTCCCGGTGAAACCCTGCAGTAGCAAGACGTCCTTACCGAGAGGCGTGTCGATAGCAATGAGCCGGTTTTCCTGTGTGAAAGCCATCGTCGAAGTTGCCTCTCGTTTCTTCGGGGGACGAGCGCCTTGGGAGCGTTGCAGTTCTGAGTACCCAGTATTCGGTACTCAGTCGACTTGGGTGACTGAATACCGAATACCAACCAGAATCTCTTCTGCGGCCTCGACTGGAATTGGTCAAAGCCGCTCGTGGATCAGGAGTAGGCAAAGGCGCCGTCCGCGCCAATTCCTACGTGAATCGAATTCAGTTTCTCACCTTCGGCCATGCGGCCCAGGATCTGACGGGAGATATCGGGCAGCAGCGAGTTGGTGAGAATGTTGTCCACATTGCGGGCGCCGCTTTCCACTTCGGTGCAGCGCTTGGCCACTTCCTCGATCAGCTTGTCGTCGTAGGTCAGGCCGATCTTGTGGTTCTCCTGCACGCGGCGTTGAATCTTGCCGAGCTTCAGCACGATGATCTTCTTCAGCGCTTCGTCGCGCACGGGATAGTAGGGGACGACCACCATGCGTCCAAGAAACGCGGGCTTGAAGATCTTGTTGAGTTCGGGCTTGAGCGCGGTGACGAGCGCAGGCGGGCTGGGCGCGGTTTCCGGATCGGCGCAGAGCTTCATCATCTGATCGGTACAGGCGTTGGTGGTCAGGATGATGATGTTGTTCTTGAAGTCGATCTGGCGGCCTTCGCCGTCTTCCATCTGGCCCTTGTCGAATACCTGATAGAAGAGCTCGAGGACGTCGGGATGCGCCTTCTCGACCTCGTCGAGCAACACGACGGAGTAGGGACGACGGCGGACGGCTTCGGTGAGAACGCCGCCTTCGCCGTAGCCGACGTATCCCGGAGGCGAGCCCTTCAAAGTGGAGACGGTATGGGATTCCTGGAACTCCGACATATTGATCGTGATGAGATTGTGCTCGCCGCCGTAAAGCTGATCGGAGAGGGCGAGAGCGGTTTCGGTTTTGCCGACGCCGCTGGGGCCAACGAGCATGAAGACGCCGACGGGCTTGTTGGGATCGTCAAGGCTGGCGCGTGAGGTTTCGATGCGCTGGCTGATGATTTCGAGCGCGTAGGGCTGGCCGATGACGCGATTGCCCAGCAACTTCTGCAGAGACAGGATGGTGGCAATCTCGTCTTTCATCATCTTGCCGACTGGGATGCCGGTCCAGCCGGAGATGACTTCGCCGACGATGTAGGCATCGACGCAGACGCGGATGAGTCCGCTTTCGCCTTGCAAGGCGGACAATTCGGTTTCTAGAACGCGGAGCTGGGCGCGAAGCTCGTCCGGGCTCACTTCTGGAGCCGCTGTCGCGATGCCACCGGTGGATTCGGCGACCGCAGCGGAGCCGTTTCCGCCGGCAACAGCAGCGGGAGCGGGAGCGGCTGCTGTAGTTGCGGCGGCGGTGGTTGCGCCCCCGGAGTCGCCTTCGAGCTTGCCTCGAATGTCGCGAATCCTGGAGACGAGGTCGCGTTCTTTGTCGAAGCGCTCACGCATGGACGTGAGACTCGCTTTGACTTCATTTTTCTTTTTGCCGATGGTTTCGAGGCGCTCGGTGTGATCGGCGCCGACCGCGACTTCGCGGTTGAGCACGCGCTCCTGGACTTCGAGGTCATCGAGCTGGCGGACGGCGTCTTCGATGGCGGCGGGCGTGGCGTTCTGTCCGAGCGAGAGACGGGCGCAGGCCGTGTCGAGAACGCTGACAGCTTTGTCGGGGAGCTGGCGTCCGGCGAGATAGCGGTTGGAGAGGCGCACTCCGGCGGCCACGGCCTCGTCGAGGATGCGGACCTTGTGGTGCTTCTCGAGGGATCCAACGATGCCGCGCATCATGACCATGCACTGGGTTTCGGTGGGCTCTTCGACTTTGACCACCTGGAAACGGCGGGCGAGCGCGGGATCTTTCTCGAAATACTTTTTGTACTCGGACCAGGTGGTGGCAGCGATGGTGCGCAGTTCGCCACGGGCGAGCGCGGGCTTGAGCAGGTTGGCAGCGTCATTCTGTCCGGCCTGGCCACCGGCGCCGATCATGGTGTGGGCTTCGTCGATAAAAAGGATGATCGGGATGGGCGAGGATTTGACTTCTTCGATCAGGCCCTTCAGGCGGTTCTCGAATTCTCCTTTGACGCCGGCTCCGGCTTGGAGCAGCGCTAAATCCAGAGTGCGGATTACTACGTTTTTCAGCGGTGGTGGGACGTCACCTTGCGAGACGCGAAGGGCGAAGCCTTCGACCACAGCGGTTTTGCCGACGCCCGCTTCCCCGGTGAGGATGGGATTGTTCTGGCGGCGGCGGGTGAGGATGTCAATGACCTGCCGAATTTCAAAATCGCGTCCGAGGACGGGATCGATCTTGCCCGCTTTCGCGTTTGCGGTCAGGTTGACGGTGTACTGATCGAGGTTGGGAGTCTTGCCTCCGGCGGGGCGAGGGCCGGGTGCGGTTGCGCCGGGAGTCTCCAAGGAGGCGGGGAGTGCTTCCTCGTGCGAAGTGGCGACGATGGCCGGAAAATCTTTGCGCAAGGCTTCGGGCTCGATCTTCTGCAACTCGCGGCTGGTGTCGCGGATCAGGCGGCGAAGATCGTCGTCGGTAACGAGGGCGAGGATGGTGTAGCCCGTGCGGATCTGGCCGGCGTTGTAGTCGATGGAGCCGAATGTCCAGGCGGAGACGAGCATCTTGAAGATGCTGGGGCTGATGGCCGGGGTACGGGCGTTGCCGGTTTTGATCTTGTCGAGGCTGCGCGTCAGTTCGGCGGTGAGGCGAGACTTGTCGATCTCAAAATGGCGAGCGATGCTGGCAAAGTCGTTTTCGGAAGAATCGAGCAGCTTCATGAGATAGTGCTCGACCTCGATGTCGTAATGAGTGCGGGACAGGCAGAGACCGGCGGCGCCTTCCAGGGCGGAACGTGCGTCGTCATTGAGTTTACCGATCAGCGATTTTAGATTTGGGCCCACGGGAGCCTCCACTTCTTCTTAGAGATTAAGAATTGTGTCGCCCGGATTGTGATCGAGAGGACTGGATTTCAACCAGGAAACCCAGCCGAGCCTCGGGGCAGCAGCAGTTTCGCCGCCGACCTCACAGCGGGGTACGTCGTCGCGTTGCAAAATCAATTTCACTTCGAAATCAAACTCGTCGTTGGAAAAGAACCGGACCAGCGCTTTGAGCGGCTCATGAGCCGAACCACCGGGGAGGAAGCTGCTGTACTGCTCAAGGCCGAGCGGGCCCAGGCAGACGCGCACGCGCGATTGCTGATCCCAGATTTCGTCCCCGACCACGACGCCGGCGCCGAGCTGCTCGGACTCACTGCCATCATCGTCCATGCTGCACTGCGAGGACGGGTCTAGACGGTACCACGCTCCGGCAAATTGCTCAACCTCGACCGGGACATCGAAATATCCGGCGAGAATGGCCTCAAGGGCCTCGGCCGAGCGGGCCTGCGCCCCGACCAGCGCGGCGTAGTGCAGGAGCGCGGAATCCGGCACGGACTGGCGGTTGCGGAGACCGGGAGTGCCAAGGCCGATCAAGTCGAGGAGATGGTGCGTGAAGCTGTCATCGCCGCGGTAGTAGGTGGCGGGGAAACGATATTTTTCCCAGGCGCGGTAGAAGAACGAAATCATGCGGTGGTTGAACATGTCGAGGAACGCCGCCATGGCGTGGTCCTTCGACCGCAACCGTTCAAGAATCAATTCGGTGTAGCAATAGGGCAGGACGCCATTGGGTCCGGTAAGGCCCATGAAGTTGACCATCATTTCGGGCGGGCCCTGCTCCTGGTATTGGATGGACTGGACCTGACTGGCGGGGAAACTCAGGGTATTGTGAGCGCGGAATCGGACGGCCTCGTCTTCGGGCTTGGAGAACTGGCCGACGGGCTCGCTTTGCGCGCGCAAACGCTGCAAGAGTGCGACGGCCTGGAAAAATTCGAAAGAACAGGCATCGTCTTGCAGGACTTGCTCCATGGGAGAATCACTCATACGAGAATCCTCCGGCCGGACCTGGGTTTCCATTCGTGCAGGGGTTCCTTTCTTTGCGAAGTCGACACGACCAGTTGAACGAAGCTGTTGAGCGAAGCGCTGAGACCGAGGAAATGCTCAACCACGCTGGCGAAAAGAAAGGCGCCGCCGCCGACGAACTGGTCTTCGTCAAGTTCTATCTCGACGCGAATGCCGCGGGCGAAGGTGGTCCCGTTGTCAGAGCGAACCGGGGCGAAGTGGCGCGCGCTGCGCAGCTTCACGACGCTGTCGATGACGTTTTGCGAATAGGCCGTGCGGCCGATGTCGTAGAGGCGAAGAATCTGCTGGAAGGCATCCTTGCCGTCTTCGACCAGCGATAGGTAATTCAAAGAGAGATGCGAGATCAGGCGCCACAGCGCGCTCTTGCCGGTGGGCGGACGAACGGGCGGAGTGGGCTTGCGCAACGCGGTCACGCGTTTGAGGGCGGAAGCGCCTTCGAGTTCGAAATCTCCTTCTTCCAAGCCAAAGGGCAAGCGGGAAGGAAGGTCGCGGTTGGTGCAGGTGGTGCGCACCGAGAGGATGCTGCCTTCGGGATGAACCGGACGCATCGAAAGATCGACCAACGAAAGATACATGTCAGTGCCGTCGTCGTTGGGGCGGGCGGAAGGACGGCGACGAGAGGTCCAGAAGCATTGGTCCTCGTTCCCCGCGGTCGAGTGGCGGAGCGAGTAGAAGGGCTCGAAGGTGGAAGTTTCCTGCGTGGTGGTGTCGATGCTGTTGACTTCGTCGATGGAGTAGATCTCAGTGGCAAAGGGACGGCGGACGTCGGGATTGACGAGGTATTCGTACTTGCGCTGGGTGAGACGGATCGGCTCGGCAACCTGGGTAAAGAGATTGACGACTGGCGCGCAGCCGAGGCGGAAAGTTTTCTTCGAGAGTTCGAGTTCGAGGCGCTGGCGGCGTTCGTCGCCTTCAACATCGCCGAGCAGGAAGACGAATTCCACCGACTTGTCGAAGCCGGACTGCCACACGGTTTCGAGGCCGGTGAGATCGACGAAGAAAAACTTCTCCGGGAAGGTGAAGTACTCCATCAGCAGGCGATGGCCGGAAAAGGAGCGGTCGGAGTACGGAACCATCCCTTCGTCCTTGCCGAAGCCGACAGGCTGCAGCGCGGAGGCGGAGAGAGTGACGGCGTTGGTTTTGGAGCCGGGACTCGGATCGCGCACCAGGATGCGGTTGAGGCGGGTGAAAAGCAATTCGTACAGGGTGTTGATGAGGCCGCCTTCACCGTCGAGATAGAAGCGCAGGCGGTCGATCTTCAATTCACGCAGGTTGACGTCAGGAGCGCAGGCGAGTTCGACGCGGATAGCAGCAGAGGAATCGCCGGTCTTGATGGGAGGCGAAAGGCGGCTGGGGGCTTTCCATTCCGCATTGGTGACGGTGACCGGCCAGAGAGTGGTGTCGTAGCAAGTACGGAAGGTGCAAGGCGCGCCGCCGACCGGGCGAGAATGCAGAACCGATCCGCGCGGGATAGGAAACGCGGTGCTCAGCTTGCCTTTTTCGGGGTCGGGCTCGAACTCGACGATAGACATCGAGGGAATCGGCCGCACCAGTTGCGGGTAGACGACGGTAAGCAGGGCTTCGCTGATTTCGGGAAATTCGTCGTCGATCTTGAGATGGACGCGCGCGGCGAGGAAGGCAAAGGCTTCGAGCATGCGCTCGACATGCGGATCTTCGCATTTGGTGGGCTCGAGGACGAGTCGAGAAGCCACCTTGGGATTTTTCTCCGCGAACTGCACCGCGGTCTTGCGGAGGTAATCAAGTTCGCGCTCGTAGTAGAGCAGGAGGTCGTCACGCATTGGGGCCTCCTGAAACCTTGCAGTTGCCGGACTTGAGGCCGATGACGGTATCGAAAGAAACGGGCTCGGGAGCGGGATCCATGAGCAGCATGGCTTCGATGCGGAGATGGAATTGCTGAATGCCACTGTCGGTGGTTTCGACGGGAACGATGCGGACGCTGCCGAGACGCGGTTCGAACATCTTGATAGTGTTGAGAATCTGCTTGAGGAGCTTGGCCTGATCCGCGAGCGAGGCCATGGTGTATTGCGAAAAATCGGGCAGGCCGTAGATGTAGAGCGAGCGGTTGATTTCCTTGAGAGACTCGTCCGGCTCCTGGAAGATGCGGCGCGTGTTCAGAAGCCATTCCAGATCGCGCTGTACCGCGGCTTTGAGGATGCGGACGGACTGAGAGCGAGAGAGAGGCGCCTCCGTCTGCGCTTTGGGCTCGCGGTCAATTAACCGGTCGAGGACGGAGAGTGTGACGGTGATGTCGCCGGGTGTGCGTGCCATCGCGATTAACCTGCACTCAGAGCGCGCACAGGATCGAGACGGCAAATGCGTTCGAACAGCCGCTGCTTCTCGGATGAATCGTTTTGAACTCTACTGCTGATTCTCATGATGGTGGCCAGAGCGGCAGCGACCATCTCCTTGTCTTCCCAATCGTCAAGCTTGTGCTCTTCGATGGCGGTGGAGAGGTCTTCGAGCAGAGGCTGCGCGATGGCGTCTTTGCCTGCCGCGACGCAGAGCTCGACTAATTGCATGGTGCGCTCGAAACGTCCCCGGCCCGAGCGCTGGCGGGCGATTTCCTTGCGCATGATTTCGAATGCTTTTTCGGGTTGTCCGGCTTTCAGGGTTTCCTGGGCAAGCGCATAGGGATCGGCGGTGCGTTCGAGCCAGGAGGAACCGGGGCCATGTCCGTTGGAAGACACAGCGGCGCCTTCGACGGGCTCTGCGGGCGCGGCTTCGGGCGTTCCTAACTGCTGGAGCCACGCGCGAGTTTCAGAATTGGCAGCGGGTGTGTCGTCGAGCAGGACGGCATCGAGCAACTGGGGCATGTCCTGCAAGAGGGCTTTCAGTTCGGAACGGATGGCGGCGGCGATGGGCACATATTCGTCGCCGAGCGCGGCGCAAGCGGCGACCTCAAGGCGTTGCAGATCGAGCCAGGCGCGGCTGCACGGGAGCGACATGGCGTTCTCGCCGGCTTCGAGAAGTTCGTTCCACTTCTTGTTGAGCGCGAGGCGCTTGATGTGCTGGCGAAGCTCAGTGGTGGGAGCTTCGAGCAGGCGGACGTCGGTGATGCCTTTGGGACCGCGAAGTTCTCCCCACCGCAGGCCGCGCATCATGAGATAAGGAGCGGGGCTGTGCGGATCCTGCTGGCGAAGCAGAGCGGCGACGCGAGCGACGGTGGCGATGGCTTCGCGGCGGTCAGCAGGTTCGGAACTTGTGAGCACCGAGATAGTGATGCCTGGCATCGCAGCGGCGGAGCCGGCGACGACTCCGGGTACGCCAGCGACTCCGTCGGCGGAGGGAACAACTTCCACGGGATCGGGCTCGGTTTCGCGCTTCTTCTCGAGAAGGGCGTGAACAGTGTGGCGAACTTCTTCAAGCGAGGTCCTCAGCTTTCCGAAGGCGGGAGAGTCGTTACCGAATTTCTCGTCACAGAGGTCGCCGAGAGTTTTGAGGGCGGCGAGGCAGGCGTCGATATCTTTCTCAGACTGGAGGTAAAACGCTTTGGGAGTCTCAACGAAAGCTTTGTCGAAGGCTTCGGGCGCAAGCTTCTTTTCTTCGTCGATCTTGGCCTGACGCGTCTTGCGTTCCTTGTCGTTCTTGCACTGCTCTTCGTAGCCGACGGCGCGCGATTCTTTGTACTTGAACCAATCGTATCCGGCCTTGGTGATGGGGCGCGTCTTCAGCGAAACTTCCAGAGCGCTGCCGATGAATTCGAGCGGGCCAGCCCGCAATTCGAGATCACCGTCTTCGACGGGTGGATAGATCGTGTCCCAGAAATTCCTGATGAGGTCGGTGCAGAGATTGATACCCTGCAACAAGCCGGCGAAACTTTCGATGTTGAGCTGAGCTTCGGTGAGCCAGGCCGCGAGTTGAAGATCCTTACTCCTGGTGGCCAGCGCCTCCTGCGCGAGTTTCGCTTCAAGCGGATAATTGGCGAGTTTGCGCTCGTGCTGCCAGTCGCCCTGGGCCAGTTCGTCGTCCTGACGCCGCGCCTCTTTGATCTGATCGTAGAGAAGCAGTTTGGTATCGTGGCGGAGATAAGCGCCGCTAGGGTTGTCGCCCGCAATAGGGTTCAGCAGATCGTCGCGCAATGGCATGGACAAGTATCCCGATCAGTCGGCCGTGGCTTGAATGACAGGCTGCTCAAATTTCAGGGAACGCACTTCCAGAAACGGAATCTCTTCCCCATCGAGGAGAAGCATTTTCTGCCCGGATGGATATTCATTGCCTTCGTCATCGGCGGCCCAGTCGGTCACGCGTCCCAGCCAAACCGATTCGTCGGGATGCTTCCACGAGAAGGGGTAAATAGCGGGGATCAAGACTTCGCCTAGTTCTTTGCCTTTGAAGGCAGGGCCGGTAGTGACAATGGCTGGAGTCCAGAGCGTGTCGCGGAGCCGGCGGGGGGCATCCATTTCCAGCGACGCTATGTGCTCGAAGGGAATCCAGAGATAAGCGCCGGCGGCGAAGACTTCGAGGCGAGCGCCGATATCTGGGTCGGCGTCGCGCAGCGATTGGAACGGCTTCCCGTTGAGCGTTCCCGGGCACGGGTTAGCCGAATGCTGCTTGGGGAAATCCTGTTTCTCGAAGAGTTCGTGCCGGGTTTTCTCCGCATGAAGCGCAGCGTAATAAAGGATCGCGCCCAACTCCCGGTCGGAGTTGCCTTGGGCGAGAACGCTGAGCTGTTTTTCGGCGCGGGCAAAATCGCCAGAGAAGCAAAGGAGCTCAAACAGAAAAATGCGCTGCGCGGCATCCATGGGATGGTCGCGGAGGTAGCTGGTCAGCTCCCGCTCCGCATCGCGCACCTTTCCTGCGTCGAACAGCTCCTTTGCTCTCACTGGCACCGGCCTTGTAGGAACGTCTTACCAAGTGGCAAGTTTCTCGACGTCCCAACCCTTGTCGACAAATCCCTGCAGCTTTCCGTCCTTCTCTGGGTTGTAGCTGACCTTGATCTTGGAGAAGGCGAACGAGACCGACTCGCTCGGATTCTCGTTGGAGCCGGAAATCTGATGGGCTGTGATGACTACTTTTTCCATGTGCAGCTTGTAATAGCACTCTTGCTTGTTGCCCATGGCCTTGAAGTATTGGAGGTCAACGGAATCGATGTAATCGCCCGAGGTGCAAGCGTCGAACAACATGGGCGTAGTCTTGTCCGTGACCTTCATAATGGTTACGTTGCTCACGTCGGCACGGCCCGCGCGCGACTCGCCGCCGGACGCAGCCGATCCGAAGGTTGCGGTGTTGGAGCAACCAAAGTTGAACGAGAGGATGTCAATCGCGTTGCTCAAGCTGGTGCTTGGGCCGTCGATGCCCTTGATGATCAAATATGCATTTACCGCCATTTCATGTCTCCTTGTAGCGAAATTTGGGATACTCAAACCTTACGACCGGGCCCCCGTTTTAACAGAATCGTCCGACGTGCAGAATTACTTGGCTGCCGCCGGAAGATCTGCCACCAACCGCAACGAAACGGTTAATTCATCCAACTGGAAGTGAGGCCGCAGGAAAGCTACCGCACGGTAGCATCCCGGCTTGCCCGGAATTTCCGAGACGTCGATGCGAGCCTCGCGTAACGGACGTTGCGCTTTGGTCGCGGGCGACGCGAGGTCGTCCGGCGTCACGTAATTCGTGATCCAGCGGTTGAGGAAGACTTCTGCTTCTTCGCGCGACATGAAACTGCCAATCTTGTCGCGCATCATGGCTTTCAGATAATGCGCAAAGCGGGAAACGGCCATGATGTAAGGCAACTGGGCTGACAAGCGCGCGTTGGCATTGGCCGAATCGGTGTCGTAAATCTTCGGCTTCTGGCAGCTTTGCGCGCTGAAGAAGGCGGCATAATCGGTACCCTTGCAGTGCACGAGCGGAACGAAGCCGAGGTCGGCGAGTTCTTTCTCGCGGCGGTCGGTGATCGGAATTTCCGTGGGGCACTTGAGGGCGATGTCGCCTTCGTCGGTGTAGAAGTTGTGTGTGGGCAGGCCTTCGACCAATCCGCCGCCTTCGACGCCGCGCATGGCGACGCACATTCCATACTGGGCAAAGGAATTGGTCATGCGGGTGCCGAGCGAGTAGGCAGCGTTCATCCAGAGATACTTGGAGTGATCGGTGCCGTCGACATGCTCTTCGTAGGCGAAGTCGTCGATGGGCTTGGTGTCTCTGCCGTAAGGCAGACGCGAAAGCGTTCGCGGCAGGCAGAGGGCGACATAGCGGGAATCTTCGCTCTGGCGGAAGGACTTCCACTTCGCGTATTCCGTGCTGTCGAAGATCTTGGCGAGGTCGCGGGGCGCGTCGAGTTGAGTGAAGCTTTCCAGATTGAGCAGGTCGGGAGCGGCCGCGCTGATAAAAGGAGCGTGAGCCTGAGCGGCAACGTGCGAGATGCCTTCGAGCAGCGACAGGTCTTCGGGATGCTTGCCGAACTCGTAATCGCCGACCAGGGCGCCGAAAGGAGCGCCGCCGAAGACGCCGTACTCTTCTTCGTAGACTTTCTTGAAGAGCGCGCTCTGATCGAACTCGGGCGCCTTTTCGATGTCGCGAAGAAGTTCTTTCTTGCTCACGTTGAGGACGCGGATTTTGAGTTGGGTTCCGGTCTCGCTGTGATCCATGAGGTGCTTGAGGCCGCGCCAGGAGCCTTCCAGCTTCTGGAAGGCGGCATGATGCATGATCTCGTTGAGCTGAATGGAGAGCAGGTGATCAATCTGCGCAATACGCGCATTGATCATCATCTCCGCATCCTTGGCAACGGTCATGGAGCCGTCAAGAACTTGAGCCACAAACTCCTTCACCAGATTCTTGCCGCGTTCTTTGGCGCTCGCTTCGGCGCCAAAGCGTCCCGATTCGACGATCTGGTCCAGCAGCCCTACCTGCTCGGTTTCCACCGTGGTCGTGGCCGCTTGTTTCACTTTCGACGGATCAGCCATTAGACCCTCCTCCCTTGGGTTCAATTTCGTCCTTCAGCTTGTTGAGTTTCTCGGTATTGCCGACGGCATCAAGAAGGACTTCTTCCAATTTGTCATTGCCCTGCAGATTACCGCGGAGATCGGAGAGGCGCGTGCGGAGGTCGAGCAACTCCTTGAGCGGCTTGACTTGGCGGGCAACGTTGCCGGGCTCAAAGTCTTCCATTTTCCTGAATTTGAGATCTACTTTCAGTTGAGCGGCGTTGGGATCGTCGCTCAGCTTATTCTCGACGGCGAACGAGAGGTGAGGCTTCATGCCTTCGAGGACGTTGTCGAAGTTGTCGGGATTGACTTCCACAAACTTGCGGTCTTTCAACTTGGGGAGCGGCTGTTCGGGTTGACCGGTAAAGTCGCCAAGAACGCCGACGACAAAGGGCAACTCCTTCAATTCAATGGCTCCGCCGATTTCGACGTCGTAGGTAATCTGGACACGGGGTGGACGTACTCGATCAAGCTTGTGTTGGGCGCTCTGTCTGGCCATGATTTTTTCCTCGTACTACTCCGAGGTCGAGAGGATTGGGGGACTCTCCCGCCCTATCGTTAATAGTGCACTCGCGGGGGGTAACGTTACGCCGAATGGTCTCGGCCTAGAGGCGTGCCAAGGTTTATCACAGGGTATGGGGAGTGTCAAGACTTTGCGCATTTAC